>ERZ651768.1810-NODE-1810-length-15311-cov-10.914271_pt1 | contig 15311 bp, 13 predicted proteins | sample MGYA00514754_ERZ651768 | MGnify/ENA metagenome assembly ERZ651768
TATGTACATTTCCATTGCTGGCTAATCCCCGGTCTCCAGAAAATGGCATTAGCGATCCGTCCCAATCTGAGACCTTTCCTCCTGCTTCAGAAAGGATAAGTGCGCCCGCACAAACATCCCAAGGTTGTAATCCAAACTCCCAGAAACCATCAAACCTCCCCATGGCAACAAAACAGAAATCTAATGCTGCAGCACCAAACCTTCTAATTCCTTGAGTTTTACTATAAAACTCTTTAAACAGATCAAAACCTCTTTCCCATAAATCGTCGTGTATATACGGAAAACCAGTAACTAGCAGGCTATCACTTAATGTATCAGTTGATGAAGTGTGGATAGGATTCTTATTTAGATAGGCACCTCCGTTATTCTCTGCCCAGAAGCATTTATCTACAGCGGGATTATAGACAACTCCGAGGATAGTTTCTTTTTTATACTGAAGACCTATTGACACTGCAAATACGGGAAGATTATGCACAAAGTTGGTTGTCCCATCCAGGGGATCAATCACCCATCGGTATTCTGAATTACTTTCTCCAAGGGTACTCTCTTCAGCAATAATATGATGATTTGGATAAACAGAATTTATTTTTTCCAAAATAAATGCTTCTGATTCAGTGTCAGCAATGGTGAGAAGATCAATATTTGAGGACTTCCGTTCTATTTGAGCAATATTCCCAAAATGTTGCATTAGGATATTGCCAGCTCCCCTTGCTGTTTCTATGGCAAAGTCAAGAAAAAGGGGCTGATTCACGAAATATAAGGGATTTGAGAGGTAGTAATATCTACAGTTTTGTTTCCGCAACCGTATTTTTCACGGCATCTAGAGTACGATTCAGCATTTCCTGCTCTTTAGGAAGAAGCTTGAATTCCAGGATCTTTTCAATACCACCAGCACCAATCACCGCAGGGACGCCGATAAAATAGCCATTTACACCAAATTCCCCTTCACAAAGGGCTGCAGAAGGGATCACTCGTTTCTGATCCTTCAAATAGGCTTCTGCCATCTCAATAGCGGAAGCGGCGGGAGCAAAATAGGCTGATCCATTGCCAAATAGTTTTACAATCTCACCTCCTGCAAAACGAACTCGATCTACAATGGCATCTAGGCGTTCTTTGGGTATGATCTCTTCAGCAGGTATGCCACCAATTGTTGCTAGACGAGTAATGGGTACCATGGTATCACCATGGCCACCCAACACCATGCAATTTACATCCTTGACAGAATATCCAGTTTCAATGGCTAGAAAAGTACGAAAACGACCGCTATCTAATGCGCCAGCCATACCTATTACCTTATTTTTGGGGAAGCCGGAAACTTTATAGAATGAATAAACAATTGCATCCAAAGGATTGGAAACCACGATAACAAATGCATTTGATGCATATTTTTTCACATTATGAGCAACATCTGTAATAATCTTGATGTTGATGTCAAGGAGATCTTCACGGTCCATCCCTGGTTTTCTAGGAACACCAGCTGTAATAATTACTACATCAGCACCCCTTAAAGAAGCAGGATATCGAGTAGTTGCTTTTGATCAAAGAGGCTATAGCCCTGAAGCGAGACCTTCAGATTTAGATTCCTACACAATCCCCCAACTAACCAATGATGTTTTCGCTATTGCAGATGCAATAGGAGCCAAAAAGTTTCATCTAGTTGGCCATGATTGGGGTGCTGTTGTTGGTTGGTCAGCAGTATTATCCAATCCTTCAAGGATCACCAGTTGGACTGCTTTATCATTTCCTCATCCTGCAGCCTTCGGTGCTGCATTACTGGATGACCCTGATCAACAGGATAGAAGTAGCTATGTTGCTTTTTTTCAAACCCCTTGGCTGCCAGAAACTGTCTTCAGCTTTAATAACTTCGGTATTCTTAAGGCATTGCTTGCGGGGATGTCAGATGAAAAGATGAAAGAATACATTAATGTGTTCAGTGAACCAGGCGCTTTAACCTCAACATTAAACTGGTATCGAGCTTTGGGAGATGATCTTCTTTTTGAAGTAGAAGGTGTTGAAAGCCTAGAAGTAAAGACACCCACTCTTTTCTTGTGGGGAAATCAAGATCAATCTGTAGGTAGGGTAGCTGTAGATGGGATGGCTGAGTTAATGAAAGGTCCTTACACTAATATTGAGCTAGAAGCAGGTCACTGGTTATTCGTTGACCAGCCAGAGAGAGTTATTAGTGAAATTTTGATCCATATTGATCAATGAAAAAACTACTCCTACTCTTAAGCCTACTGTTAGCGACTGTTGCCAACGCAGAAATTTTCCAACCTGAAGACTACCTTAAACTTCAGTTTCCGGGTTGTTTCGAAGAACATAAATTTACTAAATCTAATTTTAAGAACGATCTGACAAATTCAACAGAAATAAAGTTAAGTAACAGAGAGAAAAGCAGAATACAAAGGGTTGGTAAAAATCTTAGTTCCCAATTACGCTCTATCCGTAATTCGTTTGATAAAGGTAATTATGAAAAGGTTATAGATAAATCAAAAAATGCCTTGGAACTAATTAGTACTCAAAACATAAATTTGTTTGATTCTCCTACTGGTTTGCAAGTTAGTTTAGTAAGTGGTCATAACATCAATATATTGGACTTCTATCTAATAGCTTTAGTAGAAATTCCTTATTTAAATTATCTAAGTTCTAAAAGCTTAGGGCTTGATATGAACATTCAAGAAAAATGGTTGAATGAAACTTTTACTAATTCTAGAACTATATTTGAGAATAAAGGATGTTCAACTACATTATCTAAATTTACTGAAGTGGAAGTTACCAAGAGAAGATATAAATATATATGCAAAATGATTAAACCTTATGAAGCACATATAGCTTCCGAAAAAGGCATTCTTGAATACAAAAAGAAAAATTATAAGGATGCCATGTCTTTTTTTTCTTTAGCTCTAACTAATTACAACTCTACTGGATTTAAGAAAGAAGCAAAAGATACAATTATTTTTGAAAGAATGAATCTACAGGCTCGAAACGCTTTCGCTGCCGAAAAAATAGAAAATTGGTGTATAGCTTCAGAAGGTTATAGGCGGGCTACTGAACTTGCTAAATTTGTTGAAATTGAACCTTTGCCAATCTGGGGAGATAGACTACTTTTGACCAAGTCAAACTTAACTAGTGACACTGTTCATGAGTGGGAGCCAAAATGGGGTATTGTTAACCGTGGAAAACAACCTATTGCAATTTATAAGATACCACCTGTTTATCCAAGAAGAGCTATGGAACTTAGAGAAGAAGGCTGTGTTATGTTGGAATTTACTGTAAATCAGAAGGGCAAAACTGAAGACGTTAGAATTATTTGGTCTACAAATGGTAGGTTTAATACTGCTGCAGTTAGAGCTGCAAAAGGATTTGAGTATAGGCCTTATATGAACCAAGGAAAACCTGAAAGGGTTACAGGAATACTAAATCAGATAACTTTTATCATAGATGATCCAAGAAAAGACCGAAGTTATATTCCTGCTGGTTGCGAATGAGATTAATTCTGTATAATTCTCAGTCAGTTTAAAGCGGGTATCGTATAACGGCTTATTACCTCAGCCTTCCAAGCTGATGATACCGGTTCGATTCCGGTTACCCGCTCCAGTTTTCTTATGAGTAATAATTCTGAAGGTAAAATTAAGGTAGAAGCAGGTAAGAGGTATTCTTGGTGTAATTGTGGGAAGAGTAAAAAGTATCCATTATGTGATGGAACCCATAGAGAGTTAGAAGGAATTCAACCAGTAAGAACCTGGTTTCATGAAGACTTAGAAGTTTCCTTTTCCAGAGAAAACGGTAAGCTTCAACTCAAAGTAGAAAAAATAGAGAAACCATGAGCATGCTTTATTTCAAGATATTTATGTCTGTTCAGGCTTTAGTCTTTCGTATTACAGGCGGCAGGTTAATGAACAAGATCAGAGGAATGGATATTTGTGTGGTCAAGACCAAAGGTGCGAAATCTGGAAAAATTAGGTATATCCCGTTAATGCTAGTCCCTTATGAAGAAGGGGTAATCTTGGTAGCCTCATTGGGGGGCGCGGATGTCCATCCATCTTGGTATTGGAATATCAAAGCACATCCAGAGGTTTTAGTTTACTTGAAAGGAAAAAAATTAGACTTAGTTGCAGAGCAGGTGAGTGATGATAAGAAAGCTGAATTGTGGTCTTTAATTTGTTCTTTCTACCCTCCTTACGATGCTTACCAAAAGAAAACTGAAAGGAATATTCCTGTTTTTAATTGCCAACCAACTTAAGAAGTTATGAAAGAAGTTAATTTTGAAATAGTTAAAACCAACGGCATTAATATTAGGGTGGCCTCTATGGGAGAAGGGCCCCTAGTAATTTTTTGTCACGGTTGGCCTGAGAGTTGGTACAGCTATCGTCATCAACTTCCGGCAGTGGCTTCAGCAGGATATAAAGCAGTCGCCTTTGATGTAAGAGGTTACGGAGAATCTGATAAACCCCATGCAATTGAAGAGTACACCATACTGAATATGGTTGCTGATGTTATAGGAATAATCAAAGCTCTTGGATATGAGAATGCTATAACAGTGGGTCATGATTGGGGTGGACCTATTGCGTTAAATACAGCTGCACTGCATCCAGACATCATTACTGCCACCGGAACTCTATCTGTTCCTTACACGTCTAGAGGACCCATGCCAACCCTGGATTTGTGGAAAGAAATCTATAAAGATAGGTTTTTCTATCAACTTTATTTCCAAAAAGAGGGGGTGGCTGAAGCAGAGTTTGAAAATGATCTACAAAGAGCCTTAAGAATTACCTACACCAACAGTGATGGCAGAGGCATGGCTAAGGGAATAGAAAAATCTCAGAGCGGTTTAAACCCACAAAAAGGACCTGATGCAACTTTCCTTGAAGGCATGGAAGAGTTTGAAGAATTACCAGACTGGTTAACTCAAGCAGATATAGATTATTTTGTCAGTCAATTTGAAATTAGTGGTCTAAGGGGCCCTTTAAATCGGTACCGAGCACAAAATATAGATTGGGAACAGCTAGAAAGTTTGCCCAAAACTATTTCTCAACCTGCTTTTTTTATTACCGGCACTTTGGACCCAGTCAATTTCTTCGTCCCTAGTGAACAAAGCTTAATGGAGAGAATAGGATCAAACTATGACAATCTACTCATAGCTGAAGAGTTAGAGGGAATCGGGCATTGGACTCAGCAAGAGGCACCAGAAGAAGTAAATAGCTTAATTCTGTCTTTCTTAGAAAAACTCTAGGTCTATTGTGCTCTATCGAGAGCAGATTCAATAAGCCATTGTAAAAGGTCTCTATGTGCTTGGGTCTCAGGATCACTTGAACGTCTCTTAGCTATTTTATCGATATCCCTTAAAGAGCTATAAGCAGCTGCAGCTGACATTTGATCAGAACCTCCTTCTGACAGTAGTTTAATCAGTCTTCTTGTATAAAGAGTCTGAAGGTTTTGTCTCATCGTATTTACTGAACTAGAGATGTCTTCCAAGAAAATAGCATTAGTTAAGTCGTTCATCATTTCTTGAGTACTATAAGTATTTCCATAAAGCCTTGAATCTGAAATTCTGTCCAAAGTCCACCCACTTAATAAGTGTGATAATAGCGAAGATTGGATAGAAAGCATGTTTCTATGTATTTGAGGATCTTCATGTTCACCGCTGAAATCAAACCCTCTTCTTTCTAGCTGTAGAATAGAAATTAGCTCTTTAGTAATTGGAAATGCATCTGGAGCAAAAGCATGTTTAGCCATAACCGACATAGCTTCCTTTTGAAGTTCCTTGGGAACTGGACTTAGTGGTGGTTGGTTAGAATTTTGATCAGGAGTTGACCTATTTACATAAACACCGCCTATGTACCTAGAAGTAGTTAGTAATGATCTGGCAGATTCTCGAAATAAGATCTCATATGCATTTTCAAATTCTTCCCACGATTGCACTTTCATTGTTGTAGGAAGTTCTTTTAACTTACTGTTTACTAATTCTATCCTTTGAACTGCATACCCAATTGGATCATTAGACATGTCGTTTACCATGGCCCTAGGATCAACCCCTCTGCCAGGACCTCTCATGTCATCAGCGTCATTACCGAACATTAATTCGGGTTCGTGTGAACGAAATAAAATTTCTTTTCTTTCAGAATCACTAAGATTTGGTTTATAGCCGAATTCAATAGCCCATTTGTCATATGCTCCAGGAACAACATCATAATAATCACCTTGAGTAACTCCCAATGGAGCTAGGTTAATAGCAGGGTATTCCATTACGGATGCGGTAACCCCTGTTTCTTGCGTTATTTCTGAGTTATGAACCGTTACAAGATCGTGTAGATAACTGGCTTTAAAATTGTGATTCAATCCCAAGGTGTGCCCAACTTCGTGTAAGGCCAATCGGATTATGCTTTGTTTAACTATTTTTGGGTCTGAATTCCCATTAGAGTCCATTGAAACTATTCCACCTAATATATTTCCTTCTTGCATTTGACTTCCCGCGTAGCAGAAGTTCTTTTCATCTATAGGGAAAATAGAATTGATATTGATTCGATTTGTTAAGTAAACCCATTCAAGCATGATGTCAGCGCCAATGATTTCTCCAGTTCTTGGATTTGTGAAACTAGGACCGTAACCACCAAAGGGAGGGTTGGGTGAAGAAGTCCATCTAAGGACGTTATACCTAATATCACCAGCGTCCCACTCAGCATCATCGGGTTGAATTTTCACTTCGATAGCATTTTTAAATCCAGCTTTTTCAAAAGCTATGTTCCAAGCCAAAACACCTTCTTTGATATAAGGTCTTAACTCTTGTGGTGTTGAATTTTCTAACCAAAAGGTGATAGGTTTTATCGGTTCAGATAACTCTTCTTCAGGGTTCTTCTTTTGTAAATCCCACTTATTAATTAAATCTGCATAAGGCGTTAAGTCTGTCGAAGTTAAATCAGTTATTCTTTCTGTAAAATAACCAACTCTTTGATCAGCTGTTCGAGGCTCAAAATTATTTTCAGGTATCTCAATTAGACTATATCTTAGAGAAATACTTATGTTTCTAGGATCAGCAGCATCTTCCTCTTCATATCCATAGGAAGGGGGGTTTTCAAAAACGTATTCGATTTCTACATCTGTGTTTTTAGGATAATTATGAAAAGATTGAATCCTTGATTTTTCAGCACTTAATTGACCCCAAATAAAATCTGGAGGAGGTGCTTCAGGGTGGGGTATAGGTTTTATAGGTGTTAATGATTCAGAAACAAATAAAGATGAGACGTTTATTAAAAATTCATCTTCACTTTCATTCATCGAGTTTATTGGGAATACTTTTATCACTGAATCAGAAATGTTAGCTCCTGCTGATTTTGATAGAGCCGAGTCGTCATCAAAAGAAAAATTTGTGTTGACCCTTACAAGCCTCATGGTGTCGAAGTGCTTTTCAAATTTTAGAACTCCATTATCAAGATAACTGCCTCTGTTTCTTCTAGCAGCTACTACTCCGTCTCTAACGTGCGCAAAATAAATAAACTCTTTATCTAGCTGACTTTCTTTAATTTTGAAATATAAGGAACTAGTTTCAGGGTCTTGATAAACGTGAATAAAGCCTTTGGAAGATTCAAAATCTTCAACTATGTCTTTAATGAACTCTTCTTCTTCTTCTTCTTCTTTTGCTATTCCCTCTACATCTTCAATATCAATTTCTTCTTCTACCTCTTCTGATAGAGAGAGTTCTGAAAAGGACATGAATAACAATAGGGTCAAGAAATAAATAGTAGATTTCTTAAACATATCAAATAACTCCATTTTTTCTTATATAAAAGGGGTTGGCATTATAGGTAATAACTAGAAATTAGCCTACTTTAGTTAAAATTCTCGTCGGAACTCATTTAAAGTAGAATATCAATATATGTATGATCTAATTATCAAGAATGGAACTGTTTACGATGGAACAGGCGACAAACCTTTTGTAGCTGATATTGCGATAAAAGGTAGAAAAATTGAAGCTATAGGGGAGCTAGAAGAAGTTTCTAAACAGACCATTAATGCTGAAGGGAAAATAGTTGCTCCAGGATTCGTAGATATTCACACTCACTATGACGGTCAAGTAACCTGGGATCCTTATTTAAGACCATCAACTTATCATGGTGTTACAACAGTGGTTATGGGTAATTGCGGAGTTGGTTTTTCTCCCTGTAAACCAGAAGAAAGAGATTGGTTAATAAGTCTTATGGAGGGAGTAGAAGATATACCAGGCACCGCTTTGCATGAGGGCATAAATTGGCAGTGGGAAAGCTTCCCAGAATATTTAGACATTTTGGAAAATAAGCCTTTGGCTATAGATGTAGGCACTCAGATTCCACATGGGGCGGTTCGTGCGTATGTTATGGGTCAACGAGGAATTGACAGGGAAGAGGCAACTCAGGAAGAAATAGATCGAATGAGTCAAATTGTTAAAGAAGCTATCCAAGCTGGAGCCTTTGGGTTTAGCACCTCCAGAACAGAAAAACATAGAGATTCTAGTGGTGCGCTTACTCCTAGCATTACAGCACATAAGAATGAACTGGTTTCTATAGCAAATTCTATTGGAGAACTGAATAGCGGAGTTCTCCAGGGTATTTCTGATTTTTATGATTTTGAATCCGAGTTTGATATTTTTAAAGAGATGTCTCAGTCTTCAGGAAGGCCCATATCCATAACCGTAGAGCAAATGGATCAAAGACCAGATTGGTGGCATCAACTTTTAGATGGAATTGAAGCAGCACAAAATAAAGGGATCAACATGTATGGACAAGTACCACCAAGAGCAACCGGTATTAATATGGGACTTGAAGTCACTTTAAATCCTTTTACTTTTTATCCCTCTTTCTATGACCTATCTAAGAAATCATTAGAAGAGAAAGTTGCTACTATGAGAGACCCAAAATTTAAAAAGAAGCTGCTCTCTGAACAACCGGTTTCTATTGGAAATCCTTTAGTAGAAGAAATTACTCAATCCTTTAATAAAATGTTTAGATTAGGGGATCCTGCAAACTACGAACCAGATCCAGATTCATCATTCAAAGCTATCGCTAAAAAACAAAATATATCTCCTCAAGAAGTAGCTTACGATTGTTTGCTTGAGAAAGAAGGAAAGGCACTTATTTATCATCCTCTGTTTAATTATTTACCCGGCAATTTAGATTTTGTAGAAAAAATGCTTAATCATCCTTACTCAATATCAGGTTTAGGAGATGCAGGAGCACACTGTGGTGCTATAAGTGATGCCAGCTTCCCAACAACACTGATTCAGCATTGGGGCAGGGATAGGACAAGAGGCAAAAAGATACCACTGGAAAAACTTATAAGCATGCAAACTCTAGAAACCTCTAGACTCCTAGGAATCAGCGATAGAGGCGTCTTAAAAGAAGGTTATAAAGCCGATATTAATGTTATAGATTTTGATAACTTAACTTTACATGAACCTGAAGTCTTGCACGATTTACCAGCCGGAGGTAGAAGGTTAGTTCAAAAGGCAAGTGGCTATGAATATACGATTGTGTCAGGGCAAATTGCTTTTGAAAACGGAGAAGCTACTGGAGCTCTAAACGGAAGATTAATTAGAAACCAAATTTCTTAGAACCAGTGGAAAAGTTAGATCTCCATGGAGTTAGACACCATGAGGTTGACTTAATGGTAGAAAATTTTATTTTTCTCAATCAACATGATATTCCACTAACAATATTTTGTGGGAGTAGTTCAAAGATGGTAGAGCTTGTTAAAGTAGTTTTAGATAGAGCAGGGTCTGATTACCTTGAAGGCAAGGGCTTTGATTTTGGAAGAATAACAGTATTAAAACTCTAATCTAGAAATGAAAATTAAAAAGATCACACCTTTGGGAGCAGAAGTAAGTGATATAGATTTATCAAATGTTTTAACAGAATCAGACCATAATTTAATTAAAGAGGCTTTTCTAGATAACTTGGTCTTAATTTTTAAGAACCAGAAATTGACGCCTCAGGATCTTTTGATGGTAGCCAGTGTTTGGGGATCACCCCAACAACACCCTGTTTTTAAAGGGTTAGAAGATCATCCAGAAATTATTAAAATAGAAAATTTTGGATCTAAGTATCATACCAACGCCCATTGGCACTCTGACGTCACTTTTGAAGAAGAACCTCCAGACGCAACCATACTTTATGCCATTGATGTTCCTTCTGCTGGAGGAAATACTTTGTTTGCAAATCAGTATTTAGCTTATGATTCTCTAGAAGGTCAGTTAAAAGAAAAACTTGAAAACTCTGTTGCTGTTAATACCAATAAGTCTGTTATCTTCCTTGCAGGAGCTGATCCTTCCTTACAAAAATCAGTTAACCATCCAGTGTTTAGAACTCATCCCAAAACCGGGAAAAAAGCCCTATTTGTAACTCAAGCTTTTGTGGAGAGAATTGAAGGATTATCTGATAAAGAAAGTGGAGAAATACTAACAAAACTATACTCCCATGCTAGCCATGAAAGATTCAGATATGAACACAAGTGGCATAATGGAGATATGGTTGTTTGGGACAATAGATGCGTACAGCATTTTGCGATACATGATCATGGCGACAAAATAAGAACTTTACATAGAATAACTGTAAGTGGGAGTAAACCTTATTAATGAACCTTACTATTAAAAATTGCACAATCGTTAATGAAGGTGAGCTTTCTGAAAATGATTTATTAATTAAAAATGGACGTATCGAGAAGATTGACACATCTATCGATGTTAAAGGAGATTTTATTGAAGCCGAAGGTTTACATCTATTACCAGGCTTTATTGATGATCAGGTTCACTTTAGGGAGCCGGGCTTAACGGATAAAGGCAGTATTCGAAGCGAATCTATAGCCGCCGTAGTTGGTGGAACGACTTCTTTTATGGATATGCCTAATGTGGTCCCTCCGACATTAAATGAGGATCTTTGGAATCAAAAAAATAGAATCGCCGAACAGGGTTCTCTGGCCAACTATTCTTTCTATATGGGTTCAAGCAATACCAATATAGAGGAGATAAAAAGTATTGATCCCAGCCAAGTATGTGGGTTGAAAGTTTTTATGGGTACTTCTACTGGGAATCTCCTTGTTGATGACCCAAAAGCCTTGGAGGACATCTTTAATTTTTCTCCTGTATTGATTACCACTCATTGCGAAGACACACCCCTAATAACCGAAAATGAGAAAAAAGCTTATGAGAAGTTTGGCGACAATATACCAATCGAGCTTCATGAGGAAATACGTTCAAGACAAGCCTGTTTAATTTCAACTGAGAAAGCAATTGATCTTGCACAACAATTTAACTCGAAATTGCATGTGCTTCATATTTCTACAAAAGACGAAATTGAGCTGTTTGATGCTGGACCCATAGAAAATAAAAAAATAACCTCAGAAGTTTGTATCCCCCATTTATTGTTTTCTTCTTCTGATTACGAAAATCTTGGGTCCTTAATTAAATGTAATCCTTCTATTAAAGCTAATTCGGATAAAACAGCCCTTAGGCAAGCTTTAAAAAAAGGAGTTATAGATTATGTAGCAACTGATCATGCTCCCCATAGATTAAGTGAAAAGGAAAAAAGTTATATAAATTCACCTTCAGGGATGCCTTCAGTACAACATTCATTTTTAGCAGTACTGGAAATGGTACATGATGGAGATATAGAGATTACAGATGTTCCTAAAATAACTTCACACAATGTTGCCAAGAGATTCGAAATTAAAGATCGAGGTTTTATTAAAGAAGGTTTTTGGGCTGACTTAGTCTTAGTAAACATGAATGACTTATACGAAGTAAAAAAAGAAAAAATATTTTATAAGTGTGGATGGTCACCTTTTGAGAGTTATACTTTTAAATCAAGGATTGTAGAAACTATAATTAATGGAGAAAGAGTTTGCAGTCAGGGTAAAATCTTGTCAGACAAAATTGGACAAAAACTAGAATTTTCAAGGGGATATAAATGAGCTTTAAAGAATATGATGAATACGATGCCATGGGTCTTGCTGAGTTGGTTAAGAAAAAAGAAGTTTCTGCTGAAGAGTTATTAGACGAAGCTATTCAAAGAACTGAAAAAGTAAATGGCCAGACTAATGCGGTTGTTTTAAAGCATTACGATGAAGCAAAAGCCATGATAGAAAAAGGTTTGCCAGAAGGCCCGTTTACTGGGGTACCTTATCTCCTTAAAGATTTACATGTTCTTCTTACCGGGACAAAAACTACCTATGGTTCAAAATTCTTTAAAGACTATGTGGCTGATCATAATAGTACTTTGGTAGATAGATACCTTGAAGCTGGTTTAGTTATCTTTGGAAAAACTAATAGCCCAGAATTTGGTTTAACAGTGACAACGGAGCCAGAGCTCTATGGTCCAACTAGGAATCCTTGGAATTTAGATCATTCTGCAGGAGGATCAAGCGGAGGTGCGGCTTCAGCTGTAGCTTCGGGAATACTTCCCATGGCAAATGCCAGCGATGGAGGCGGTTCTATTAGAATTCCTGCATCTTGTTGCGGGCTGGTAGGATTGAAACCAACCAGAGCAAGAACTCCTATGGGCCCAGATAGGGGTGAAGGATGGGCAGGGCAGTCAATCAGTCATTGTGTTTCTAAAAGTGTAAGAGATTCTGCTGCACTTTTGGATGCCACCTCTGGATTTTCCCCTGGAGATCCATATGCTCCCACTGAACCTTCAGGAACATTCCTTTCAGCTAATGGAAGGGATCCAGGAAAACTAAAAATTGCATTACATTTACCCACCGATGCAGTGACAATTGATGATGATGTTGTTTCTTCAATAAAAAATACTGCTCAATTATGTGAATCTTTAGGACATCATGTTGAAGAGGCTTCACCTCAACCTGACAACGAAGCCCTCTCAGAGGCGATAGGAATAATTATTTCTGCAAACGTTGCTTTGGCGTTGCAACAAAGGGCAGATGCCCTTGGAACTGAAGTCACCCCAGATGTTGTTGAGCATATTACTTATAGGATGTATGAAAATGGTAAGGAGTTTTCAGCAGATCAATATGCAAAAGCTACTTTAATTAATCACCAGGCTGGAAGGGTATTAGGCAATTTTATGGAAGAATACGATCTAATTCTTAGCCCAGTGCTTGCTAAACCTCCTGTTAAAATAGGAGAAATTGATATGTCTTCACCTGATATAGCAACTTATATTGAAAGACTTTCTTCCTATTCAAGTTTTACTGGTCTTTATAATCAAACTGGCCAACCGAGTATTTCGCTTCCTTTAGGCTTTAGTAATAATGATTTACCTATCGGCTCTATGCTTACTGCTAAATTTGGAAATGATGAACTATTAATCTCTATTGCATCTCAAATAGAAAAAGCAGAACCTTGGGCTGATAAAAAACCGCCTATCTATTCAAACTAAGTGAATCCAGAAATTCACCCTGATAATAAAGATTTTTCTTGGTCTGTTCCCAAGGGTCCTTATCAGTACTTATCAGAAGAACAAGTAGAGCAGTACGACAAAAAGGGGTTTTTAGTATTGGAAGATGCATTCGACGCTGAGTTGATGTCTCAAATTTATGGTCTCATTGATCCTTTTGAAGAAAAAGTAACTGAGGTTCTGAGGGGCTTTGATGGAGGTAAGGTTTTCATTTCGAGAGCAGATGAAATAACTTTTTCAACTCACCTAGTTACTCAGTCTGAAGAATTAAAAGAGTTTAGCAAACACAAAGTATTTTCTAGTCTGTGTCTAGACCTTATTGGAAAAAATGTTCGTTTGTATTGGGATCAGGCCGTTTATAAGAAGCCAGGTACTCAAGATGAATTTCCTTGGCATCAAGATAATGGGTACACCTTTATTGAACCTCAAGCCTATCTGACTTGTTGGTTGGCTTTAAACGATACTGATGAGTCTAATGGATGCCCATGGGTTGTACCCAAATTACACCGATTGGGTACTCTAAAACATGAAACCACAGATCTTGGTTTTAAAATTCCACTTAATGATAAAGATGCTATCCCTTTGCCTTTAAAATCAGGAAGTATCGCAGTCTTTTCTTCTCTTACACCTCATAGAACAGGACCTAATACTTCTAAAGGAATTAGGAAGAGCTATATCTTGCAATATGCTCCCGATGGAGCAAAGAGAAAAATTTCCAATTCCCTAAGTGAGCCTGTTAATGATGAATCCAGACAATTCTATGTAGTAAAAGATGGTTTTATTTTGTCCTAATTACTCTTGAAAAAATTCATCTAGTCTTTCATAAGCTTCAATAAAATCCGTCTTAAATTCCATTACGACATCACTGGCAGAAATACTTTGGTTCATCAGACCAACCCCTTGACCTACCCAATGAGTAGCGAGATCTTTTGCACCATCATGGCCTCCTTCAGCAAGTTTATTAACTTTAGCTAAAGCAGGTTCCGCTACCATTGGCTGTAAAGGCATAGGGAGAGGGTCCGGAGCTTTATCAGACTCCCATGCATCAGTCCAAGGGGAGACAAGTTGTCTAGAGTGTTTACCAGTTCTACTTCTTGATCTAACGGTTTGACTCGAAGTAGCAGCTATCATTTTTTCTTTAACCACAGGATGAATTTCAGACTCAACTGTAGTTAACCAAACAGATCCGCACCAGGCTCCTGATGCTCCCATGGTCATAGCTGCTGCCATTTGCTTACCTGTAACTATTCCTCCTGCAGCCAAAATAGGCACATCTCCATAGGGCTGAATGGCTTCATACACTTCAGGTATCAGAACCATAGTAGGTACACTGCCGCAATGACCTCCTGCTTCTGTCCCAGAAACAACCAATATGTCAACGCCGGCTTTAACTTGATTAATGGCGTGTTGAGCAGTTCCCAAGAGAGCGGCCACTTTGACATTATTGTCTTTTCCCATTTGAAGCATCCAATCTGGCGGAACGCCAAGGGCATTAGCAATGAGTTTAATGGGATGTTGGAAAGCTACATCTAAAAGTGCCTTTGCTCCACCTGATTGGGTGTTAGCTGCAAAACCAGATCCACCTATATCAATTGTTCTCAATTCAGGAGAGGGTATATCATGATTTTCTAAGACATCTGCTCTAAAGTCTGCATATTCTTGAGGAATCATGCCAACAAGTTTTTCCGGGTCAAATTTTTCATCTTTTCCAACCATTTTGTTAGGTATCAAGACATCCACTCCGTAGGGCTTTCCATCAATGTGTTCATCGATCCACTTAAGTTCTTGTTCAAGTATGTTAGGAGACATACCAACAGCTCCTAAAACACCACAACCACCTGCTTTAGAGACAGCAACCACAACATCTCTGCAATGCGTAAAAGCAACTAAAGGAAATTCTATATCCAGCATTTCACATATTCTTGAATT
>ERZ651768.1812-NODE-1812-length-15303-cov-13.858400_pt1 | contig 15303 bp, 11 predicted proteins | sample MGYA00514754_ERZ651768 | MGnify/ENA metagenome assembly ERZ651768
TTGATGATCTGCAAGATCTTAGAAAGAGAATAATTTTTAAAATCAGGTCTAAGCGAGGACTTGATCCGTCTTCGGCTGAATATATGGAATTTGAGAAAAAAATAACAGGAGGAGCATGCATGGAAAATGGTGAAAGAGGATGGTTTACAGATATATCTGAAACTACATGTATACCGCAGACAGGAACAGGAATTTCTCGCCTTGATCAGGAGGATTACGATGATACAGGAAGCATACGCTATCTTAATAAAAATTTATTTTATAATATGCATTTGTTAACAACAACAATGGATGGGATATTAAGTTCTGAGCCCAATTACAATATTGATCAGAAATTTAATATATCAGTAGACTATTTGTGCGCACAATCTGAACGTATTACAATAGTATTAAGAGATCGTGCTATAGATATGCTTTGTGGTAAAATAGTACAAGTTAATAAATCGGAACTTCCAAATAATACTGAATTACAAAGAGTTTATTTAAATGAAATATTGGAAGAATATTCTTTCTATTTTAATGACTTAGAAAAACTAATAAATGAGGCTGACAATAAAGATATGGAGAATGTTTTATATACCTTTGATACACATTTCAAACATACTTATAAAAGCATTAATGATCTTGGTAAAGTAATAGTTTCGAGTCAAATATATGCGGACAGATTTTCAGAAAACAATCTAATAATCTCAAAAACTATGGCTGACATTAATGCTTTAATTAATCATGATTTGGATAAAGTTAATCAAATTGTAAAAAATAATGCAGGAAACTTTATTACTATAGTACTGGTTATTTCTTTAGTCGGCCTGCTGATCATTCTGTTTGTTGGAATAATAATTAGCAGATTAATAACCCGTCCGGTAAATGAACTTGTTGTTACATCCATGGATATTGCTCAGGGAAAAAGTGATCTGACAAAGAGAATTGAGGTTAAAGGGAAGGACGAATTAAGCGAGCTGTCATCATGGTTTAATATGTTTTTAGCGCGGCTAAACAATCTGGTAATAGACATAAAAACACACGCACTAAATATGGCAGTTTCATCTAAAGAAATAGCTGCCGGAAATCAGGACCTTTCTTCCCGTACCACACAGCAAAGCGCTTCGCTTGAAGAAACTGCTACCTCAATGGAAGAGATTAACAGTATTGTTCAGAACAGCGCTGAAGACGCGAAAAACGCGAATGAAATCACTCAGAAAGCACAGCAAACAGTGGTTGATAGCAGAACCCAGCTGCTTGATACGGTAAATGATTCCATCGAAATTAACCAGGAAATGCTGCAAGATCTTCAAAACACCAATAAGAGTGTGGTTAAAGCAATGGAGGAGATTATGGAGAGCTCTAAGAAAATTGAGGGCATCATCACTTTGATGAACGATATAGCCTTTCAGACCAATCTGCTTGCCCTTAATGCTTCTGTTGAAGCGGCACGTGCGGGGGAGCATGGCAAGGGTTTCGCCGTGGTAGCCTCTGAGGTGAGAAAACTTGCTCATCGTTCCGCTAAAGCCTCCAAGGAAATTGGAGAATTGATTCAAACCAGCCTTGAATTCATCAATTCAGGACAAAATCTCGTAAAGGAAGGTGAACATGGTATGGATGAAATGGAATCTAAAATTGAAACAATGCTCAACAAGCTTAAATCTGAAAGTGATTCGAATCTCGATGAAATCCTTAAGTCAGTCAAGGAAGTATCCGAGATGATGGAAAATATAAAGGTTGCATCCCAGGAACAGGCTGAAGGAGTAGCTCAGATCAACAAGACAATTTCGGATATGGACCGTATCACTCAGGAGAATTCAGCTCTTGTTGAACAGAATTCTGCTGCCAGTCAGCATATGGCTCAGGAAGCCGCACACCTACAGGCTCTGATCAATGAATTCAAGGTTGATGAGGATCAGTCCAGTGCAATTGAAAACAGTACTGAAAAAATTGAGAAGGATAAGCTGAAACTAAGGCATGGGAAAGTTGAACAAATTCCTGAATACACAGAGATTGATGATATGCAGGATCCTCCTGAAGGATTGGAAAACAAAACACTACCGGACTTTAAATAATCATCAAAGTCTAATCAAATATTATCCTGGATGCATCTTACAAATATGCCTGAAAAAAATTCTGATTTCTCACCTGCAGTAAAACCGTTCAATGTAATACAACCCACGGAAAAAGAGTTCGATCTTTTCAGGGAACTTATTCTCAAAGAACTTGGACTGATATGGGGGAAGGAAAAGATATACCTCCTCCATGCACGGGTTCATCGAAGGTTGCAATATCATCAGCTACAGACTTTTCAGAATTACTATGATTTCTTACAAAGCGAGAAAAACCGAAGTGAACTGCAGTTTCTTTATAATGCAGTCACCACTACTAAAAGCGGATTTTACAGGGAGAAACAGCATTTCGAATTCCTTCGTAGCGAAATATTACCGGAACTTAAAGAACGAATGATACGCAAACATTTGAAGCTTCGTTTCTGGAGTGCCGGTTGTGCACGCGGTGAGGAGGCATTCAATATGGCAATGGAAGCTCATGATTTCCTTGGAACCAAGTTAATATCGGAAGGAGGATTACGGATTCTTGCATCGGATGTCAATACGGAGGTGCTTGATTCTGCTGTAAAAGGGAATTATACAACTGAACAGATCAGCCCTGTACCTGAAGTGTTAAGAAAACGTTATTTTGTATCAGATTCAGATTCAGATAAAAATAATGATGTGCTCAGCATCAGGTCAAACATCCGGAAATTGATCCAGTTTCGTCATTTCAATCTGATTGCTTCTGAATATCCTATTGCAACAAAATTTCAGCTTATTTTCTGCAGAAATGTTCTATATTACCTTGATCCTGAGAGGAGGGAACAGCTGCTTAATAAACTGGTGAATCATCTGGATGACCAAGGCTGGCTGGTGCTTGGTATTACAGAATCAGGTTATCGTTTGAATGGAATGCAAAAACTCTCATACTGCATATATCGTAAAAATTAATGGAGACTCTACTGGAAGGAACAGGACTAACTGTGAAGGGGAACTGCCTCATTCAGGAACTGGAGCCATTGGTTAAGTCCCTGGGTGAGCTGGTGGAATCTGACCGCAACAGCATTCAGATTGATTTATCCAATGTTGAGTCTATCGATACTGCCGGAATCCAGCTGCTGGCGTCATGCAGGAACAGTGCTCTGGCCAGGGGAAAATCTTTCAGTATTGCCTTAATGTCAGACCCTGTCAGGGAAGCTCTGCAAATCACTGGTTTGCAGCAGATATTTGAAAATAAGGAAATCGCCTGAGGAATCATGTCTGCACGGGTTATGTTTGTCGATGATTCCAGAACCATTAGGACACAGGTTAGAAGAACATTGGAACAGACTAAAGAAAACTACAGTCTGGTAGAAAAGGGAGATGGAATTGAGGCCTTGCAGTGGCTCTCCGGATGCCCGCCTCAGGAGCTTCCTGACGTGATTGTGCTGGACAGGAATATGCCGAATATGAGCGGTGATGAGTGCATCAGGATCTTAAAAAAGGATACTCAATGGCAAAGAATACCGGTACTCTTTCTGACCGCGCAGAGCGACATTCGTCAGTTGGTGCTTGGCCTGGCAGAACTGGGTGCAGATGACTACCTGCCAAAACCCTTTGACCCTGATGAACTTGCTGCCAGGGTAAAGGTACTGGTCAGGATTAAGCAGGCTGAAGATGAAACTCAACGGCTTAACAAGGACCTGGAGCAGGCACTGATTCACCAGCAGCATGCATATGAAGAGTTGAAGGAAACAAAAATGCGTCTTGCTGAGACCGAAGCTGCAGCAAAGTACACCAGTATTTTCGAGAAATTTGTACCCAAGGAATTTATCCGCAGAATTGCCCCGGAAGGTCTTGAAAACCTTAAATTCGGCATGGCAGAATCTGATTTTATCAGCATTATGTTCTGTGATATCAGGTCATTTACAAACATGTCAGAAAAACTCTCTCCACAGGAACTTGTAGATTTTCTGAATGATTATCTCAAACGAATGAATATTCCCATTGCCAGCTACCATGGTTTTGTAGACAAGTTCATTGGAGATGCCATCATGGCATTATTCAGCCTGCCTGGTAAGTCAAATGCAGTTGAAGCAAATAACACTGTACAGGCAGCAATTGAGATGCAGCAGCAGGTGGATTTGTTCAACCAGGAAAAGGATAATGCACTCAATTCTCCACTCAGAGTAGGAATAGGAATTCACAGTGGTCCGGTAATCATAGGTACTGTAGGATCAGAAGACCGCATGGATTCAACTGTTACCGGGGATTCTGTCAACCTTGCAGCACGACTGGAGGGACTTACAAAGATCTACCGAAGCAAAATCTTAGTTTCCCATTCAACTTATGAATTTCTTGCTTCAGATAACCAAATGGAGTTCCGTGAAATTGACTTGGTTCGGGTAAAGGGTAGGGAGCATCCTGTTACAATTTATGAGGTCTGCAACAGTGATCCCGATCATATTCGTGAAAAAAAGCTTAAAAATCTTGATAAATATACTGACGGCTTAAAGAACTACCGAGAGCAGAAATGGAGCAAGGCAATCACAAAATTCAAATCATGTCTGAAGGAATGTCCTGATGATGGAGCTGCGGAAATATTTATGGAACGTTGTAAAGTATATCAGAAGACGCCTCCTCCTAAGAGCTGGACTGGTGAACAGATTTTTGAAATAAAATAACAATGCCCGCAACAGTGCAGAATAAACATATATCAATAAGAAGCTGAAATGGAAAGTCCTGTCCTTAAAGAATTTGTTGAAGAAGTTGATGAGATTCTTCAGGATCTGGAGCAGGGGATTCTTCAGCTGGAAGGCCAGCCCAAGAAAAAATCCCTGGTAGATCGAATTTTCCGAAATATGCATACCATCAAGGGCGGGGCAGGGATGGTGATGCAGACAGAACTGGCTGATTACGCACATAAGTTTGAAAACCTGCTCGACAGGGTAAGGTCCGGAGAAATTATATGTACACCGGAAATGGCTACTTTGTTGCTGGATGCTCTTGATGGGCTGAATTCCTTCATGGACAGGATTCGCGGAACAGGAGATTTGAATCAGGAACTGATTGATCGTACCCTGAAGCAGATTGGAGTGTTTGAATCAGATGAAACTCCTGCTGCTGGTGCTTCTGACCAGCAAAAATCAGAACAGAAACCTCAGCAAGACCAGGCATCTGCAGAAGATTCAGTACAAGACCAAGAAACAGCGGCACCAAAAAGTGAAGAACAGTCTGCATGGGATGATGAAGAGGAAGACGAAAAAGGGTATCTTCTTAATCTGAAATTCAGCAGTGAGATGCTTCGCAACGGTTCAGATCCGCTTCTGCTGATAAATGAACTAAATGAAATCGGTGATTTAACACTTTTTCCTCACCTCAACACTGTCCCGGAATTAAAGAGCCTAGAGCCGGAGGAACTTCATCTCTGGTGGAGTGGGAAACTTGTTACAGGCAAGTCTACGGAAGAACTGGAAAATATTTTGGTTTTCTATCAGGGAGATAATGCTGATGTAAATTATGAACCTGTTGAAGCACCACCTGAGGATCCTGGACTTGCTTCAATAGGATTAGTCTCTAGGCAGCAGGCTACTCATTCTTCTGCTGATGGCCCCACTGAAAAGCAAATTAAAACTGAAGACGGAACAGAACCATTTGAAGAAAAAGCTTTAGAAAAAACTGAAGAAAAGCCTCAGGCTGAGCATGCAAAGACATCCGAAGAGATAAATAAGACTGGGGAAATGAAGAAGACTGTTGAACAGTCCGAAATCCAGGCAAAATCTCCTTCCAAAACTCCTCAGAATGAGCCGGTATTTCAGACAGTTCAGTCAATTCGTGTTGCAGTAGAGAAACTGGACAAGCTGCAAAACCTTGTTGGTGAAACTGTAATCAATCAGTCTCGTCTGCATCAGCTCAGTGGCCAGATCATGTCAGTGGATGAAAGCCTTGGAGAGATGCTCTCCCAGTTTGTTGAGGATAACGAAAAATCTGTCAGAGAACTGCAGGATCAGATTCTTCAGGTACGCATGATACCTGTCGGAAGTATCTTTACCCCTATGCGTCGTACTGTCCGAGATTTCGCGAATAGCAACAACAAGAAAATTAACCTGGAAATTGAAGGAGGAGAAACAGAACTTGATAAAACTGTTACAGAACAATTGCATGGACCGCTGGTTCATCTTGTAAGAAATTCAATGGATCATGGCATTGAGGATCCTGAAACACGTGGGAAAAACGGCAAGGATTCAACTGGGACCATTTTGCTCAAAGCTTCTCAGCAGGAAGGATATGTTATCGTTGAAATTGAGGACGATGGAGGAGGGATCGATCCAAAGGCGGTCTTTGATTCAGCCGTGAGTAAAGAACTGATAAGCCCATCAGACGAGCTTACTGAGCTGGAAATATACCAGATGCTTTTTTTGCCAGGTTTTACCACAGCAACCGAAGTTTCAGATGTTTCAGGGCGTGGAGTAGGCATGGATTCCGTTAAACGGGATATTGAATCACTGCTTGGAACAATAGAGATCAGCAGCACGCTTGGAAAAGGGACTAATGTCAAGCTGAAGCTTCCACTGACACTTGCAATTATTGAAGGTATGATGATCGAAGTCGGCAACCAGGTTTTCACAGTTCCGCTGTTATCTGTCAACGAGGCAATCAGGCCACTTCCAAAGCAGGTTAAAAAATTAAAGCGCAAGGGTGAACTGGTGGAAATTCGTGGAGAATATATCCCTCTGCTGAGGCTTCATGACCGTCTCAGTCTAAAACCTCGTTTCGAGGAACCGACCGAAGGCCTGGTATTGGTGGTGCAGCATGCCAACCGAAAACAGTGTCTTTTGGTTGATGAAATTGTGGATCAGAGGCCCGTGGTCATCAAGAGCCTGGAAGACAACTTCATTCAAATTCCCGGAATTGCCGGAGCAACCATACTGGGAGATGGAAGAGTGTCGTTTATCCTTGATGTTCCCAGCCTTTTAAACTAAACAAAGATTCCGGAGCGAAGAATGGGAAATGGTATGAACAATAACTTTATGGGAAGTGTGAATCTTTCTGATGAAGAGATGGAAGAGATGAACCTTGAATTAACTCATAATGAAGGAGCTCAGCTCATAACTTTCATACTCGGTGAAGAAAAGTATGGACTGGATATTCTGGCTGTTCGTGAATTGATCAGCTACCCTGAAGGGTTGACTCAAATTCCTGGTATGCCTGATTTCATAGTTGGTATGTTCAATCTGCGTGGGCTGGTTATTCCTGTAATGGACTTGCGAAAAAAATTCGGAATGGCCAGTGAGGAACTGCACGAGTATTCAGTAATCATCATCGTTCAGGTTGAAGAAAAAAATATCGGTTTAATCGTTGATTCGGTGGCAGACGTGATTTTCGTCAAGGAGGAGGATATTCAGGAAACTACAGAAATGGCAGTACAAGTGGATACAAAGTTCATTAAGGGAGTTGCCAAAACAAAGGATGAGATGGTGATACTGATGGATATTGACCACCTGCTCTCGAAATCTCAATTCGAATCATTGATGGACACTGAAAATGGCTGAAAAACCTGTACCTCCATACAAGGTTCTGATCATCGATGATTCGGCTGTGGTCAGGCAAACACTCAAGGAGATCTACTCTTCTGATCCGGAACTTGAAGTAGTAGGCACGGCTCCGGACGCGCTGATTGCACTTAAGAAACTTGGTGAACTGAAACCTGACGTTCTCAGTCTTGATGTACAGATGCCGCGGATGGACGGTCTTACATTTCTTGAGCGGCTGATGAAATCAAATCCCATGCCTGTGGTCATGGTCAGTGCCTTGACTACTAAAGGCAGTCAGGAAGCGCTGCGCAGTCTTGAACTTGGTGCGGTGGATATTGTGGAAAAACCAAAACTGGATGTCAGGGAAGGACTTGAAGAAATTTCCATCCAGATCTGCGATAAAATTAAAGCTGCTGCCCAGGCCAAGTTGAAGACAGCACGCCAACGGTACCTGACACCGCCAAAAAAACTTAGCGCTGACGCAATTCTTCCTGCAAGGTCCTCCGTTTCTAAAAATAAAGGGCAGGAATCATTAATTGCCATAGGTGCCTCAACAGGAGGTACTGTGGCATTAAGAGAACTTCTTACTCCCCTGCCTGCAGATATGCCGGGTATTGTAGTTGTGCAGCACATGCCCAAGGCATTCACAAAGTCTTTTTCAGAAAGCCTGGATAAGGATTGCCGTTTGAACGTTCTCGAAGCAGGTGAAGGAGAAAAGGTAGAGCGTGGAAAGGTGCTGGTTTCACCGGGAGATCAGCATATGATGCTCAAGCTTGATGGAAATGGATACTCAGTAACCATGAACAACGGTGAGCTTGTGAACAGGCATCGTCCCTCAGTTGATGTCCTCTTTCGCTCAGTTGCCAACCTGGCTGGATCAAATTCAATCGGAGTGATCCTTACTGGCATGGGAGATGATGGAGCAAAAGGATTGGTTGAAATTCATGATGCGGGATCTCACACTTTAGCACAGGACGAAGAGTCGTGTGTGGTATATGGTATGCCGCGCAAAGCTGTGGAAAATGGAGCGGTGGATGAGGTCCTTAATCTCGAAGAAATTTCAAAGCGCTTAATTGAACTAAGTTGAATATGCCTTTTATTGTTCGTATTGTTTTTCAGCTCAATTATGATTATAGGGCATCTTAGGTTATTTAGAAAAACAAGTGGTCAGCAGGTTAAAAAAAATACGATATTAAAGTAACGGTTTCATTGATATGGTCGGCTAATAATTGCCAAAACTTTTTCGACGGGACAGGTTATTTATGTTTGTCAGAAATTGAATTAAAACTTTAAAAAGGATTTAATCATGCCAGATTCATTAATCAAATCTCTAATAAAATATTTTACAATAAAAAGTCTTTGTTTGTTAATTGGGGTCTCTGTCATTTATGCAGGGGATACACCTTCAGTTCCGGGAACAAAGATATATTTTATAAATATAAAAGATGGACAGATGCTGAAAAGTCCATTTCTGGTTCAGTTTGGCCTGACTGGTGAAATGGGTATTGCTCCTGCTCTGGCAGACTGGCCTGATACCGGACACCATCACCTGATAATAAACGCACCTCCCCCAAATGAGAATAAAGCCATCAGCAAAAAACAGCTGCATCTGCATAAGGGGCAAACTGAAATAACAATTAAACTTCAACCGGGGAAGCACACTTTGCAAGCAGTTCTCGGTGATTATTCCCACATCCCTCACGATCCTCCCGTGATGTCGGAGGTCATTTCTGTAACAGTTGAATGAAGGTTTACCATGTTTTTTAAACGCTTAACCATCAGTAGTCAGCTTATGCTGGTATTTATAATAGGCGGGATTCTTATCCTGTCTACAATGTCCTACGTGCTGATACGAATGCACAGTAATTTTGCTGAACATCAGTTCGTTCAACGTCATGATCGTCTGACTGCTCTGATGGCCAATGAAATGGCACCTGCGCTTCATCTTGGTGATGGCCGAATTATCGGCAAAAAAGTAAAGGCCTTCATTTCTACAGCAGAAGAGAATTTGCTGCTGCTGCGTGCATATGACCTTGAAGGCAACAAGATCTATGAAAAACTTAATACTGATCAGATTCCTGACCTGAACAGCATGATTATGAAAAATCTTAATCAGCTTAACCGGGGAAATGCAATCACGCAGGACTCCCCTCAAAATGTAGTTTTACTGAAACCTGCATTTCTGGCAGGAAATGAAATTGGCGGATTTATAGGAGTGGCCTGGAGCAAACACGGACTGACTGCACTAAGCTGGGAACTTATCAACACTGCCTTGATCTTCACCATTGCTTCTCTGGTGATAGGAGGTATTTTTATCATATTTATCCTTCATTACTTTATAACAAAGCCTGTTGGAGAAATGGTGTTGATGATTGACCGCGAGTCCAGGGAAATTGCCAATGCTAACAGGAAACTCGCCGATCGAACACAGCGCCAGAGTTCTTCTCTCGAGGAAACCGCATCTTCTATGGAACAGATGTCCAGCATAGTCCTAAGCAACGCCGAAGACGCTAAGAGTGCTTCAACACTGGTACGCTCTGCACGTGAAACGGTTGATTCAGGTCGCATTGAACTGCAGGAAACTGTTATACGTACAATTGAAACCAACGAACGCACTTTGTCTAAGCTACAGACCGCAAACACCAGTGTAGTTGATGCTATGGCCGCAATTTCAGAGAGCTCAGTAAAAATATCAGGCATCATAACCCTGATCAACGATATAGCCTTCCAGACAAATCTGCTCGCCCTCAACGCTTCGGTGGAAGCAGCGCGTGCAGGTGAACACGGCAAAGGATTCGCGGTTGTTGCAACAGAGGTACGCAAACTTGCTCACCGTTCCTCTAAAGCTTCATCGGAAATTGGGAAACTGGTCGAACTTGAATTGCAGAGCATACAAAACGGCAGGGAAATTGTTGAGGGAAGTGATCAGGCTTTGAACAATATGCAGAAAGAAACTGAAGAGATGCTGCAGACTTTGAAAGACAAAAGTAATCAAAGCATGGAAGAAATACTTAAGGCCGTGATTAATTTTTCTGAAATGATGGAAAATATTGAGGTAGCATCCACTGAACATGCAAGCGGTATTAGTCAGGTTAATGAAGCAATTGCTGAAATGGATAAGATGACTCAGGAAAATTCGTTAATGGTAGAGCAGAATGCCTCTGCCAGCCAGAATATGGCTGTTGAAACTGAACGTCTCAGGCAGAGGTTTTCTTCAAAACAGAGCGCTCATGACGAAAGTTCTTCCAGAATAACAGCAGGACAACTTGTTTCAGGACCGGCCGGAGAGCGTGAGCCTGCCAGGACAGCATCAGCTTTGACCTCTCACGAAGAAGGCGTAGAAGGGAAAGTTCCACAGATTGAAATGCCTGAATGGGAAAAGAAACTTGACAACTTTAAGTGAATAATTAATTCCAAATTTTTATAAATCTATTTTTTTGTTCTAAAAAAGAAACTTGTAAAAAAAATGGCCACACTGGAAATAAACCGCAAGATGTATCAGGTTGATGTCCCCGCAGACACTCCCCTGCTCTGGGCCCTGCGGGACAGCCTTAAGCTCCACGGTACAAAATATGGTTGTGGCATCGAGCAGTGCGGGGCCTGCACCGTCCATCTCAACGGGCGAGCCGTTCGCTCCTGCGGAATCACAGTGGGAGAAGTAGCAGGCAAGTCTGTAACAACCATAGAGGGGCTTTCTTCGGACAGCAGCCATCCGGTACAGCAGGCCTGGACCGAGGTGGATGTACCCCAGTGCGGTTACTGCCAGACAGGAATGATTATGGCAACCGCCGCCCTGCTGGAGCGAAACCCGAAACCCTCTGACCGGGACATTGACCGGACGATCTCCAACATCTGCCGCTGCGGTACTTACAACCAGGTTCGTGCCGCCATCCACCGCGCTGCGCAAATCAAGGAGGGAGCATAAACATTGTCCAACTCAAACGACGTGACTTCTTGAAAAATTCCGCACTTGCTGGTGGAGGACTGGCCCTAGGCTTTTCCGGATTCACTAAACTAGCAACAGCGAACACTGAATCAGCACTGCCGCCCTATCTGCACATTGCCTCGGACGGAGGCATCCACCTAGGCGTACCAAGCTCGGAGATGGGCCAGGGTACTCACACCACGCTGGCCATGCTGGTGGCCGAGGAACTGGAGGTGGAGATGGCCCAGATTCGCCACATTGAAACCCTCCACCATCCGGATTTCAAGAATATATATCTCAGAGAATTGGCTCCCAAGTTTAACTTTCAAACAACGGGAGGGAGTTGTTCAATACAATCTTGGCATCAACCCTTCCGTAAGTTGGGAGCAACCGCAAGAGAATTGCTGCGCAGTGCTGCCGCCCTGCATTGGAGCGTTCCCGTGGCCGAGTGCATCGCAGAGAATGGACGCGTTGAACACTCCAGCAGCGGACGCAGGTTGGGTTATGGTGAACTAGCTCAATCCGCCTCACGGCTGACACCTCCGGATAATCCAGTACTGAAATCTCCGGAGCATTTCCGGCTTTTGGGCAAACCTGTTCCCCGCTGGGACACTCCTGGGAAGGTCAACGGCACGGCTCGCTTCGGTACTGATGTTGACTTGCCTGGGATGCTTTATGGCACTGTCAAGCACTGTCCTGTCTGCGGAGATAAGATCACGAAAGTTGATGACGTTAGGGCCAAGGCAGTTCCAGGAGTGATTTCCGTGATCCCGCTGGAGGATCATGCAGTCGTTGTCGCTGATTCCACCTGGGCTGCTATGAATGGGGCGAAGGCTTTAATCCTTAAGGGGGCAGGGGGACATCCAGACTTTAATGATGATAGCATTTCTCAAATATTGAGAGATGACCTCTCAAAACCTGGAGTGCCTGCGGCCCATGTAGGAGATCCTGCTGATGCAATGAGTAATGCCAGTCAGGTGCTTGAAATGGAGTATGAAGTTCCACTTCAGGCGCATGCTGCAATGGAACCGCTTTCTGCTACCGCCAGTGTAACTCCTGATCGTTGTGAAGTCTGGGCTCCAACTCAACTCCAAGACGGCGCTATGATGGTGGCTATGGGGGTTACCGAACTGCCCCCAGAAAAAATTCGTATTCACACAACTTACCTTGGAGGAGGCTTTGGACGAAAGGTTGACATTGATTATCTCGTTGCTCCATTGGTGGCCTCCAAGATACTAGGAAAGCCTGTTAAAATTATTTGGTCTCGAGAGGAAGACACACGTCATGATTTTTATCGCCCACCTTTTCTGGTACGAATGCGTTTTGGCCTGAACGCCAAAGGAAAAATTGAAGGGTTGATGGCCAAAATGGTCGGGCCCTCATGTACCCTTCATTTTGCAAAAGCCCTTGGTTTTTTCTTTCCTGCTTGGATTGACGAGAATGGCTATGATTTTGTTGCCGCTGTAAGTATGTTCGACCCTTTTGCTTTGCCAAACACTTATGCCATTCCGAACCTGCATGTAGATTATGTTCCCTCAAAAATTCCAATTAATTTCGGTTTTTGGCGCTCTACTGGGGCCTCCCACAATTCTTTTGCACTTGAGAGTGCACTAGATGAAGTTGCTTATGCAGGAGGCAGGGATTCATATGAGTTCCGCCGGGGATTATTGATCGATCGACCACGAGCGCTGTTCGTGTTGGATCGAGTCGCAGAACTCTCTAATTGGGGTAAAGCACCAGCGGGTTTGTTTCAAGGGATCAGCTTCGCGCACTACCTCGAAACTTTTCAGGCGCAGGTGGTCGAGGTGTCTGTGAGTAAGCGTGGCAAGATAAAGGTTCACAAAATAACTTGTGTTGCCGATTGCGGGCAGGTTTTCAATTCGCATATCGCCAAGCAGCAGTTGGAAGGTGGAATCCTCTACGGTTTGACCGCAGCGCTAAAGGGCGAGATCAACGTGCAGGGCGGCCAGGTCGTGCAGAGCAACTTTGACGATTACCCTATGCTTAAGCTCAAAGACACTCCGGAGATAAACGTACATCTCATGGAGAACCACGAGGCACCGGGAGGTCTGGGCGAAGCAGGAACTCCACTGATCGGTCCGGCGGTAGCAAATGCTGTCTTTGCAGCCACGGGCAAACGTGTGCGGCGGCTGCCCATCCGCAGGAAGGATTTGGTCTGACAGTACTTGACCTGGCAACTAAACCTATCACAATACACAGGAAAAGTGTTTGTTGCCGCAGGCAGAGAGACGGCATTTGACCTTATGCCTGCATCCAGAATTAGTTCAGTGAAAAAAATGAGGTACTTGTACCTGCTACTCAAAACAAGGTCGGCTGCAAGGGGGAAGCCGCTACAAGTCCTCCATCCACAGTAAGCGTCTGTCCAGTAATGAATTCTGCATCATCGGAAGCAAGCCATACCGCAGCACGTGCAATATCCCCGGGCTGTCCGAAGCGCCCTGCAGGGTGACGTAATAAAGCGTCAGCTTTAGCAGCTTCGGGGTTTTCAGCCATGGCAAAGCCCTCATCTGCCATTTCTGTCATGATCCATCCAGGGCATATAGCGTTGCATCGGATTCCCTTCTGACCATGATCCACAGCTATGGAGCGCGTCAGTCCGTTGACAAAAGCCTTCGACGCATTGTAAAGAGCCATTGAAGTATCCGCATGAAGAGCGCTGATTGAGCTGATATTGATGATTGATCCACCGCCCTGGTTCTCCATCAGTTTAATAATTTCCCGGCACATCATGAACACGCCCCGGGCATTGACGCCCATCAGGTAATCCCAGTCTTCATCGCTTGTGTCAGCAACTGTCTTTTCAATTTGAATGCCTGCGTTATTCACCAGGATATCAATCTTTCCAAATTGTTCCTTCGCAGTTCTGCTGATGTTTTTTGATGATTCTGAACTGCTTACATCCGCAGTTTGCCATGTAACTCCGGATGGAAAGTTTCCCGGGTCATTGCCTCGTCCGCATGTGAGAACAGAAGCACCTTCCTCCACGAATGCTTCAATAATGGCTCTCCCGATCCCCCTGCTGCCGCCCGTTACTATTGCTGTTTTGCTGCTAAGTCTCGGCATGTTAACTTTTCAATGGGGGATCATGACGTGACGAGGAACAGTATAGTCCTCCAGTGCACAGATAGACTAAGAGGAACAAGAATATTGACAATCGGTAGAGAGAAATGGTGATCTGAAAAATATTCACACCAATTTTTGTTTGCCAATTGGTAGTTTGCGTATCCGCTTGCCCGTAGCGGCGAAAATTGCGTTGGTTATTGCAGGTAGAGTAGGAGCCAGACCAGCATCTGCACCGGTGGGTTTGAATTCACTATCAATAATTGTTACGTTAATTTCAGGAGTGTCCTTTAGTTTAATAATTTTGTAATCGTCGAAGTTGCTTTGTTCTACCCTTCCATTTTCTATAGTAATCTCCTCTTTTGTTACAATTGAAATTCCGGTAATGACACATCCTTCAACCTGAGATTTTACAATGTCAGGATTTACGTATCTTCCAAGATCAATAACGCAATCCACGCGATGAACAACCAGTTTACCACGTTTATTTACTGAAACTTCAGCTACTTCAGCCAATATACTTCCTGCAAAGTCGCAAATTGCAATACCTCTGCCGTGACCATCATTAATAGGACTCCCCCAATTCGATTCTTTTGCAACTCGCTCTAACACTTTTTTATGTCTTGGGCTTTTCCTGAGCAATTTTATTCGATAATCAAATGGATCTTCTCCTGCGCGATAAGCTGACTCATCTATAGCGCTTTCGAGAAAAAAAGTATTTTGAAACATCCATCCACGCCAAAATCCA
>ERZ651768.1813-NODE-1813-length-15301-cov-9.054979_pt1 | contig 15301 bp, 14 predicted proteins | sample MGYA00514754_ERZ651768 | MGnify/ENA metagenome assembly ERZ651768
GTAACGGGCCGGCTGTTGAGCACTGCTTCCTAGATAGAATCCGCTAAGGTGCAAATTTAGCGCCATTCATTGCTTAGAATCCCACCAACAAAGTGATCTTCTGTTTGTGTACGCATGATTTTCTTATACCCAGAGCGCCTTCTTCATGTCGGTGAATTCCCTCGCAGGCCCTTCAAACTTGTTTCGGCCTAATTCCAGCACGTAGACATAATCGACAATCTTGAGCGCCTGTCGGATTTCCTGGTCGACTCGGATGGTTCAAAATCCGTTTTCGAAGGAAAATACCCCGTCGATTACCTCGTCGAAGAGCGTCCCTCGAGCCTGCCGGCCTGGCACCTGGTCGGCGGACTCGATCCACTAGACGAGAGCGAGTTGAGCGGCGACGAGCCGGACGACGGCTGCCCGGTGCTGCTTGCAGACTGGATCCGAACCGACGGCCTCACCTGCCTCAAGATCAAGCTGCGCGGCAACGACGCCAATTGGGATTACCAACGCCTGGCCAGGGTCGGCGAGATCGCCATCGCTCACGGCGTCCTATGGCTGAGCGCCGATTTCAACTGCACCGTCACCGACCCCGAGTACGTGAACCTCATCCTCGACCGGCTCGCCGCCGAGCATCAGCGTCTTTACAGCATGATCCTTTACGTCGAGCAGCCGTTTCCGTACGAGCTTGAGACGCACCGCATCGACGTGCACAGCGTCTCCGCCCGCAAGCCGCTGTTCCTCGACGAGAGCGCGCACGACTGGAAACTGATCCGCCTGGGACGCGAACTCGGCTGGACCGGCGTTGCGCTCAAGAGCTGCAAGACACAGACCGGCGCAATCCTAAGCGCCTGCTGGGCGAAGGCGCACGGCATGGCACTGATGGTGCAGGACCTCACCAACCCGATGCTCGCACAGATTCCGCACGTGCAATTGGCCGCGCGAGTCGGCACGATCATGGGCGTCGAGACGAACAGCATGCAGTTCTATCCCGAAGCATCAGCGGCTGAGGCCGTTATACATCCGGAGATTTACCGGCGTCGCGGCGGACGGGTCGATTTGAGCACGCTCACCGGCCCAGGTTTCGGCTATCGGCTGGAGGAAATCGACCGCGACCTGCCGGAGCCGGCAGCCGCGTTTGGAGAAGGCTGATGAGTGACGGGCGCAAAACTGTCCTGATGATCGCCGGCGAAGCCAGCGGCGACACGCTCGGCGCGGAGTTGATCGAAGCCACGCAAACCGAGCCGGGTGGCGACTTGATCGACTTCATCGGCGCGGGCGGCCCGAAGATGGCTGCCGCCGGGCAGCACGCCGAGCTTGACCTCACGGAGCACGCCGTCGTCGGCATTTGGGAGGTGCTCAAAAACTACGGTAAATTCCGGCAGCTTTTCCGTCAACTGCTCGACCTCGCCACCCGTCGCGAGCCGGACGCCATCGTGCTGATCGACTATCCCGGCTTCAACCTGCGTTTCGCCGGGGCCATCCGCAACTACCAGACCAGTGGCGGCGCGTTCCGGGATTGGCAGCCGAAAATCATCTGCTACGTGTCGCCGCAACTCTGGGCGTGGAGGGAGGGCCGCGTGCACGCCATCGCCAGGGACATCGACCTGATGCTTTCCATTTTCCCGTTCGAGAAGGAGTGGTACGCCGAACGCGTGCCCAAGTTCCCGGTAGAATTCATCGGCCACCCGCTCGTCGACCGTTTCCCCTTGGCCAAGCCGGACGGGAAGTCAGTACCGCTCGACCCGGACCTGTTCACCGAGGAACCAACGGTGCTGCTGCTCCCCGGTAGTCGGCGACGAGAGATCGACAAGCACCTGCCCGTGATGCTCGAGGCCGCAGTGATCTTTTCTGAAAAAATCAAGACACACTTACGCATGGTGCTGCCCAGCGACGAGATGCTCGAGCTGGCCAGGCGGCACATCCCCACCGACATCAAGATCGACCTGCAGGTTGGCGGCTTGGCCAAGGCGCTTGGCCAGGCGAGCCTCGCCATCGCCTCGTCCGGCACGGTCACGATGGAGTGCGCCTGGTTCCGTGTGCCCACCGTTGTGCTTTACAAAACCAGCCCGCTAACCCACGCGCTTGGGCGGAGGTTAGTGAAAGTGCCGTACCTCGCCATGCCCAACCTGCTCGCCGGGGAGGAACTCTTCCCCGAGTTCATCCAGTCGGCCGCCAACGCCGACAACCTCGCCGAGGCCAGCTTGCTGCTGCTGCGAGACAAGAGCCAACGCACCCGCATCCTCGACGGCCTCGACCTTGTCGCCGCCCAACTCGGCGAAAGCGGAGCCGCCACCCGCGCCGCCCGCGCCGTGCTCGGCACGCTCAATTTCAAATAACGCGCGCTCCCCGCTCGACCGTGGGCAGGGATGTGTTTAGTTTTCGGTGCAGGCATGGTTCAGTATCTTGATCTTTTGCGGCTGGTTTTGAATGAGGGCAGGGCCAAGGACGACCGCACCGGCACGGGAACGCTATCTGTGTTCGGGGCACAGGCTCGGTTTCCGGTCGGCGAAACCTTCCCGGTACTCACGACGAAGAAGCTGCATTTGCGATCGATCATCCACGAACTGCTCTGGTTCCTAAAGGGCGACACAAACATCCGGTATCTCAACAACAACGGGGTGACGATCTGGGACGAGTGGGCGGACGAGAATGGCGATCTAGGCCGGGTGTACGGGGCACAGTGGTGCGACTGGCGCACACCGGACGGCGGCTCGGTGAATCAGGTCGACCGGCTCATTGACGGATTGAAAAACAACCCGGACAGCCGGCGCCACATCATCAGCGCCTGGAACGCCGGTGAACTGGACCAGATGGCGCTCACGCCGTGCCACGCGCTGGTACAGTTCAACGTGTGCGACGGGGAACTAAGCTGCCAGCTGTACCAGCGCAGTGCTGACCTGTTTCTCGGTGTGCCGTTCAACATCGCGTCGTACTCGCTGCTACTGCTGATGGTGGCGCAGGTGTGCGGCCTGAAGCCGGGCGAGTTCATTCACACGTTCGGCGATCTGCACCTGTATTCGAACCATCTTGACCAGGCCAGGCAACAACTCGAGCGCGAGCCAAGGTCGCTGCCCCGCATGGTCATCAACCGGGGCGTGGACGACATTCACGCATTTGGCTACGACGACTTCGACCTGCAACACTACGATCCGCATCCATCGATCAAGGCGCCGATCGCGGTCTGAATGATGCCCGCCCTGCCCTTCAAGGCCATCGCTGCCATGTCACTGAACCGGGTAATCGGCAGCGCCGACACGATCCCTTGGGATCTGCCGAAGGACTTCGAGTGGTTCAAGCAAACGACGATGGGGCACGTGCTGGTGATGGGGCGCAAGACGTTCGAGTCGATCGGCCGCCCGCTGCCAGGCCGCGAGATGATCGTGCTCACCCGCAGTGCCGAACCGATCCCCGGCGTGCGCACGATCGGCGATCTCGACGCGCTTGGCCAGGAGAACGATTTCGGTGACCGGACAATTTTCATCTGCGGCGGCGCAGAGGTTTACGCCCAGGCGCTTGGCCAATGTTCCGACCTGTTCCTCACGTTGGTGAAGCGCGAGGTCAAGGGCGACGCTTTTTTCCCGGAGTTCGAGCCGATGTTCGATGCCGGGGAGATGCTTCGCCAGTCGGTTGACTTTGAAATCCGACACTACCGCCGGCTTGCACAAGCGAGCGACGATTGACTTGGCCCCTGCCAATTGGTAGCTTTTGCACGGCATGTTTGCTGCTGAAACCCAAACGTCCCCGCTTCGGGAAACGCCCCTCTCCCGGGAGAGCATCGCCGACTGGCCGGAGATTGCCCAATCGGTTGCGCCGTTCCTCGATCGGGTGCAGCAGCAGTTGGCCGGGCAGGTCGAGGCGTTCGATCCCGAGATCGCGCCGTACGCGAAGTACGCCTTGGCCAACCATGGAAAACAGCTTCGCGCAGCGCTGACCGGCCTTGCCGCGAACTGCGCAGGCGGCTGGAACGACTCCGCTGTCAAGGCTGCGGTCATCATCGAGATGGTGCACCTGGCCACACTGCTGCACGACGACATCATGGACGGTGCCGAGTTGCGGCGCAGCCGCCCGACGCTCGCCAACAAGTGGAACAACACCACGGCGGTACTCGTCGGCGACTGCCTGTTCGCGAATGCGTTGAGACTAGCTGCGGAGTTCCCGACCACCGATGTCTGCCGCGCCGTCTCCACTGCCACGCGCACGGTCTGCTCCGGGGAGATTCTTCAGAACAACCATCAGGGCAACCTCGCGCTTGACCAGGCGGAGTATTTCAAAATGCTCCGAATGAAAACCGGCGAGCTGTTTGCACTTGCCTGCGAACTAGGCGGCTCGCTCGCCGGGGGTGATCCGCGTGAGACGGGGGCGCTGCGTGAGTATGGCATGGCGCTAGGCACGGCCTATCAGATTTACGACGATTGCCTCGACTTGTTTGGCGCCGAGGCCGAGGTCGGCAAGTCGCTGGGCACCGACATCGCCAGTGGCAAGGCCACACTGCCGGTGATCCTACTTTGCGAACAGGCCGGGCCTGAAATCGCGACCCAGCTTGGCCAAATGATCGGCCGCTGGGACGCCGATCAATTGAACATACTCCGCGGCTGGCTGTCAGAGTTTAATACGTTGGAACAATCCCAGTCCAGGCTGGAGTCGTGCCTCGCCGAAGCCCGAGAAGCGCTGGGCAAGGTCGGGGATTCCGGCCACCGTGACGCCCTCGAGGAGTTGACCCACTTTTTGGCGCAACAATCGGTGGAGCTGGGTGTTAGTTGAGTACCGGGTCAATCCAGATGCTGGAATCCTCTTCCACCATTTCCCCGGCCAAAGGTGGCGAGACCATGCCGGAATGGAATGAGCAGGAGTACGTGGGCCGCGCCCGGAGTGGCGACATGGAGGCTTGCGACGCCCTGGTTCGCCAGTATCAGGAACGCATCTACGCCACCATCTACCACATGACCTCAAACCACGAGGACGCCGCCGACCTGGCGCAGGAAACCTTCATCAAGGCCTTTCGCAAGATTCAGAATTTCAAGGGAGACTCTGCGTTCTTCACGTGGCTCTACCGTATCGCCGTCAACAACACGATCAACTTCCTGCGCTCAAAACGCCGGCGCGTGATCCTGAGTATCAACCAGATGGACGAGGAATGGGACAGTGGCGAGGAACTGCTTGGCCTGGTCTCAAAAGACACCCCGCAACGGGAGATCGACCGCCACGAGCTTCAGGGAATCTTGAACGCTGCCATGCAAAAATTGTCTCCAAACCATAGGCTGGTGGTCACGCTGCACGACGTGCAGGGACTGCCGCACGAACAAATCGGCGAAATCATGGATTGCAATACCAACACCGTCCGCACACGGCTGCATTACGCCCGCAAACAACTGCAGGCTCACCTCTCCGACTACCTGAAACAGTGACCGAACCCGACCCAACAAAATTTGACAAGCTGCAGAAACTGCTGGCATCAAAGAAAGAGGAAAAACCGGAGGACGGTTTTTTTGACCGATTCTCCGACCGGGTGCTGACGCGACTTGAGGAGCCCGCACCCAAGCCGACACTATGGGAGCGGCTCAACGACCAGGTGGATCCCTTCCGGGCGGCGGCGGCGATCTTTGCAGTTGTCATTGGCGTGGGAGTGCTGTTTGGCCTGGACGAAGGCTCCAACTTGGCCGAGACCGGGCATGAACCGCTTGGGCAAGTCGGTGACAATCCATTGGCCGGCCCGACTGCGCCCGGTGATTTGCCGGCCAAGGCTGCACCGCTTGGCCAAGGGCAGGACACGCTGGCCGGCTACGGCCTGCCGCTGAATAAAAGTGGGGAAGAGCCGCCGCGCATCCTCATGAACCCGGGTGCGGGACTGGCGACCCGGCCGGCCAACGTCGATCCCTCCCTCTACCGGGCCAAGTCCGCCTCCAACACCGTCCACACACCCAAATAAAAAGCAGCCAGTCGCCCCGGCTGCCTTCTGTGAATCGTTCTTGGTGCGCGTTTAATAACGCGTGAAGACAAACATATCTTTCCCAGATCGGACATGCAGCCGGCCCTTGACGATGGTTGTCTTGAGCTTGCCGGGTTTAACAGGCCATTCGGCTTTCACGCTCGTGCTCAGGAATTGGGCTTCCTTGCTCAGCTCGACCTTGTCCTGCTTGACACTGACCTGGTAACGGATGCCGGAACCTTCCCATTCGCCAGAGCCGATCCGCTCGATTTGGCCGCGGAGTATGCTTTCATTGAGCTGCGTGGGCAGCCAGATGGGATTCGTGGCCTGAATCCAGGTCAGCATCCGTTGCGTTTCTTCAAGTTTGCCCTGATTGTTCCCCTGTCCCTCCTGCGTTCCGTATGTTTCTTCAAATCCAACAGGCTGACTATAACCTCTGGGCGTAGTGCCTCCTCCGTAGCCCGACCCGTCACCGAAGGAATCGTCCTCCACTTCCCCGTCATCGACTGCCTTTTGGTAGAGCTCTCGCAATTTTTTAAGGACTTGATCGTAGGCACCGGCGGCAGACAGGCCATTGACTCGGATCTGGTTTTGATCCGCCTCCGGCCATATCTGCAACGTCGACCGTCGCATTTTGTTAACCGTGGCCTGTATGCCCCTCATCTCATCCACTGAAATGGAAGACCGGGTTTTTTTGTTCTCACGAAGGGAAACATTCGGGGCAAACTTCCAGCGACCGACGATGACATCCTTTGCATAAAGCTCCGACTCGCCGGTGTCGAAGAAATGCCGGATATCCTCCATGAACGCCAAAAGCTTCTTTTCCTCATCAGAATTCGGCTCGATCGCCTTCAACTCCTCATACCGCTCGTTCACGGCGGAAACCACATCGCTGTTGCTTAGCATTTTGGGGAGGGACAACCCTCCGCCGGAATAGGCTCCACCTTGTGCCTTCCACATCTCATAGAGGGATTCATCGGACGAATAATTATCAGCGTCACCCGTATCCTCTCCATACGGATCATCATCCTCATCACCCTCATCACCCTCATCATCGATTCCCAGTAGACCCTTTATCTCGTCGGTTTCCGGCAGAGAGTAAAAGCCCGGGTAGGCGCGCATGTGTTGCTCGAGGGTTTTTGCGTTGTTGTTCAACAACAGAACCAAAGTGTCACGAACCTCATAGTGCAGTTGCGGCGTGTTGTCGTAGACAGCCGCCAACTTGACGAACGGTGTGTCGTCGAGTTGCTCGCGTGCCTCGTTCAACGTCTTCAGCAGCCTGGGATCCGATTCATCGTTCCTGAACGGCAGCGTGAAGTTGCCCAGCTGGTAAATGAGTGTCAGCGCCATCACCGAGTAAATGGTCGCCATGATCAGGCCGACGCACAGCCCGAACTTGCGGTTCATGGCCTTGAAGTTTTCCATCCGGTACTCCTCCCACTGGGCCTCCAGCCGTTTGCGCACCATGATGTTCGCCACGATGCCGATGATGGAGAAAATCAACACGAGGGTGATGAAACCGGCCACGATCGGCGCGACGCGATTCCAAAACGGATACGCATCGATCGGCCACCATTTGTCGCCCATCCACTGGAACGCCATCGAACCGAACCAACCGGAAAGGTTCACCGCCAAGACCACGCCAAGCAAAGTGACCAGTGCGTTGATCCCGCCCTTGAAATAACATTCAAGCGCGAGGATCAGAAATAACAAACCGATGAGCAGATAAATCCACATGGCGCCAGAAACTATACCCCGCTCACCAAAAAATCACGCGGTTTTTTTGGCGAAAAATCGGCTATTTCAGCCCCTTAAAAAAACCCCGAGCGGTCACACACGTCGCCTCAGAGAGTTCCTCCAAGCCGACCCCCAGCGTCTCGGCGGCCACTTGGCTGATCTCGCGCACGTAAGCCGGCTCGCAGCGTTTGCCCCGGTACGGCACCGGCGCGAGGAACGGAGCATCTGTCTCAAGCATCAGTTTGTCCAGCGGCACCGACGCCATGGTTTCCCGTACCTCGACCGCGTTCTTGAACGTGCAAACGCCGGTAAAACTGACCAGTGAACCCAGCTCGATCACCCGTCTGGCCGCCGCCGGGTCGTTTACGAAACAATGAAACACCCCCCGCACCCGGTCGGCAAACGGCTCGAAAACCTCGAGGCACGGCTCGAACGCCGCACGCTGGTGCACGACCACGTTCAGGCCAAGCCCAGCCGCGACCTCGAGTTGCTGATGAAACAACGTTACCTGTCTAGCCTTGAACGCCTCGTCATCGGCCGCCGACCCACCGCGCGTGCTCGGCAGCCGGTAGTGGTCGATGCCGATCTCGCCGATGGCCACCACCTTCGGCGCCTTGGCCAGGCGCTCAAGCTCAGCGCTCACATCGTTTGGTGCGGCGAGACAGTCGTTGGGATGCCAGCCCACCGCGGCGAACACGCCGTCGAAGCGCTTGGCCAAGTCGATCGCCCTCAGGCTGCTCTCCTGCTCTGTGCCGATGGTGACGATGCGCGAGATCCCGGCATCGGCGGCGCGCTGCACCACCTCGGCGAGTTCCTCGCGGAAATCAGGAAAGTCCAAATGAGCGTGTGTGTCGTAAAAATCCGGCATCGCTTGGCCAAGCACTTGGCATGGCCACTATAGCGATTCGCACCTGGTTTGTCATTTTCCTTCAAATCGGCCCGACGTATGCTATTGTTCTGACAGCGATTGACAAGACGCTGGAGAACAAAGCAATGAGCGGTCCCACATCACCCGAGGAATTTCAGAAACAAATGCAGGAGTTCCTGCAGAAACAATTCAAGACATTCGGCGCGCCCGGCTTTGCCGGTGCCGAGCCGTCCGGTGCCGGTGCGGAGCCTGAGCCTGAGCTGGACAGGGATGATTTCGAGTTCGCCCACAAGCCGCGCGACGTCAAGACACACCTCGACCGCTACGTCATCAAGCAGGATGAGGCCAAGAAAGTGTTGAGCGTGGCGTTGTGCGACCACTACAACGCCGTGCGCCAGGCCTTTGACGGGGAGGAACAGGGCCATTACACGAAGCAAAACGTGATGCTCATCGGCCCGACCGGCGTCGGCAAAACGTATCTTATCCGCAGTATCGCCGAGTTGATCGGCGTGCCGTTCGTCAAGGCCGACGCGACCAAGTTCTCCGAGACCGGCTATGTCGGCGGTGACGTTGAGGATCTTGTTCGCGAGCTCGTCCGGCAGGCCGATGGTGACGTCGAGCGTGCCCGTTACGGCATCATTTACATCGACGAGATCGATAAAATTGCCTCGACCTCGGAACAACAAATCGGCCGCGACGTGAGCGGCCAGGGGGTGCAGACCACGCTGCTCAAGCTCATGGAAGAAACCGAGGTGCCGGCACGGTCGCAGCATGACATGGCCGGCCAGATCCAGGCGATGATGGAAGGCATGCGCGGCGGCAAAAAAGAGGGCGACACCATCAATACACGACACATTCTCTTCGTCGTCAGCGGGGCGTTTGCCCACCTCGACAAGATTGTCGGGCAGCGACTAAAGGAGTCCGCTATCGGGTTTGCCGCCGCATCGCAGGACCAGGTTGAGGGCAGCCGGATTCTCGAGCACGCGAGAACGCCCGATTTCATTAAGTTCGGCTTCGAGCCGGAGTTCATCGGCCGCCTGCCGGTGCGCGTTGTCTGCCACCCGTTGAGCGTTGATGATCTCGAGCAGATTCTCAAGACCAGCGAGGGGAGCATCATCCGGCAGTACAAACAGTCGTTCGCCGCCTACGGTATCGACACCAGGTTCGAGGATAACGGCCTGCGACGCATCGCCGAACTGGCTATCGATGAACAGACCGGCGCGCGCGGACTGATGACCGTCTGTGAAAAAATCTTCCGCGACTTGAAGTTCGAGCTGCCCAGCTCGCGTGTGAAAAAGTTCGCCGTTGATGACGCGCTGGTCGATGATCCCCAAGCCGCGCTGCAAACCCTGCTGGACAACGCCCCCGAGCAGGAGACGGCCGAGGTGGACGACACGCTGAAGCAGTTCGCCGACGCGTTCTCCGAGCAGCACGGATTGGTCATCAGCTTCACCGCTGATGCACGCAAACACCTAGCCAACCTGGCCGGGGAGTCGTCCCTTTCGGTGTATGATTTTTGTAAGGCGCACTTTCGCGACCTGCATTTCGGGCTGAAGCTGATCTCTGGCAACATTGGAACAACGGAGTTTGAACTGGACGAATCGTTCGCTAAAGATCCAGACACCGCCTTGAGCGAATGGGTGGTCGCCAGTTACAAAAGCAAGAAACCATAGAGCCAGATTTCGGATTTAATACGTTGCCCGGCCGCCAGAGATGTCAAACACGGCTCCGGTGCTGAACGAGACTTCATCCGACGAGAGCCAGGCAATCAGCGCCGCCACTTCTCCAGCCTGGCCAACACGGCCCATCGGGATTTTCGACACCATGTAGTCGATGTGCGCCTGAGTGCATTGCTTGAGGATCTCCGTCTCGATCACCGCCGGCGTGATGCAATTCACCCGGATGTTTGTATCTGCCAATTCCTTGCCCAGGGACTTGGTCAGGCCAATCACGCCGGCCTTGGCGGCGCTGTAGTGGGAAGCCGTCGGGTTGCCCTCCTTGCCGGCGATCGAGGCGACGTTGACGATGCGGCCCCACCCTGCCTTGAGCATCCCAGGCACGAACGCGCGACAGCAGAGGAACACGCCGTAGAGGTCGATGTCGATCACGTCGCGCCACTCCTGCGGCGTGCATTCCCAGAGCATCTTGTTGACGCCGGCTATGCCGGCGTTGTTGACAAGAATGTCAACGTGCCCGTGGCGGCCAATTACTTGCCCAGCCGCCGACTCAACCGACTCCGGCTTGGTCAACTCGACGATGTCGCTCGTCACCTCGCCGTCGTCGGCCAGCTTGGCCTTGGCCGCGTCGATCGCCACCTGGTCACGATCCCAAATCACACAGCACGCGCCCTCCCGCAACAGACGCTGCGCCGTTGCAAGGCCGATCCCTCGGGCGCCGCCGGTCACCAACGCTGTTTTCCCCTGTAAACTCATCTGAAGCGGCGCAGTAAATACGGGGTGCAGGCCGGAAAATCAATTGAAATTCCCTCCACCAGATTCGAGAGTTACTTGATCACCTGAGGATAAGGGTAATCGCGGTCTTATAGTCGATGGATCAATCGGGCACGCTGGCCGGAAAACCCCGCCTCGGTCTTTGAAACAACCGGCGGAACATAAATCCATACGATCTGTTCCATGAATTAACTCGGCATTCCGAGCCGTTTCCTAAAAAAATCTACTTTTCCGGCTGCCCGGGCGGAATCATCTCGTTACCCTTCAAAATGTAGTGGTAAAGCGCCTCAATCTGCAGCTCCGCATCGCCGTCCAGCACCTCGAACAGGGCGCTTTGGCCCTGGTGAAAATAGGCCGGCATCTTGGTTTGCGGATCGACCCGCAGCGGATTACGCATCCACCTCCGAAAATACTCCGGCAACAATCGTTCGCTGACCCTTGCGAGATTAATGCCCTGCGCGTCGAACACCTGCGCCGGCTCCAACTCACCGATACCATGGCAGCTAAAGCAGAAAAAACCACCGTTGGCTGAAACCAGTTTGCGGCCAAGTCTCGCCTTCTCCTCATCGACCGGCACATCAGGCGGCGTCATCGGCGGTTGGCCGTTGAGCAGGGCCAAGCCTTTTGCCAAGCTATCCGCACGCGCGGGAAATGATGGCATGCGCGCAGCCAGCCAAGGCCGCTGTCGCTTGGCCAATGAACCACTCAAAATGCGCCCGGCCCGCTCCGGCTTCAGTTTGCCGCCGAGCACGTTGAACGGCGGGATGAGGGCCATCTGCCCGTGGCAATTGTCGCAGTTGGCGTCGGCCGACTGCCGCAACGCAAACTCCGCGAGGCTCGCTTGGCCAAGCGACGCCCTGCCCTCGCGCAAAAAGAGCCGCAGCGCCGCACGATCGTCGCCGCTCAACGGGAACCTTGGCGACTTGGCCCCAGCCGGCTTGTTAGCCAGACAACCCTTGGCCAAGTCGGCGATTACCGGCGCGGAGAAATGATTTTCGAGTTTGAGCGCGTGGCAGTTCAGGCAGCCGGTCGATTGAACCAGTTTGCGGCCCTTTGCTATCGACGATGCGACAGGTGAAAAAAACTCCCGACTGGCCGAGCTGGCCGACTGAAAAAGAAACGCCGACAGCGCGGCAGCCTCGTCCGGCTTGAGGCCAAAGTTAGGCATCCGATTCCAGCGATAATGCGCCTGCGGGTTTGACAGAAACGCGGACAGCAAACCGGCTTGGCCAAACTTCCACCGCACTTGGCGAAGCGCAACTTTACCCTCCGCCGTGGAATCCCCAGCCGTCGTGTGACACGCGGCACAGTTGAGTTGCGTGAAAAGTTTTTGGCCCTTCTCCGCCGTTGCCACATCGACTTTCACCGCAGGAAACGAGTCACTGGATTTGAGCGAACCGAGAAACGCGGCGATCACCCTGGCGTCTGCGTCTGCGCTCGCACCGTGCAGCATTGACGGCATGTTGGCCTGCGGACTGAGTTGGGCCGGGTTCAGGAGCCACCCAGCCATCCAGCTTGCGTCAAGCCGCGAGCCGATCCCGTCGAGTGTCGGGGCGTCCATCGCCAATTCCGGCATGCCCGGCGCGGGGACCCCATCGGCGTGGCACTTGAAGCAGCGATACCGGGCGGCAAGCTGACGGCCGCGCCGCAACGCCGCTCCCCTGGCGAGTCGCTCCCCAGGTTTATGCTTCAAAAACTTGGGCAGGATCGGCTCGTGGCCATGGTCGGGTGTGGCCCAGTACAGCCTGAAAAAAGCGTCTCCATTGGGCGGCGAAGAATAGGTCGCCTTCAATGTGTTGCCACGGGAGTTGAGCCGGATGCGCCTGCTCGGCTCGGTCTCCTGTCCATCGGACGTCGCATCCAGGACAACCTCACCGTTGAGTTCCATTCGCAGGCTGCCGTTCAACTCAGCCTGAAAAACGAACCGATCACGGAGGTCGAGTTGGATGACGCCCTCCCACTCGGCGGTGAACGCGCCGGGCGCAACGAACGGTGTCGGTGCCTGGCCAAGCGGAACATACAACATGAAGTGCGGGCGAAGCGTCGTATCCGCCCGGTCGCCGGCTGCCGGCTTGAACGTGACCGCCAAGCCATCAAGTAATTCCGGCTTAGGCTCGTCAGTCAAGGGCCGGACACTTGGCCAGGTGGCAGCCAAGAAGCATAGGAGTTGGATCAACCGGCGACTCATTTCCGAAGCTGACCCTCAAGCCAAGCCGAGGTTGTGCAGGATGCGAAGCACCGATTTGCTTTTGTTCAGCGTGTAAAAATGCAAGCCGGGAGCGCCGCGCTCGAGCAACTCGAGGCATTGTCCGGTGGCATACTCGATGCCGTATTCACGGACGGCTTCGGCATCGTCTCCCAACGCATCGAGTCGCGAGGCGAACGCCTCCGGCAACGTCGCGCCGCACATCGTGCTGAACTTTTTGATCTGTGCAGCGCTGGCCACGGGAATAATGCCGGGAAAGAGCGGCGCGGCAACACCCTGCCCTCCCAGGAAATCGGCGAGCTGAAAGTAGTCGGCATTGTCGAAAAACATCTGCGTGATAATCAGGTCGGCACCGCTGTTGATTTTACCGACGAGATGCCGCCAGTCGACATCGCGGCCCTCTGAGCAATCGATGTGTCCCTCCGGGAAACCGGCGACACCGACGCCGAATCCGCCCCGCTCGCGGAGGAATGCAACCAACTCCGAGGCGTACTCGAAGCCGCCCTTGGCCTGCGCCCACTCCTCGCCGGGAGGGGGGTCACCGCGTAGTGCTAGGATGTTTTGGATACCGCGTTTTGCCGCCTCATCGAGAATGCCGCGGATCTCCGCCTGCGTGTGCCTGACGCAGGTCAGATGCGCCATGGTGGTGAGGTCAAAGTCGTTTTGGATGCGCTCGACTATCTCGAGAGTTTTCTCACGGGTACTGCCGCCGGCGCCGTAGGTGACAGAGGCGTAGTCCGGCCGGGCCGTCATCAGCGCCGGGAGGGTTTTGCCAAAAAAAGTCTCCTCGCCCTCGGAGGTCTTGAAAGGAAAAAACTCAAACGAGATGGTTGGTTTCCCGGTGGCCTCCTTTTCGGCGTGAATGTCACGGATGAACCGCATGCACAGCAGGCTAAAGAAAACCGCTGCGCCGTGAAAGGCGGAACTCCCGCACGGCTAGGCGCTTGGCCTACACGTCGCACACCTCGGCAGCGTGCTGCAGCGCGGCTGCCTTGTCGTCCCAGGTGGGGATGAACTCCTGTGCAACAAAGCCCTTAAAGCCGGTGGCCAGAATGGCGCGCATTACCGCCGGGTAATTGATTTCCTGCGTGTCGTCGAGTTCACCACGGCCGGGATTGCCGGCGGTGTGGTAATGGCCGATGTATTCCTTGAGGTTGCGGATGTTGCGAATGATGTCGCCGTGCATGATTTGCACGTGATAAATGTCGAACAACAGCTTGAGGTTTGGCGAGCCAACTTGCTTGATGGCCTCGATACAAAAATCGAGATCGTCTCCCTGATAACCGGGGTGGCCCTTCATCGGATGGCTGTCATCCACCGAGTTGAGCAACTCAAGGCAGAGTGTGATTCCGTTTTTCTCAGCATGGCCAATGACTTGTTTCCACGCCCTGACGCAGTTGGCCCTGGCCTGGTCGCGATCAATGCCGGGAGTCTCCATGCCGACGAAGGTGATCACGCGCTTGGCATCGAACTGCTTGGCGACGGCGATGCCATCCATCAATTTCTCGATGCACATCGCGTGATTGGCCGGATCGTTTGGCCCCTTGCCAAAGCCGTGGCTGCCGACAAGTGAGATTTCCAGGCCGGCATTACGGGCGGCCGGGTAAAACTTGCGGCTGATGCCCTCGATGCCGGTGAGGCCAATATCGACACAGGTGGCGATGAGCTCTTCGGTGGGCATAGGATTGTAAGTCCAGCCCATGATCGACTGGCGAATGCGCTTGTTTTTGACCCTGTAGCCCGGGATGGCCGCCTTGCGGTTTAACTGCGCACGCGCAGGAACGGCTGCGGTGGCGAGCGCGGCAACGGCGCTCGCTTTGATCATGCCACGGCGGGAAATGTGATGGGTACTCATTGGCAAATTTGGATTGTTGGCGCGGATTGAACCGCACCCGGCGGCACAAGGCAAGCGCTTGGACAGACCCAAAAAAAGCCCGGGCATTCCGCCCGAGCTAAATCTACTTGGTTTGGTTTGGTGCGGGAAAAATGTTAATGCCCAGGGTAACCGGCCATCCACCTTGGCCAGGATGGCGTGTAGGCCTGGTCGTAGGCGCGGTGCCACTTGAGCTTCCAAAGTTTCTTGATGGGCACATGCTGGACGGAGTGATCCATGAACACCCCCTGGATAC
>ERZ651768.1816-NODE-1816-length-15287-cov-4.257331_pt1 | contig 15287 bp, 16 predicted proteins | sample MGYA00514754_ERZ651768 | MGnify/ENA metagenome assembly ERZ651768
CCTCTTGAAGCCGGCATTGAAGACCGCGCCATTAGCTTGACGAAAGGATGTTACGTCGGGCAAGAGGTCATCACCAGAATTCTTCACCGGGGGCAAGGAAAGGTCGCTAGAAAACTCGTCGGTTTGACGGTTATGGAAGCTGCGTCAACAGTGCCGATTCGGAACGCAAAATTATTTGATAATGAAAAAGAAGTTGGGCATATTACGAGCGCCGTCCAATCACCCGCGCTCGGTTGTCCAATCGCGCTTGGTTATGTTCATCGTGACTATGCAGCTCCTGGCATGCAGGTGCAAATTCAGGACCAATCGCACGGGCAAACGGGAACAGTTACGAAACTGCCGTTCATAACCCCTTAGTCCCTAAGATCTCAATGAGCTTGACGTCCGCGGGTGGAAAAGTTAGGTCTTTCAGTTCTTCTGGTGTCACCCATTGAATCGCCTGACCGAGACATGGACGTGGAGTTCCATGAATTTGACACTGGTAGAAATGCAAGAGGAGTCTATTGTCAGGATAGTCATGCTGGACCATGTGAATCTTTTTACCTACAGAAATATCAACGTCAAGTTCTTCACGAAGTTCACGACGTAGCGCGTTGCGAAGTGTTTCCCCGGGTTTACATTTGCCGCCTGGAAACTCCCAGCACCAGGCTAGGGGTCCCTCACCTTGACGTTGTGTTACAAGAAATTTGCCATCACGTTGAACAACAGCAGCTACAACAGGTATTGGTTTAGACATTTGAAATTTGAGATTCACCGACTTGCATTATGAGGTTAATTTCACGACGGTTTAACTCCTGAGGTTAATCGCGGTGCCGAGACGCAGAAAAGTTTCATGGGGCATTGGAGGCAACGCGGATTACGAGCCGTACAGACTGTAGCCCCTAGATCCATGAGGCTCTGGTTGAAATCGTAGACATGACGCCGTGGCAACAGGGTTTCAGACAGTTGCCATAAATACCGACGCAGTGCGTTGCTCCGGTAATCACCACGACCCACGAAGACTCTAAACAATACTCGGGCAACATTGGTATCGAGGATTGCTGCACGCTGTCCGAAAGCGAAACTTAGGATTGCTCCAACAGTGTAAGCGCCGATACCCTCAAATGATCTTAGTGTAACTTCATCCGAGGGCAGTTGACCGCCGTGCGATGAGACAACCTTACGTGCAATAGTAAGCAGCCGTTTTGGTCTAATGTTGTAGCCCAAAGGGTACCAGGCGCGAAGGACGTCTCGAAGTCGAGCCTTGGACAGCGTTTCGAATGTTGGATAGCGTCTGATCCAAAATTCATACTTAGGAATTACGCGATCGACTTGAGTCTGTTGGAGCATAATTTCAGAGACTAGAACGCGGTACGGATCAGTAGTATGGCGCCAAGGGAGATCTCGTCCGTAACGGCGATACCAACTAAGTAACCGTCGTCGAAAGCGTTGACGCTGCGCTGGATCAGGCAGTTTGTGTCGGTAGCGGTACTTTTTAGTTTTACGTTTAGCCATTCATCTTCAAGGAAGGGTACTATAGATGTGCCATGAAGCTTTATACACGCACGGGCGATGCAGGTGAAACTGGATTTCTCGACGGGTCTCGGGTAGCAAAATCCGACCCTCGAGTAGAGGCCTACGGCGCTCTTGACGAACTTAACGCGATTCTCGGAGTTGCGTGCACGCAGACACAGGAAGCGGACATCCTCGAAATTTTGGTTGCAGTGCAAAAAGATTTAATGGCCTTAGGCACCCAGCTCGCCGATCCAAACACCCACACTGCCAGTGGCATTCAGAAGGCACTATTAGATGATACTGATGTGCAACGTCTTGAATCTTGGATCGATGTGTTGACAACTGAGACGCCACCCCTTCGTCGATTTATTGTACCTGGCGGCTCATCATCTGCAGCCGCATTGCATCTAGCTAGAACGGTCTGTCGGAGGGCTGAACGTCGGATGGTTGCACTTGGGGCAGGTCAAGTGAAAGGCCCGTTGTTGCGTTACATTAATCGGCTCTCTGATTTGTTGTTTGCTGCCGCCCGAGTTCTGAATCTCCGGGCTGGTGTCTCAGAACCTGAATGGTGAACCTTAAGTTTTTGTGATTTATCATGAAACATCTCGGCAAGCCTACTTTTGCTTGTCGCGTGTCCGGATATTGCTCTTTATGGCGTCGAATATTTTTTTTGCCAACTCCTGAGAAACTCGTTCCCGAATCGAGCCACATTCAATCAGTATTACGTCCGAGGTGGTCTCGACAACCACGTCCCACCGATCGTGCGCGATACCTTCAGGATGGTCTTTTACACTTGCAGGTATTGCGTTGGTGTCTGTTAGCAATTCCTTCGAGGAATGTGCGGCGATGGTTGAACCGTTGATTAGCAATTTCACGGCTTTTATCGACGCCTTGTCTATCGATTGATTGCCGCGCAAAAAATGGGTGACGTTTTCACTGAATAACGTCATGTTCGCGCCCATTGGTATCTCTGCAATTACGGAATGTCCTCGCGCGACCAATTGGTCACGCTTTGACTTCCAACGCTTGCGATAAAACACCAGCGTAGTTATTAGGCTACCTGCGAACAATAGTAGAAAAAGCGCCACGACACCGGCTATGACATCTCGCATTTTGTGATGCTATCAGTATTAATCAGTAACGATACAAGGGTCTCAATTCGGAAGTTTAAGAAAACTTGCTGAGTGTTCTCAGAGCAACATCACGCGCTAGAGATTCCTTCTCGGTAGTTGTCAAGCGATGTTGTTCGGTCATGAGGTCGTAAGAGCAGGCAATAATTTTTGCGATTGTTTCTGAATAAATACGGATGATTAACTCCAATACGAACAAGCGATCAGGACTCAGTCGATTCTGAAGTGTACCAGCAACAAGTTTGCCCTCTTCTAACATTATCTGTGCGCGATCTACGAGGTCACGTACCAGATCCTTGAGGGGTTGACTTGCGCGACCGGCTGCCAAATCGGTTGCGAGCAACTGTTCGTTTACACCACGGTGCGCCATATCGTCACCTGCTAGGTACAGCAAGCCGGTTTTACCAGTCTTTAGGTCTCGCCGCAGGTCTCGCAAAACGTGCACAATATAGGCGAATAAACCTAGTTTCTGACCACAAGAGTCGAGCATGAAGTCAGATGCAACCCGAAACACCTCATCGTTATCACTCCGTTCAGAAGCGATGAGATATAGATAGACTGTGGTCGGTGCAACTGTTGCGCCTTGCGCATACCGTACGAAGTCGCTGTATGTTTCAAATCTTGTTCTTCGAAGATCTTCTCCCATGGCATCGAAGAAGTTGTCCCAAAGCTGGCGCTTTACAGGAAATTGTTTATAAGCACGTGAGAATGCATCAAATAATTCTGGAGCACGGGGATCGCGACACATCTCTAGATCGTGCAGGTTAGGACTTTTCTGACTAAGTGTCGCTTCAACAAGGCGCTGCCATGCGTCCAAAACCGTGCGTTCAAGGATGGCTTCTTCTTTGGGACACCCTTGGGCGAGGACTTCATCAACACGGTCGTCGACTACACGCATGATTGCGTAAAGCGCACAGAACGCTCGATAACGTTCCGGATCAACAAAAAAGCAACTTGTTCTATAGAGGTTGTTAAAATCTTTTGCTGCGATAGCCTCAGCGGTACCATCAGCACCAGAAAGTGATCCTGGACGCCAGATTGGGCCAAAATTTGGGTTCATCCTGCGGGTCCACTCATACGTTGTTGGTCCGCACCACGATTACTTAATTGACTTCGGATGATTCTGCTGAAAAGACCAGGCCGCATAACGTTACTGCGAGGTAGGGCATGTCCAATGATGCTCATCACCTCGTCCGCCCAAAGATGATTATGAGCTGCATGAAGCATGATTTTATCCAAAAGCCTTTGGTCGTGATGTAATCGCTGAAATAACCGCCCCAACACGAAATCTAGCCCAAAAGCTTTCCGCCAAGCTTTCTCATAGCTCCGGAGTGGCATCTGGCGATGAAGAAACATGCCTGATAGCAGTGCATGGTGACTCGCGGTGCTAGCCAGAAGGCCACTACTGACAGCTGTATGTATTCCATGACCTGTAAATGGGTCTACGAAGCCGGCGGCATCACCCACCAATAAAAGGCCGTCCGTCACAGTTCGCCGAGTTAGGCGTGGACCGGGCAGCAACCAACCTGCCATGGGGGCACAACCATCCAGATTGACACGTTGTCCGATTCTCTTACGAAATATACTTTCGAGATTGGTTCGTGTCGGCCTGTTCGGTGAATCAAAGGTACCAATACCGACATTTGCCATTCCATGCGGGCCAGGTACCAGCCAGCAGCAACCCCTTTTTAGATCAGCATCTGCGAATACCTCAAAAATTCGTTCTTGTTTGGGATATTGCACATAAGTCCGAAGTGCAACGCTATAGCCTCGATTAGAATTTCTCGGTTGGTGAAGTCCGCTGCGCTGTCCAAAACGGCTAAATGCGCCGTTGGCAGCGATGACCAAGGGTGCATGATAGTTGTTTACGTTCGACCTATTTCGAACTTTGACGATATTAACTTGTTTCTGTTGATCCCAAGTGACTTCCTCAACGGAGTGGCGTTCACGCAAGTCGGCACCACATCCCTCAGCATGGCGTGCCAGACGTTCATCGAATAATACTCGAGGTAAGATTCGCCACGGTTGATGGTTACCTTGTCGATCACGGAATGTTCCGGTTGCATGAATATTTGTCGCCGTAGTGAATCCGCACCCATGAATCGTAGCCGCATCGCCGGCCAGAATATCGAGGCTGGTTCCAATGGCACTTAAGGGTTTCTGGAGAGATGGTAAAAGTACGTCACCACAAACCTTATCGCGTGGAAAACTTGCGCGTTCCAGCAGTAAGACACGATGACCGCGCCGGGCAAGGTGGGCAGCCGCTGAGCTGCCGGCCGGACCCGCCCCGACGACAATAACATCGGCATCCCAAGATTGTCGTAACATGTGAGCAGGTAGGAGTCTCCCACGGATCTTGCGGGAATAGCAATGATCGCTAGAGCTACGATCTGTTGCTTTACGTCGTTTGACAGGCATACTTCTAGTTCATTGATTGTGTGTCCAGCCTTGGTTGATAAACTATGACCGAGGTTATACCTAAGGGATATTAATCAGCGATGCAGTCGATTGTCGTTCACTACCAAGAACTTGCACTGAAGGGCAAAAACAGGCCTTGGTTTATCGCTCGCCTTGTCAGAAATCTCAAAGAAGCGACGGCTGATCTTAATGTGATTTCAGTACGGGCCCTCCCGGGTCGTATTGAAATGGTGTTGGGTGTCGAGACTGAATGGCCGCTTGTTCGAGAACGGGTCACTAAGATTTTTGGCGTGGCTAATTTTGCGTTGGCTCGACGCGTAACTGGTGACCTTGATGCTGTCGCGGGTTCTATTTTGGACGATCTTGCCGATACTCAAACTAGTAGTTTTCGCGTCAAAACACGTCGCACTGACAAACGATATCCATTGACTTCGCCTCAAATTGATCGAGAGATAGGCGGACGTATCAAGAGGGTAAAGGGATGGCCTGTAAATCTCTCACTTCCGGACCTGACTATTTATGTTGAGATGCTTACCGATAGCACATTCTATTATTTCGACAAGATTCCTGGGCCAGGTGGACTACCTAGCGGAGTGAGTGGTCGAGTGCTGTGCCTCCAATCGGGCGGCATTGATTCACCTGTTGCGGCCTACCGGATGATGAAGCGTGGATGCCGCGTGCAATTCATTCATTTTCATAGCTATCCAATTCTTTCAAAAGCTTCTCAGGACAAAGTTCGGGAAATAGTGATGCTGCTGACAAAGTACCAGTTGCACTCTCGTCTATTTATGGTGGCGTTTGGAGAAATTCAGCGACAGGTTGTCTTACGAGTGCCGCCTCCTCTGCGCGTCGTTGTGTACCGACGTCTAATGCTGCGCATAGCCGACCACTTTGCGCGTCAACAGAAGGCGAAAGCCCTCGTTACCGGAGAGGCCGTGGGGCAGGTTGCATCGCAAACTCTCGACAATATTTCGACCATTAGTGCCGTTACTAACCTGCCCATCTTTCGACCTTTAATCGGTCTTGACAAGGAAGAGATCACAATCGAGGCGCGTAAGATCGAAACATACCCTATTTCGATTATTCCCGACCAGGATTGTTGCCAACTCTTTATACCTAAGCATCCTTCAACCAAGGCCAAATTGCAGGCAGTACAAGAAGCCGAGAGTGAATTACCGGTTGACGATTTGGTCCAGCAAGCCGTAGTTGAGGTAGTTCGTGAAGACATGACCTTTCCAGGTCAGAGTCAAGTTACGGACTAGTCAAAACTATTGCTTACACTGTAATTGGGCGTTACCTGTTTAACGGATGGAGGATGCCATCCAAATAGTCATGCAGAGCATCTTGAGTGCTACGAAAAGCCAGTTCTTCCCAGGGAATCGCGCTGACTTCAAATAGCCTGATTTCCAGAGATTCGTCGTCGGTGCAGAGTTCACCACCTGTTGCGGTCGCAGCGTACACCACAATGATGGGCGTCCGACCTCGATAGGAATAGATGTTAATCAGGCCGTCAATCCGAACTTGAAGACCTGATTCTTCAAGTGCTTCTCTTTGAGCGGCACCCACGATCTCTTCGCCTCGGTCAACGTAACCCCCAGGAAACACCCACTTGCCGTATCCGGGTTCGATCCCGCGTCGGACAAATACAATCCGTCCGTCAGTTGCTTTAATAATTGTTCCCACGGCAAGTTTAGGATCAAGATAGAAGATATAGCCGCACAAGCTGCAAAGAAGTCTTTTGGGCTCCCCTTCTTTTAACAGCCGGTGTTCGAGTTTAGCGCTGCAGACTGGGCAGAAGCGGTATTCTGGGGAATGCTGGCTATCTGTCATCTGGTGCCAGAGTCGTGTCAGATGTGCCGAAAAAAGCGTGGCCAACGTACCGTATAATCGCGAAGATGTCTATTCTGAAGATTGCCCGCATGGGTCATCCCATCTTGCGGCGTCGAGCACGCCCAGTGGATTTACTCGAGCTGACCACTGCCCCGATACAAAAGCTGATCGACGACATGATTACAACAATGAAAGAGTATCAGGGAATTGGTCTAGCTGGCCCCCAGGTGCACGAAGAGCTTCGGCTGTTCGTGGCAGGTGTTGAGAACGGTGACGATCCAATGCCGCTCACGGTCATTGTCAATCCCGAGCTGACTCTCCTGGGAGATACAGCAGTCGATGATTGGGAAGGATGCTTGAGTATTCCAGACGTACGGGGTCGTGTACCCCGGGCGCCAGAAATTGATGTCCGCGGTTTTGATCGTCAGGGAAAGCCTCTCCAATTCACTGCGCGTGGTATGGCTGCTCGCGTGATCCAGCATGAAACTGACCATCTTGATGGCATTCTTTTTCTAGATCGGATGAAAACATTCGAATCACTTGCCTTTATTGAGGAGTACAGTCGTTTCTTGGCTGAATAGTCTTTTACGACTTATGTAGCTTGACGCCGTTTTTCACTAGCGCGTTCCGCCTTCAATCGTTCCAAATCAATCTCGCTATGATCGGCGAATTTCATAGCCGCAGCGACTGCCTGATGTCCAGCTTGTTCCCCAATGAGTTTATGCATTTTTTGGCTCACGCGTCGATAGGCAGGATGCCCTTGGGGAGCGCTACGAAGTTCGATAAGGTGCATTGCCTCGCGCGCATTCATCTGCATATAGAAACGAACTCGATAGGCCATTGAAACGGCATACGATGCAATTCGTTCCAGGCCGCGAGTAGTTAAGGTGTCGTATAGATCGGCTGTTGTCGTCATTACCTTTTGCCAGTCGTTGAGCGCACCCACTTCTTCAATTGCGGCGGGTTCCGTGTAGCCATGGGCAGGTGTGAGGTTTTGCCACTCAAGAGTAAGGAGGCGATGTCGCTGCAAATCTCTGAAAGCCCCGTAGTCAGATAGCACATCGAATCGGTACGTCGCTCGTTCAAAGGCACGTCCAGGCTTGTGGCGGCGATTGGTTCTGTTACCCACATAGGCCTGAAGGACAGATACACGTTCCTCTGTTGACATCGCCCGAGCTATCGAGAGCAGCTGATCGTCTGGCAGTCGTGACACGGCGTAGAGAGCCCCAGCCACAATCTTTATTTCACCATCGGGGTCGTAATCAGTCAGCACAACTTCGTCTTGAGGTTCCGGCTTGATTTGTTCTAGGACGGTCGCTGACAAGCGTTGCATATCGGTTTGGTTTTCCGCCAGGTACTTACTCCAGCGTTCACCGCGGTCTGGTCGGTCGACTCGGGTTAAGAATGCGGGAATCACCTTACGAAGTTCTGTGAGCATTGCGGCAGCGTACTGCTGAGCCTCAGCCAGCGGGTTAGCACGCATCTGTAGAAGCAAGGCCTCGTACGCCTGTCCCGAGCCGTAGATACCAACGTTCGACTGGGTTGCTGCCGGTAACAGGCCACGAAGTGTATCGAGTGCTTTAGCTCTGATTGCTGCTCGGTAAACACCATCAGAATCGCCTGTCGCCTTCGGAAATTTTTTTCGATAATGAGCCTGCATAGGTTCTAGCCAGTGTGCATAGGTTACGAAAGCAGCATCGAGCGTTTCGGCATAGTGCTTCCAGAGCACTGGATCTTTAATTTCCTCAGGAATCAGGTATTTCCAGCGACCGTTCGACTGATCAGTGTATGGCACGTAACGTGTCGATTGCTCTAGGTACGACATGAGTCGCCCGCGTTCGAGAATCTTAGTTAAAATATTAGAAGCACCTTCACAGGCGATGTGGGCGCCACCCAGTTGTGCCACTGAATCATCCCCGTAATCAGAGAACACCCGCGTATAGAGTTTCTCAGCACGCTCGACACCAACTTCTGAAGTTGTTACGGCAGTCGCTGCCATGTCGCTAGAGAACTCGTCCAAAAAAAGACGGCGCAGTGATTTTGCAGACCGTGAATATCGCGCGAAAAGGGCACCCTTTACTACCTCAGGTAGATTCGTAATTGCAAAGACTGGGCTATCGAGATTGGTGAAATATGGCGTTAGAGTTAGGCGTTCATTGGCCGTAAATTCTTCGTGGCCAGAAAGTACGTTAGGCACAGAGATATAATAAACTCGGCACCCCGCGTATGGTCAATTGTTCTGCTTCAATCGTGCTAATCTACGCTCGATTACAGTGTGCCCGAATACATCGACGGAATGTCCTATGAGTGTTACTTTTTGTTACAAAATCGAGGTGCGTTTTCGCGATTGCGATGAATTTGGTCATGTGAATAACGCCGTATATTTCACATATCTTGAAGAAACCCGCCATGCCTACCTCAGACAGCTAGCTAGTCAAGGTGTATCCAGTAATGCCGTTGATGAAAAACTGCCGCACGGGTTTGTGCTCGTCCGGACCGAATGCGATTTTCTCTCCGAGGCATTACCAGGCGACTGGCTTGAGATTCAGTTGCGTGTATCGAAAATCGGTCGGTCAAGCTTCGGATACGAATACGAAATAATGAATACTTCCAAGAGCCAGTTGATAGCACGGGCGAAATCAGTTCACGTCGCTTACGATCGCATCAAGAAACGGTCGCAACCGATCCCTGAAGAGTTCCGTGCGGTCCTTGAACGTGCGATGCAAGGATTATCTGAAACATCGATTGATGTTGTTTCGGACTGACAAATTTCCATTGCACAAGGAGACAGCAGGCATGGTTTACATATTTGGCAAGGATACGTGACCGTACACAGTAGCTGCCCGTGAAAATTACGAAAGGCAGCAGATTGCTGTTGATTACATCAACGTAAAGCAGGATCCTGCGGGTCTAGAGCGTATGCTCAAGCATAGCAATGGTCGTCGCGATGTTCCTGTAATTGTAGACGACGGTACGGTGACGATTGGATACGGTGGAAGCTGAAAGGTTTAATTGTGATCTGCCGGTCGGCAGAACTAGTCAAGTTGGCAAAGTGGTTTCATGCGTGCATTGTTTAGTAAGGCAAGGCGTCGAACGTCATGCCCTCATTTGGCTGAATTGCGGTCGTGTTATTCGGTAGACATGGTTGGTGATGCGGCATGAGTTAATTTTCGTCGGCAATCCCGGGCCGCTTACAGGAGCTGGTAACAATACTTATTTGCTACCAGGTCTGGAGCCGACCCTGATTGATGCCGGAACAGGGCAAGACACGCATCTTCTTGCGCTTGCAGCCAAGTTAGACGAGTCGAATGCGAGATTTTCCCAAAAAAAAGACTTGCTCGCTAAGGTCCTAGTTACCCATTGCCATTCTGATCACGTATCCGGGGTTTCCGCAATTGCGGAACGATGGCCATTAGCTGTTTTTGCCAAAATGCCATGGAAGGATCGGGATGAGCAGTACCATGTTTCTTGGAAGGCTTTGGAAGACGGCGATCTCATTCTAGCTGGTGATTCCACACTCCAGGTGATCCACACGCCAGGTCACTCGCCGGATCACCTATGTTTCTTTGATCACGAATCAGGGACGTTGTTCTCAGGCGATCTCGTTATCGGGGGAAGTAGTGTAGTGATTCCAGCTAGTGCTGGTGGAGATCTGGTGGCGTACCTGAATTCCTTGCGCTTAGTTTTATCGATGAAACCAGCTTGTCTGCTTCCAGCACATGGTTGCTCCATCGACGAACCGCTTACGGTCATTCAAGCGTATCTAGATCATCGTCAGCAACGTGAAGATCAAGTTATTGCAGCACTTCGACAAGGCGCGAAAACGATCGATGACATTGTCAGAAACGTGTACGAACCATTGGACTCTGGATTAATCCGTGCAGCTCAGGAGAACGTACTGGCTCATTTGATGAAGCTCGTGTCTGAACGTCGAGCTGCACATGATGGTGCGGTATGGTGGATGTTATGAAATGGTTTTGCTTGGATTCAAGTCTTCTGTCCTCACTGACTTTAGTAAAGACGCTAGGTAGGTTCACAAATGAATGATGTGATTGATTTCATCAATATGAATCGTGACCGGTTCGTTGATGAATTGAAAGAATATCTGGCCATTCCCAGTATCAGTGCACTGCCGGCACATGTCGGGGATGTTCGGCGATGTGCTGAGTGGACTGCTGACGAGATGCGTCGAATCGGGATTCCAGAGGTAGAACTGATCGAGACGCCTGGGCATCCGATCGTCTATGGTCAGTGGCTTGGTGCGGAAGGCGCTCCAACGGTTCTCTTTTATGGGCATTATGATGTTCAACCTGTGGATCCATTGGACTTATGGGAATCGCCGCCGTTCGAAGCCACAATCCGGAACGGAGAAATCTACGCACGCGGTGCAGCCGATGATAAGGGGCAAGTGTTTATGCACCTGAAAGCCATGGAAGCCTGTCTGTCGCGAGGTGAGCGTTTACCTGTGAATATTAAAGTTGTCCTTGAAGGAGAAGAAGAGATCGGCAGCGTTCATTTAGATAGTTTCATTCGTGAACAGAAGGAACGACTTGCCGCTGACGTGCTTGTGATTTCTGATTCACCGATGTTTGATCGCGGTGTTCCATCAATCTGCTACGCGCTGCGCGGGTTGACATACTACCAAATCGATTTACGAGGTACGACTCAAGATCTGCATTCGGGTTCATTTGGTGGTGCAGTTGCAAACCCAGCATTCGTTCTTGCACAGGTTCTGTCACAGATGAAAGACCGGAGCGGACATGTCAAAGTACCAGGCTTTTATGATGATGTTCGTGTGCTTAGCGATGACGAACGAGTTGAATTTGAAAAATTGCCTTTCAATGAAAAACACTATCGTCAGGAAATTGGCGCACCTCGCTTGTTTGGCGAAAAAGGTTACTCGACACTTGAACGTGTTTCAGCGCGCCCTACGTTTGAGGTCAACGGCCTGTCGTCTGGGTTTATCGGTGAAGGCGCGAAAACCGTGATACCTGCTCTAGCAATGGCGAAGGTCAGCATGCGCTTGGTTCCAGATCAACGGCCTGACAAAATTACGAAGTTGTTTGAGGATTACCTTGCGAAGGTCACTCCCAAGACTGTTGCACTAAAGATTACGAGGATGAGTGGAGGGTTGCCCTGGATCACGGAATTTAGCCACCCCTTTGTTCAGGCGACGGCCCGTGCGATTGAACGCGGATTCGGTCGGCGACCAATCTTTACTCGAGAGGGTGGTTCGATTCCGGTCGTTTCAACATTTCAAGAAGTACTCGGCCTTCCAGCGGTACTGTTTGGTGTTGGGCTGCCTGACGAGAACGCTCATGCTCCAAATGAACGACTCGATTTAGGTAATTTTCACAATGGGGTTATTTCATCGGCTTGTTTGTATGACGAGATCTCACGGGTGGGACGACTACGCTGACCATGTGGTGGAGGTTTGTCAGGATGTTCTCTCGGTTAGTGGAGTAGAAGAGGTGTTCTCGCTGGTGGAGTTAAGCGTCTGCCAAGGTTCGGGTTTTTCTTGAAGGGTGTTTGGCTGATTAATACACGTTCTTAATTCCTCGGAAGTCGTTCTCCAGCTCGAACGGGTGTGCTTAATTGGTTTTCAGGTGGTGGATATGGACAATCGTAACGTTCATCGTAATAACAGAACGGATGGTAGGCGAGATTAAAGTCCAGATCGTAAATCCCAGTTGAAGTGAGACTTAGATCTAAATAGCGACCAGCCGGGTAAGTTTCAGTCCCATTTGTTAAATCCCCGAAGGGAACAAATAAGTTTTCTCGATCGTTGCTACTAGCTTCAACGAAAGCAGAAAGATTTAAAGGATTGCCTTTTAACGTAAACTCCAAAATGCCCACCCGACGCATAGTTCTTCTTTTACCTGTCGACGTCGGAATTTCAAATTCTACTTGGTTATTGTCGATTTGAAGTGATGCTGGCACGCGGTATCCTAACGCCGGAGGAAAGTAGCTCAAAGGGAGTAAAGTCTCTCGCCGTGATAATGGAACTGGTGAATCTGAGCTGGTCTGGAATTCCGCATCCTTAAATGCACGAGCAGCTGTTAATTGTTCTGGGTAGGAACCCTGAGATGGGGGTGCAGGCGCGCTGCATCCTCCCAAAACAAGGATTAGGTACCCTATCGTCTGCAGTAAAGTGTGCCACTTTAGGCAAGGAGTATTGCTAAAGAGAAGCTTGGCCATCTACAAAATAATAACCGGTTCTAGTCAATAACGTATCAATGAACTGTTTTGGGATTGAAGCAAGTCTGATTGACTTGTCGAGATTTCCGCCTCAAGGTCCGCCCGGAACAAAAAGATAGAAATTTGAATTAATTTCTTGGCATAAACGGACGGAATTTAGAAATCGTGGGCTGCAACGAAGGGTTCGACTATTTCTGCGAAGTCTTCAGGACGGCTAATAAGCCCAATGTGTCCAGTTCTACCCAATGTCGCGCTGACTGCATGAGGTATCAGGTGAAGAAATCCTTTTGTGCTGCTAACTGGGACCAGTCTATCCAGACGCGGTTCCCCAGTGATAACCAGTGTTGGCGCAGTTACCTTAAAGTCCTATGGTGATTGCGTGACTTGCTCGAGAAGTAATTTCGCTTCGGCACTTTCAGTCGAATTGGGTTCAGAGGTAATGGCCATTTCTAGGAACATGCGAGCCGACTCGCGATCTTCACCGGCCAAGGCCACTCGTCCAAGTTTTAATAGCGGCTTGCTCCAGGCCAGGTCCGTATTATGAGCTTTCCAGTACCAGCCCTGCGCTTCCTCGGTAATGCCAACAGCGAGACGAATGTCGCCAAAGTTGCAGTAAACCTCACGAGCAATTGATGAATCGAGATCATTTCCAAGAATCATTTGGTACGCCATTTGTGCTTCTTCGTAACTTTCATTCTGGAAATATGCGTGTCCTAATTTCAGGTTGACCATTGTTAATGCAGGGGCTATTTCGATAATCTCTTGATAAAGGTGAATGGCATCTTCATAACGATGCTCCATTTCTGCCGATTCTGCGGCCTGCAACTTCTCTTGCACGTCGCCGATTTCCAGTCCGGTTAGTGCACCGATACCGAAGCCTGCAGCACCACGTGCAAGCATGAATTTAAGTGGCCGGTTCCGAACGTATTCTCGAACCCGAACTAATTGCTGTGAAGGGGTAAAACCAGGCGACTGAACCGTGAATGCCCATGGTCCACCGTTTAGTGTAATGAATCCGAAGAACCCTTTTTCGTCGGTTGTTGACGTGAAGGATCTAGCCGTGTTTTCGGCTGTGACCGTTGCGCCTTGAATTGGCTCCTCGGTTTCATTTAATACCGTTCCCACAATTCTTGCCTGCGCTAGCGTCGATATAGTGAGAACGCTATACCACAGCGTAATAACCAAGAGTTTTAGAGGCACCCGTAATGCTTGTTGCATAAGATTGCTAGAGATGACGAATAGTTGCCTTAATCGAACCCCTTACCGGTATGCAATCAACGATTATTCTGCAAGTATAATCCAGAAGCTTAGCTACGGCTTGTGGAATTAGTCGGAACGGACACGATATGCCTACGACATCAAATCATTCATTGCGACGCCGACTTGCGTCACTGGTTCTCCTCATTGGATTCACCTTTTTGCTGACCGGCGGCTCGACGGTCTTGGCGCAGGAAGCGACACCGCCATTCGATACAGAAAAATTATTCAGTGTGGATCGATTAATCACGCAGGCGATTGATGACGGGGAATTGCCTGGTGCGGTCGTCGTAGTGGGTTACGGTGACCAGATTGTGTATCAAAAGGCTTTTGGAAGTCGTGTCGTGAGTCAAGGTCAAGGCCTTGAGGAGATGACAGTCGATACCATTTTTGACCTAGCGTCCTTAACCAAGGTGGTTGCAACTACTACAAGCATCATGATGCTAGTTGAGATGGGTGAGATCAGGCTCCGCGATAGGATAGCCACTTTTATTCCAGAGTTTGCTCGATATGGAAAAGAAAACGTTACGATTCATCACCTGCTGACCCATATGTCTGGATTACGTCCCGACCTCGATTTAAATCGTTCGTGGCGGGGTTCCGATGTCGCCATTCAGTTGGCGACTGAAGAGATTCTTTTGGCATCACCGGGCACCAAATTTATTTATAGTGACATCAATTTCTTTTTGCTGGGTGAGATTGTACGGCGAGTCAGCGAGATGCCTCTCGATGAATTCGCACAAACGAAAGTGTTTGAACCGCTGGGGATGTCTGACACGATGTTTCGACCACCTCGGTCGATGCAGCCACGTATTGCTCCCACGGAGTCTTGTACGATGTACGGCTGGCCGTGCGGTGGTGACGGAGCAACAATGTTACGCGGTGTCGTGCATGATCCAACTTCGCGGCGTATGGGCGGGGTGGCCGGACATGCTGGGTTGTTCAGCACGGTGTCGGACT
>ERZ651768.1818-NODE-1818-length-15284-cov-4.603012_pt1 | contig 15284 bp, 12 predicted proteins | sample MGYA00514754_ERZ651768 | MGnify/ENA metagenome assembly ERZ651768
ACTTCCCAAAACACATGTATTAAATTAAATCTGATAAACTCTTTATATAATGGGCGGCATTGTATTGTTAACTCTAAAATGACAACTGATAAGATACTAGAGGAATGTTGCATAGTAGCAGACTCTGCTGAAGAGATGAAGAAAGCTGTACTAGAAAATGCCAATCGAGAGATGAACAAAAATAATATTGTAAGGCGCACAAAAATATTAGAAAATAATTATTCTAATAAAACAAATGCTGATAACCTTATTTCAATTGTTTATTAATTGATAGAAAGAACACCTAATTTGTTAAGATAAATCGATTACTATTACAGCCCACACTCAAACGCGATTGATACAATTTATTATACGAATTTCGGATAATTTCCTAAAAAAATATTCTAATTGAATTGTAAAATATTTTGTGTAAATTAGGGAAATACTTTGAGATAAACTGTGAGCACCGAACAGATATTATACATTAGTTTTAGAAATAAGCGGGGATACGTATCCCCGCTTTTGTTTACTACACACAAACCAAGGAGGTACACTTATGGCAGATGTTAGTTCAACCGTAGAGAATGTAGTTGGTGGAATTGTAAGCCTGATTAAGGGTCTCATCGTGTTATTCGTTTTTGCGAATATCGTTTACGATACTGGATTTGATCCGGTTTATGGAATCATAAATCTAGTTGATTCATTCCTAAGCGGTGGCTTTGCCGGACTATTGGCGCTTCTGGTTCTCGTATCATTTTTATAGAGGCAGTCCGCCTGAATAATGGACGAAACCACGAACCTGAATCATCCCATCTGGAGGCAAAATGAAAAACGCACTTGACTTTATTAATAAGTGGCTAGGTGAACTTACTGAAATATTGAAAACACTGATAGTGGTAGGCGTATTGGTTGGCATATTGTATGATGACTTTTTTGGAGTTATCGGAGGTATTGAATCCGTTGCTGGCCAGTTCGGAGATGGAGGATTAGCGGGACTCCTTGCTCTGATGATTGTATACATGTGGTACCAGAAGAAATAACCCGAATCCCATACTGATGAACGCCCCGGAAACGGGGCGTTCTTATTTTGGTAATAAATTCCAGTTATTGTATTCTTTTTTTTCTTGTACTGTTATTTATCCATTATATTTTTCTTTTAAACTTAAACCTACAACCGCTCTTCAAATAAATCGGTTCAGGAAATAGAAATTTAGGTCTCAGTTCCAACGCCATAAACATTATTAATAACTCGTCCCCCATTTAAATGGAGAGACATTTCATCCTGCCCCACATCAGCAAAGTGCATTTATGATTGATGCAAGTTTTTAACTGTCTTCTTGGAAAAAACAGACATACCGGAATAATTTTACCCTATATGAATTCATTTTTACTTAAATCATACCTTCTTTTTCTATTTACATCCAATCTGTTTGGGACTTCTATTGATGTAATTACCATTGGTCAAAAAGGTGTTAAAAAATTAAAAACCTTGATGCATGAGAATCGAGTATATTGTTCAACAAATGACTTATCCAGAATATTAAAATGCAGACTTTATCATAGCGAGAAAAGAGGGAAAACAATACTTTATATTGAAAATCGAAGAGTAAAGGTTTCAGCTCAATCCAGTTTTGTTCTTGTAGATGATCACGTGTACCAAATACCCAATCATAGTATCAGAAAGGCAGCAGATATTTATCTCCCGGCATCCGGAATATTTAACATATTAAAATCGTCAGTATTTCCTGGATTGCATTATAATCCCAATAAAAAGATTCTCGAAATTGATGTTAAAGGGTTCAATATAAACAGAGTAGAGATTGATGAAAAGGAAAACGGAACCATTCTCTATATCAAAACAAGAAAAGAATTTCCAGAGGGTCATATTAGTGCATTTAAACACAAAAATGGATGGTTTTATGTTACGGTAAAAGGAGGGATAATCGATTCAGAGAAAGTAGAAAAAACTTTCACCCGAGGAAATGTGAGGAAAGTGATGGTAGACCAGTTAAGTGAATCAGCACAATTGGCTTTTAAACTGAGGTCTAAAATCGAAGGGCATGAATTATACCAGACGGATAATCCATCAGAGATAGTTATCACATTAAGGACACCAATTGAAAACAATCTCTATATTAATTCAATAAAAGACATCTGGTTTCTGGATACGATTGTTTTGGACGCCGGCCACGGGGGGAAAGACGGCGGGACACAAGGGAAAAAGGGAACAAAGGAAAAAAGCATTACTTTGGATATTACGAAGCGATTAGGTTCATTGATTGAGAAAAATACTCGAATTAAAACAATCTACACCAGAGAAGAAGATGTATTTATTCCATTAAAGAGACGTACCCAAATGGCTAATGAAAATAAAGGGAAATTATTTATCAGTATTCATGCAAATGCTAACCCAAATAAAAAGGTTAGGGGATTTGAAACATACCTGCTTCGTCCGGGTAAAACTCCGGATGCTATTGCAGTCGCATCAAGAGAGAACGCCGTTATCAATCTTGAAGATAATGAAACGAATTCCTACGATAAACTGGAAGGAACCAATCTAATTATGGCAACCATGGCACAAAGCATGTACATGAAAGAAAGTGAGGATTTGGCTGCTTTAATTCAAGAAGAAATTGGGAAAAGAGTGCCTTCGAAAAACCGCGGTGTAAAACAGGCGGGATTTTATGTGTTGGTGGGAGCAAGTATGCCTAATGTTCTTGTGGAAGTGGGATATTTATCAAATAGACATGAAGAAAAACTCTTGAGAAAAGGATCTTATCGCCAGAATCTTGCAGAAGGAATCTATCAAGCAATCATCAAGTTTAAACAATCCAAAGAGGAAATTTTAACCAAGGGATGATAATTCCAGAACGCCCCATTGGTGTTTTTGATTCAGGGTTAGGTGGTCTTACAGTTGTAAAAGCACTCAGGAAACTATTTCCCAATGAATCCATCATTTACATTGGAGATACAGCCAGAGTACCCTATGGGAATAAAAGTAGCGCAATGGTACAGAAATATTCTTACGAAATTGTAGAGTTTCTTTTAGAGAAAAAAGTAAAGGCAATCGTCGTTGCCTGTAATACAGCTTCGGCATTGGCCTTAGATAAATTAGAAAATCGGTTGTCTATTCCGGTAATGGGCGTGATTCAGCCGGGAGTTAAAGCTGCTGGGATAAAAACAAAAATAAATAGAATCGGGATTATTGGTACCATTGCTACCATTCAATCCTGCACCTATGAAAAGCAACTTAAGTCAATTAATCGAGAAATAAACGTAACTTCTCAAGCATGCCCGTTACTGGTTCCTCTTGCAGAAGACGGTTGGATGAACGAGAAAATTGTTAAAGACATTTTGACCTATTATCTTGATCCATTATGTAAGGAGAATATTGATACATTAATCTTGGGCTGTACACATTATCCCATTTTTTCAACACTTATGGGTGATATTTTAGGAGCAGATGTCACCATAATAGATTCACCTGCTGAAGTTGCAGGAGTTTTATTCGATTTACTGAAAGAAAAAAATTTATTGACTAAAAAGAATTTTCCTGGCAGGTTGGATTGTTTTATTACTGACGAAACGAGTTCTTTTCCTACAATCGCTGAGAGGTTTCTCGGAGATCCGGTTTCCAATTTATATTTTACTGATATAAGTCAAACTTGATTTAAGTTGTATTATGGGGGGCGGAGAAAAAAATCCCTAAGTGTACAAAGACACATGAAAGAATTGTTAATTTATTTATATGGTTTGGAAAGGCGTGGGATAAAGGTTGGGCTTGACCATACAAAACGCCTTTTGGAAAAAGTTGGGAATCCACATATGCGATATCCAACAATCCATATTTCGGGGACAAATGGTAAAGGTTCAACCTGCGCAATGATCGCCTCTATATTTCGGGAAGCTAATTTAAAAACAGGGCTTTACACCTCACCCCATTTACTTCGTTTTAATGAACGAATTCGAGTAAATGGTATTCCTATTTCAGATAAAGATATCATCCGATTTGTAAACCGGTACAAAAACAGTTTTGATGGAATTCCTGTTACATTTTTCGAAGCTACTACAGCTTTGGCATTCTGGTATTTTGAAAAATCCTCTGTGGATGTTGCAGTGATTGAAACCGGACTTGGAGGAAGACTCGATTCCACAAATGTACTTTCTCCTGAACTGACGGTCATCACTCCGGTAGCTCTGGATCATCGATATCTGTTAGGCAAGAACTTGAGAAAAATTTCTAGGGAAAAAGGCGGAATAATTAAACACAAAGTACCGGTTGTAATTGCACCTCAAAATAGGGAAGTAACACATGTCTTACAGGAAATATCCGGTAAAAATAATTCCCCCTGTTATTTTGTAAAACCCCCTGACACTTTAAAGACAAACTGGGAAAAAATAATAACACAATTTCGACTGAATGATGTTACATATACAACCCCCTTTCTCGGTAATCATCAGGCAGTAAATTCAGCGACAGCAATCCAATCTGTTTTGACCTATGATGGTACAGTTTCTCCCACCATAATTCAAAAGGGGATGGATAAAACAATTTGGCCGGGAAGACTGCAAAAATTGGATAAAACCCACCCAATTTTTTATGATGTAGCTCATAATGCTCATGGATTAAAGGCAGTATTGGAGACATTTGATTCTTTGTTTTCGCAGAAACCCATAGGAATATTTTCCTTAAAAGAAGATAAGGAATTGGAACTTATTGTGGATGAAATTAGAGGAAATTTTTCTGAATTAATCACAGTTTCAACTGAAGATGCTAATCTATATTCCTCATCTGAGTTGAGTAACAAGCTAAAGAAATATGGAATTCTAAGTCATGCCGCTGAAAATATTCACAACGCCTGGATAAAATTACAATACAGGAAAGATTTTTCTGTTCCCATACTCATTTTTGGAAGTCACTACATCGCCGGGGATGTTTTTGATTTATTTGATTTTTCCTTTGACTCTGGCATCATCTAATGTAACTTCTTACCAAAGTTGTGACCTGCTCTCAGCAGGTTTTCTTTATAAGAACCCCTTTCCATTTAGGAAACCCTCTATGGACGTGAATGAATTAAAATCTTTTAAAATTAAAGAGCTTACAAAATTATCACAAGATTTAGGTGTCCAATCTGTTTCTGGTTTGAACAAGCAGGAGTTGATTGCTCTTATTCTTAAAGCCCAGGCTGAAAAGGATGGTGCGCTGTATTCCAAGGGTGTGTTGGAAGTCATGTCCGACGGATATGGTTTTCTTCGCAGTCCGGATTTCAATTATTTGCCGGGCTCCAATGATATATATGTGAGTCCTTCCCAAATTAAACGGTTTCGTCTTCGCACCGGACATCTCATATCCGGACAGATCAGACCGCCAAAATCCAAAGAACGATTTCATGCTTTGCTGAAAATAGATTTAGTAAACGATCATCCATTTGAAGAAGTTAAAAATAAAATACTATTTGATAATCTCACTCCTTTTTATCCGGAAGAAAAATTTGTTTTGGAAACAGATTCAAAAAACCTGTCTATGCGAATATTAGATTTAATTTCTCCTATAGGGAAAGGGCAGCGAGGACTAATCGTTGCTGCGCCTAAAACGGGCAAAACCATCCTGCTTCAGCATCTTGCAAATTCCATCAGGAAAAATTCACCCAAGACCAAACTGCTAATATTACTTATTGATGAACGACCGGAAGAAGTAACGGATATGAAACGCAATGTGGATGCAGAGGTAGTAAGTTCCACATTTGATGAGGTCCCGGAGCGGCATGTAGCCGTTGCAGATATGATACTGCAGAAAGCGAAAAGAATGGTGGAATACGGAGATGATGTAGTTATTTTGCTGGACAGCATCACTCGATTAGCGCGGGCACATAATGCTGTAGTTCCTCATAGCGGTAAAATTTTATCAGGAGGTGTTGACGCAAACGCCCTCAAAAAACCAAAACAATTTTTTGGTGCTGCAAGAAATACTGAAGAAGGAGGAACCCTTACAATCGTTGCAACAGCTCTTGTTGATACAGGCAGCCGCATGGATGATGTCATATTCGAAGAGTTTAAAGGAACAGGAAATATGGAACTCGTATTGGATAGAGGTCTGAGCGATCGCCGAATTTTTCCCTCTTTTGATCTTATCCGATCAGGCACTCGCAGAGAAGAACTTTTAGTTAGTAAAAAACATTTGGGAAGAATGTGGATTTTAAGAAAATTACTAAATGAAATGAATCCTATTGAGGCAATGGAGTTCTTCCAAGAAAGAATTAAACGGACAAAGTCTAATGAAGAATTCATGAATACAATGAGTCAATAAAATAAAATTTAAGAACATGATTTTTATAATTTATAAAAAGGTCACACAATGGGGGAGAACAGCCAAAAAGTAGATTCCCTGCGGACAGTAACAGTCCGTCTAATTACAGATAAACCGGTGAAGAAAACACCCTATCAAGTTAAAGGTGTTTTTATGAATCAATTTGCAGATGATCCGGTTATTCCTCTGCTTAACGGACAATATAGAAAAAATTTCTTGTATCCACGTGTGCAGGTAAAAATATTGAATGAACAAATTTATCTTGTAGGAATTAATGAAGGAGCAGATTCCCTTTTATCCTTGAGAGAAAAATTTGAAACGCTGGATTTTGGTAATATCACGTTTCAGGTAAACGATATAGATGTTGATGAACAATCAGATATAATGGTGCCATCCAATCACCCAGTAAGATATAGATTTATCTCTCCTTGGGTCGCACTAAACCCGGTCACAAACAAACGATATAATGAGTTGAATAACTCCGGCCGGATCAAGTACCTGAGTCAGTTACTTACTCATAATATTTTATTTTTAGGGAAAGAAATGGGAATAGCCATTAACACAAAAGTATATACTTGGCTTTCGTTATCATCTTTGTTTCCAAAGCCTATAGGAGAGAAAAACTGGGGTTCATTTAATGGAGGATTTAAGACCAATATTATTCTGCCGAATTATATTGGTTTAGGGAATGGTATTACGCGCGGGTTTGGTACTATTTATGGATTGTTTGATCCGGATGTATTCTCTTTTAATGATGAATCATTGAAAGAAAATGAAAAATATGAGGGAAGGACTGAAAACACTAAAACCCCAAACAGACTCAAGAGGAAAAAAAACACATCGAATCAAAAAACAAGAGGACGGACAGCCTCATATAAAACTAAGAAATCAAAGAACTACAAAATGAAAAAGAAAAAGCACCCACAATTTGCTAATCAGGTTCAGGACACCGAAACCAACAACCAACCTGATGATTTTAATTATAACCGGGGGAAATTTCATAAAAAGCAGCATAAGTTCTGATATTTATGTTAGGTTTTTCATAAATAGAATACAAGTTGATTTTTTGGAATATAGTTCTGTAAGAAAAATCTAAAATAAATATGAAATTTACCACTCGAATATCAAGACTTAAACCATCTTTTACCCTGCAAATGGCAGCAAAAGCAGCTCAAATGCGACAAGAAGGTTTGGATGTTGTTGATTTTACAGTTGGGGAACCTGACTTCCCTACATCTTCCCATATCTGTGAAGCAGCAAAAGTTGCTATGGACGAAGGATTCACGAAATATACTTCTGTTGGAGGAATCCCTGAGTTGAAATCAGCAATCCAAATGAAAGTAAAAAGGGATAACAACATTGATATTGACTCAGGGCAGATTTTAGTATCAAACGGAGGTAAACAAAGTCTGTATCTTGCATGTCAGGCATTATTTGAAAAAGGGGATGAAGTGTTGATATTTTCTCCTTATTGGGTTTCTTATCCTGAGATGGTGCGGTTATCGGATGCAGAGCCGACAATTGTTGTGACTGATCCGGTAGATCAATATGAGCCTGATTTTGAAAGTTTAGAAAATAAAATAACATCCAAGGTAAAAGGGGTTATCATCAATAGTCCTTCAAATCCCACAGGTGCGGTTTGGTCAGATAATGCGATTAAACGTGTATTGGATATTGCAAAACTGAAAGGGTGGGTAGTTTTTTCTGATGAATGTTACGAGCAATTAGTCTATGATGAACCCTTTAAAAGCATAGAGTGTCTCAATGAGGTTGGAGCTGATGTAATTACCTTCATGACCCTATCAAAATCTTATGCGATGACAGGTTGGAGAGTGGGATATGCATTTGGAAACCAGTCTATTATTAATGCAATGAGCAAACTTCAGGGGCAGGAAACATCTTGTGCAAACTCTATTGCTCAAAAAGCAGCAATAGAAGCCCTGGTTGGAGACCAATCATCCATGATTAAAATGAAGGAAACTTTCAGAAAAAGAAGAGATTTAATGATTGGTTTATTAAATGGAACCCCAAAAATATCATGTACAAAACCCAAAGGAGCTTTTTATGCATTCCCGGACTGTTCTGGATATTTTGGGACTCAGGGCAATGGGAAAACGATGATAACTTCTACACAATTATCAGAATATCTTTTAGAAGAATCAAAAGTTGTTACCGTCCCCGGGGACGGATTTGGGGCACCAAAAAATATAAGATTTTCTTATGCGGTTTCATCGGAAATGATACAAAAAGGAATTGACCGATTGAGACAGGCATTACACCAATTAAATTAATAAGGAAAATAGCCAATGAAAAAAGGAATTCATCCGGAATATAAGAAGGGAAAAGTCCACTGTGCATGCGGGAATGAGTTTGAAGTGTACAGCATTTTAGGCGATCAGCGTATTGAAATTTGCAATGTGTGTCACCCATTTTTTTCCGGTAAACAAAAACTTATTGACACAGCAGGAAGAATAGAAAAATTTGAGAAGAAATATGGAAAAAATTCTAATCAATAACTACCAAAGGATGTGGGTTACTTTAGTATATAATTCTATTTTGGAAGTACTTTTCTTTTTTTGAGTATTTTATTTAAGTTGCTAATTATTATGAAGCCTGCGATTCTTGTGGGAGGGCAGGCTGTGATCGAAGGCGTGATGATGCGTGTTCCCGGCGCTGTGGCGACAGCAGTGCGGGACCCTAAAGGAAAAATCCTCATCAAACGGAAATCGTTTTCTTCTATCACGGAGAAATCCTCCTTTTGGGAAAAACCGGTTTTAAGAGGTGCGGCTTCTTTATTTGAAGCAATGAAATTAGGATATTCAACATTGCAATGGTCTGCCAATATTGCCGCACCACCTGAGGGCCCCAACAAAAAACAAGGCAAGCTTGCAGATATTTTCACTATAGTTCTTTCTGTGGGGTTAGCACTTTTCTTGTTTCTCATTCTTCCAATGTGGATAACGACAAAATTTTTAAATGTTGAAAAAGATGCGTTGTGGTTTAACATGATCTCAGGAGGATTTCGCATTTCCTTTTTTGTTATTTATTTAGCTTTGATATCTCTTTTAAAGGATGTCCGGCGCCTATTCCAATATCATGGTTCGGAACACAGAGTCGTGTACAATTTTGAGTCAGGGAAAGAACTTACCATTCAAAATGCACAGTCCTTCCCCACCCAGCATCCACGTTGTGGTACAAGCTTTCTTTTTATCGTCCTACTTTCCGCTATTTTAATTTTTGCTGTGGTAGATATTATAATCATTTCTGTGATAGGGACTATTTCTCTGCCTATTCGATTATTGTTTCATATCCCCATAATTCCCTTTGTCTCCGGAATAGGATACGAGGTCATAAAATTGACCGCAAGAAAGGAATCACTCATTTTCCGAATCCTGAGAAAACCGGGGCTTTGGCTTCAACATATTACAACTAGTCATCCTGAGGATGAGATGGTGGAAGTTGCCATTATAGCACTAAAATCTGCATTTGGTGATGAATATGAAAATATGACGGGAAAAGAATACATCGCAGAGGCAATTGGATGAGAGATAAGGTAACAGATATCATTAGCCATTTTGAGTATATCGAAAAACAGTTTTCCACTAAGGAAGTTATTGGGAACCCAGAACTCATTAAAAAAAATGCCAAGGAAAGAAGCCGCTTGGAACCGGTTGTTCTGAAAGGAAAAGATTATATTGAGTTGATTAAACAATTAGAAGATGCTGAGGAAATTTTGTCAGGTGAAGACGATGAACTTATCCATTTGGCTAAAGATGAAATTATTGAATTAGAGGAACGGAAAAAGGCAATTGAGGAGGAGCTAAAAATTCTTCTTCTTCCCCGTAATCCTAATGACGATAAGAGTATAATCATGGAGATTCGAGCAGGTACCGGAGGAGAGGAGGCCGCCCTGTTTGCTGCTGATTTATTTCGTATGTATTCTCATTATGCAGAGGATACAAATTTGTCTTTAAAAATCCTGGATGCGAATGAAACCGGAATTGGTGGGATTAAAAGCATCACGTTTTCAGTGAATGGTGAAGGAGTTTATGGCAGGTTAAAGTTTGAAAGCGGCGTACATCGGGTACAAAGAGTCCCAAAAACAGAGGCAAGTGGACGCCTCCACACTTCTGCTGCAACTGTAGCTGTATTGCCGGAAGCTGAGGATGCTGACATTGAGGTTCGGGATGAAGATTTAAAAATAGATACGTATCGTGCCAGCGGAGCTGGTGGACAACATGTCAATAAGACGGAATCGGCTATACGGATAACACATGTCCCAACAGGACTTGTTGTCACCTGCCAGGATGAAAAATCTCAGCATAAAAACAAGAGTGCTGCGATGAAGGTTCTTCGCTCCCGATTACTTGCTGCTGAGGAAGAAAGGTTAGCTCAGGAACGGGCAGAAACCCGGCGCTCCCTAGTTTCAACAGGAGATCGTTCTGCAAAAATAAGAACCTATAATTTCCCCCAAAACCGGGTGACCGATCACCGTATTAATTTTACCTCGCATAATCTTGAAAACATGATAAACGGAGACTTGATGCTCTTCATTGAACAACTCCAGTTAGCAGAACAACAAGAACAGTTAACCGAAATAAATACAGAATGACGGGTTCGGGATTACCACCTCCTTTACTGCATGAAATTATATCGTGGGGAGAAACAGAGCTGACCCATCATCAAATTGATAACCCATGTCGAGATATCCTTTGGATGGCAGGTGATTTGTTTGATTGCCCAATGAGCGACATCCATTTTAACAAAAAAACTGTTTCCAATCATCAGTTAACCACCTTCAAGCAATGGATACGTCGTAGAATAGATCATGAACCGGTACAGAAAATCACCGGTAAAACAGAATTTTACGGATTGCCTATTTATTTGAAACCAGGTGTTTTTATCCCCAGGCCTGAAACAGAACGATTAATTGATGAAATATTGAGTCTCACATCAAAACAAAAATCGGTTTCAATATTAGATGTTGGAACGGGATCAGGCTGTATAGCAGTTGCACTGGCAAAAGAACTTGAAAATTCAAAAATTACTGCAATAGATATTTCTACTGAGGTTTTAAAAACAGCAAAAAAAAATGGGGTTTATCACGGATTGAAAAATATTAGTTTTAAAAAAATTGATGTGCTTAAAGATAAAATGAAACATCGTTATGACATTCTCGTTTCCAATCCTCCCTATATTCCCAAAGCAGAAATGAAATACTTAATGCCCGAAGTGTTTAACCATGATCCGGTCTTAGCCCTGACAGACAATGCAGATGGTTTGACTTTCTATAGATATTTAGCGGAACATTTTCATAAACTTGTAAGACCAAATGGATACATGGTTTTGGAAACAGGATATGGGGATCATCCACACAAAGCATTAACTATATTCCATAAATATGGAATCAAGTCCGAATTAAAAAAAGATTACTCAGGAAATCATAGAGTTCTCATAGCACATAACAAATGAAAATCGTGGCAGATTATGTTCGCATTCTCCGCCCGTTAAATATTCTTATTTCTGCTGTGACCGTTCTTGCCTGTGCCGATATCCTCAATGCATTAGAGAATATTCCCCTTCTTATTTATACCATTTTGACAGTGGGTTTATTCATAGGCGGTGCGAACATATTCAATGATATTCAAGATAAAAAAGAAGATAAAATAAACAAACCGGATAGACCAATTGCTGCAGAAATCATTTCATTAAAGGCTGCGGGAAACTATGCAAAATTATTGGTTATTTCAGGTGCAGGGGTGTGTTTTTTACTTCCTCTGTCAGCGGCTCTCGTTGCATGGATTATCGCCCTTCCGCTCACAATTGTTTACTCTCTCAAATTAAAGTCAATACCCATTGCAGGAAATGGTGTTATTTCGTTTTTGTTAGGACTAACCTTTCTGTTTTGCGGGCTTGTCTTTGGAAACATTATTCCAATGATTATTCCTGCCGGTCTTGCATTTTCTCTAACGTTTGTAAGGGAATTGACAAAAGACATCGAAGACATGGATGGAGACAAAAGGTCGGGACTAAGCACGTTCCCCATAATGTTTGGATTGGATAAAGCTGTTCAGTTGGTTATCCTGCTTTCATTGGCAACAGGGATTCTGTCACTCATTCCGTATTTTATAAAAATATATTCCGTATTTTATCTTATTCCGCTTGTCTTGGGAGTTGAGTTACCATTGACAATTGTTGTATTTTTGTTCATGAAATCACACTCCAGATCAACAGCAAGAAAATCATCAATTCTACTTAAAACCGCCACCATCATGGGAATCATTTCGATTTATACCGGAGCCACCCTTGGGACCTGAATTCGTACACCTGCATAACCATTCCGATTACAGTCTTTTGGACGGAGCGCAACCTATAAAACAAATGGTAAATCGCACTGAAGAACTAGGTATGAATTCCATTGCGTTGACTGATCACGGAAACATGTTTGGTGCGGTGGATTTTTACCTTCAATGCGAGAAAAAAGGGATAAACCCAATTATCGGAATGGAAGCATATATTGTGGGCAAAGGGAGTCGTAAAATTAAGCAGGTAGCCCAAGGTCATCGTCAGCGGACGTTTCACATTATCCTTCTGTGTAAAAATATGCAGGGTTATAAAAATCTCATTAAACTGTCTTCCTCTTCTTTTCTTGAGGGATTTTATTACAAACCTCGAATGGATAAGGAAATATTGAAAGAACATTCAGAAGGTCTCATCGGACTTTCCGCTTGCCTGAATGGTGAAATAACCAGACTCCACTTAAACGGGAAAGACCTTGAAGCTCAGCATGCTGTTGAAGAACATGTTGATATTTTTGGGAAAGATAATTTTTTTATTGAGATTCAGCGCCATGGAATGAAAGAAGATTACGCATACGAGAAAAACCTGAAATTGGCGAAACAGTTGGGACTTAAATATGTTGCCACCAATGATGTTCATTACACCCGTAAAAATCACTGGGATTCGCATGATATTCTCATTTGTCTTCAGAGCAATCATCTTCGGAGTGATGAAAAAAGAATGAGATATAAGAAAGAGGAATTTTATCTCCGCTCTCCTGAAGAGATGCGAAAACTGTTTGATGATTTACCGGAAGCCTGTGATGCAACCCTAGAAATTGCAGAAAGGTGTAATTTGAAATTGAATTTTGATTCCTATCATTTGCCAGTTTTTCCTATTCCTGAAAATTCAAAGGAAAAGGACCCTGATTCATATCTCCGATCACTGTGCATGGACGGTCTTAAATATCTGTATCCTAAAATAACATCTGAGTTGAAAAAGCGCTTGAATTATGAAATTTCTGTGATAAAACAGATGGAATTTTCAGGGTATTTTTTAATCACCGCCGATTTTGTTTCCTATGCGAAAAAGAATCATATACCTGTTGGGCCGGGAAGAGGATCCGCTGCAGGCAGTTTAGTCTCTTATGCATTGGGGATTACCACAATTGATCCCATGAAGCATGATTTATTGTTTGAACGATTTTTGAACCCGGAACGGGTGAGCCTTCCTGATATAGATATTGATTTTTGTTATGAACGCCGTGGTGAGGTTATTCAATATATTAAAAATAAATATGGAGAAAAATCAGTAACGCAGATTATTACTTTTGGAAAGATGAAAGCGCGACAGGCAGTGAAAGATGTGGGGCGGGTTATGGGATATCCATACGGAGAAGTGGATAAGATTGCAAAGGAGATACCGGAAGAATTGAATATATCTCTGAAAGGTGCCTTAAACAAAAGCCCTAAATTCAAGAAAATGGCAGAGAGTACATATAAAGAATTAATTGAACATTCTTTCAATCTAGAAGGAGTAAACCGACACGCTTCCACTCATGCCGCTGGGGTAGTCATTGCGCCAGGAGATCTCACTGATTTCATTCCCTTGTATAAATCATCAAAAGGGGATATTACAAGCCAGTATGACATGAAAGGTCTGGAAAAATTAGGGCTTTTAAAGATGGATTTTCTTGGGCTTAGAAATCTTACGGTAATCAAACGGGCGTTAGAATTGATTGAGAATAACCATAAAAAGGTGGACATTCAATCTATCCCACTTGATGATGATGATGTGTATGATCTTTTTACAAAAGGACACACCATTGGCATCTTCCAGTTTGAGTCAGCGGGGATGCGGGAATTTTTAACAAAATTAAAACCCACTTGCATAGAAGATTTAATTGCAATGAATGCGTTGTACAGACCAGGTCCCATGAGCAATATTGACAATTTTATCAAACGAAAACAGGGTAAGAAAACAATTAATTACATGCATAAAAACCTTGAGACTATTTTAAAGGAAACATATGGAATTATTGTTTATCAGGAACAGGTAATGCAAATAGCAAACCAAATTGCAGGGTTTTCTCTATCAGATGCGGATTTGATGCGGAGGGCAATGGGGAAAAAGGATTTACCACTCATGAAGCGGATGAAAACTGATTTTGTTGAAGGCGCTGAAAAGAATAATATTAGTTCCCGCGAGGCAAAATCCATATTTGCCCTGATCGAAAAATTTGCTGAATATGGTTTTAACAAAAGTCACTCAACAGCTTATGCGTACATTGCGTATCAAACCGCATGGTTAAAAACACATTATCCAGTTGAATTTATGTCCGCAAATCTCACCAGCTTTATGTCAGATACAAACCGGATTGTACGGCTTGTTAATGAGTGTAGAAAATTAAATATCCAGGTTCACCCGCCTGATATTAATATTTCTTATATTGATTTTCAGCCCATCGATAATCAAAGCATTTCTTACGGCTTAAATGCCATAAAAAATGTTGGGTCATCTGCACTGAAAAGTATTATTGATGAAAGAGAAAAAAAGGGAGAGTTTAAATCAATCTTCGACCTTTGCTCCCGAGTGATATCTGCATCCCTGAACAGGAAAGTAGTTGAAAGTTTAATTAAAGCAGGAGCGCTGGATTGTCTCCCAGGGAAAAGGGCTAAACTGTTTGCTTCAATTGATGATATTATGAAATACGGCCAAA
>ERZ651768.1822-NODE-1822-length-15272-cov-6.802435_pt1 | contig 15272 bp, 12 predicted proteins | sample MGYA00514754_ERZ651768 | MGnify/ENA metagenome assembly ERZ651768
AATTGAGAGAATGCATCCGTTCCAACCATCGCCATAGGCATCATACATATATATATTCAAATCGCCTCTGGCTCCATCTCCAGGAACAAAATCAAGGTCACGCGATGCGGTCAGCATCTTTTCCTGTTTATTAAAAGAGGATGGGTCCTTTGGCTGTTTACTCTCATGAATCTTCTGGAGATTTATCCCATTGTTATAGGCAGCCACATCGTCAGGATTGCCGAATATATATTCTCCGATTGTTTTACTATTCCGGTTATTATTCCAGCTTGAAGAATTCCTGTCTTCATCAAACTCAATACCATCATCAGAGTAATGACTCATTGCACCTCCCTTTCGACCGCCTCCTGAAGCTCTCGAATTATCAGTATCGTGACCATTGTTTATGAATCGATTGTACATTATGGTTGGATAGGCTTTATACATCAGGATAGCGCCACCGGATCGATCTCTAAGAGTTACACCACAGTTATCTGAAATCAAAGATGTCCCGTCGCCATCCTGGAATGTTAACCCTATGATCTCCGGCTCAGGATTTCCGCTGTACCCATAGCCACCGCCACGGATAACCAGACAACTTCCCATATTAGGATCGCTTGGCTCCTGTGCACCACTGATTATGGTCCCAGTAATGTTCTCATTATTGAGCCAATCGGAATCAAGGTCATCATATATAGCGTGGCTGGCCAGCACTATTTCTTTTTCAAGAATTAGATTCTCATAATAAATCCCCTGTGCAATAAGAACCGTATCACCATCAACGGATGCATCGATTCCACCTTGAATAGTGGAAAAGTCTGCAGGGATATGAATTATTGTAGCATTTAATAACGAAAATGCTAACAGAACAATAACGTTTAAAATCGTCAATTTCTTCATTAAAGCCTCCTTTTAAGGTATTAACTCAAAGTGAATTTCATTGATCATCCTAAGATATACTACCTAATCATAGCACACTATTTTACAAAAAAAAAAAAGTACCAGTCAAACTCTCTATATTTTTTGTGATTTGGGTCACAAAGCAACTTTTTTAGTGCGAGAGTGGCAAATAACATATCAACTTAAGGAGGGGTTTCCAAAAAGGTTGGCTGTGTCCCTTAATCTCCTGATAGTTATAAACTTAAGCTTTTATAGGATAATAGATATCTGGGTTTATAATATTGAAATCTTGAATTTTGATCTTCCATGGGTATCCTAGCCGTGTGGGGCTTGAAGATGCTGGGTTTATTGTTCTGCATAGCCTGAATCCATTCCTAGCTGGTGTATAACTTGTTCGGGGAGCAGATGAATTACGCAGTGTAATTATGATAAATTATCCCTATATATATATATTATACTAAGGGATAATTATTATAAATAATATATTATATATTGTTTAATAGAATGTATATTGTCCCATGTTATATATATTATATTTAAGGGATAATATATAGGAAGTGTAGAAATAATGATCAAGCAGGAAACAACTCAGGAAGTCTATAACCGTCAAAAATGCGTCGGGAATTCATCCGTATCAAAAAAAGAGATATCATTTCTCCTGGATCAACTGGATAAAAGATCTGTGCATCTGATAAAAAAAAAGGATATGCTGGTACTACAGAAAACAAGGGTGGATAACGATCTGAAACAAACGGAAAATGAAATTAAACGGATTAGAGAACGCTTGAATTATATTGTTAATAGTGATAAGCAAGTATCCATATCCCTTAAGAAACAGCAATCAAATCAATATATAAAGGGAAGATTCTGGTGGGAAGGAAAACAAAGGGATGTTCAGATCGGTTCGGAAAAGACGATAATATCGATTTTGAATACTTTAAAGGAAAATAAACTTATTGACAGGGTAAAGGTGAAGAGGGGTCAAAAATTTAACTGGAAATATTTTCAAAAGGACAAGAAAATTGCTGATGCAGTCCAAATGGTTGGCAGAATCAAGGCGGCTGGATATATTTTAAATAAGCTTATTAAGGAAGGATCCCTGGATCCATTGAAAACCGGAACTGAAAAATCTATGATCCCTGCTGAAAAGAAGCGCCCGGTTACTGCATCTACCATAGTTGAAACAGAAAATATGAACATTGATTGGTACGATGGATGGAAGAATAAAAATTTCGGAGAAAATATATGAATCCCGCTTCCAGGAATATAGAGAGCCAACCGGTTCAACAGGCTGAGCTGGAATTAAAATATTTAAAACAAACCATCTATGTGTTGCGGAAAAAACTGGAAAATACTGAAATCATTCAGGCAGAGAAAATCCAGGAGATCGAGAAAAAGAATATGACTGAGATCAGTCAATTGAAAGATACGGTGAACTCACTCCGTGATAATTTAGAGCGGTCTCGTATTGGAGAAGAGGAGCGTGTCCAGCAGGCGGTGAGCAAAATAACTGATGAGAATCGCCAGTTAAAGGTAACGGTGAATGCGTTACGAACTGAGATGGAACGAAACAGATTTTCTCTTATGGACCAAGTGGACAAAAAAGGTATTGAATTCGAGGGGCAAATCCTTCAATTAAAAGACACAATAGTCATATTAAGAAAAAAACTGGAAGAAAATTATGCATAGTACACAAACACGATCAGCGGGCCAGTCCCGAATAAAAAAAGAAAAATTCAATGAACTCTTACTAAAGATTACAAATGATATGGCTGCCAGTCAGACATTGGATAATGCCTTGGAGACCCTTGTAGAGATCACCACATCCACCCTTGGTGCTGAGCGGGGAACCATTTTCTTAAACGATGAAAATTCCAAGGAACTTTATTCACGGGTTGCCCAGGGGAATTTCCGTAGGGAGATCCGGATCATGAATACAAAGGGCGTTGCAGGGTGGGTCTTTAGTCATAAAGAGGGCGCCATCATCCATGATGCGTACAAGGATGACCGGTTTGACAAATCTGTAGATATGAGAACAGGTTACAGAACAAAAAGTATATTATGTGCACCACTTAAAACTGTGGGAGGCGAAGTGATCGGTGTTTCACAGATCCTGAATAAGATTGTTGGAAAATTTAACGAAGATGATCTTGAGATACTTGAGGCCATGACAAAGCAGGCTGCAATTGCCATTCAAGGGAATATCATTGTGGAACAGATTGAAAAAACCAGGAAACAGGAACTGGAATTCATGGATATTGTTTCCCAAGTCTCATCAGAATTAGAACTGGGACCCCTCCTTGAGAGAATCATAGGGACAGTAACAAAAATGTTGAATGCAGAACGCTCCACCCTGTTTATCAACGACGAAAAAACAAGTGAATTATATACGGAGGTTGCAGAAGGTGTCGGAAAATCTGTGATAAAGTTTCCCAATCATATGGGTATTGCAGGCAATGTATTTACCACTGGTCAATCATTGAACATTCCCCATGCTTATGCGGATCTTCGTTTTAATCCAGGCTTTGACCGAAGCACAGGATATTTTACCCGGTCCATGCTTTGTACACCAGTGGTCAATAAGGAAGGGAAGCGGATCGGGGTCTGCCAAGTCTTGAACAAGCGGGAAGGGCCATTTACGGATGAAGATCAGAAAAGACTGGCGGCATTTACCTCTCAAATTTCTATGGCTATCGAAAATGCAAAATTGTTCAATGATGTCCAGAACGAGAAAAATTACAGCCTGGGGATGTTATCTTCCATGTCGAACGGTGTCATTACCGTAGATGAGGAAGGAAAGATCGTTACATGTAATCCGGCGGGGCTTAATATCCTGAAGATAGGAAAATTAAAAGAGATCATTGGAAAGGAGATCAAGGAATTGTTCACCGGTACTAATGCTTGGTTGGTGGAAAAGATTCAAAGAAAGGAAGTGCAGGATGTAGAAGATGATGACGATGATGAGGAAAGTAAAAAGGAGCAGGAAGAGGAAACATTCATGGATGTTGAACTGGATCTAAGTGGTGAGACTGTATCAGTGAATATAAGCGTTCTGCCCTTGCTGGGATCGGAAAGCGAATCCCTAGGATCCCTCATAATGGTGGAGGATATCAGCAGCGAGAAGAGGATGAAGTCTACCATGTCCCGCTACATGGACCCAGGCCTTGCGGACAAACTGTTGGATGAATCGGAAAACGATATTATGGGCGGGAAGGAAAGCATAGGAACCGTTCTGTTCTCTGATGTGCGTAGTTTTACCACCCTCACCGAATCCCTAGGGGCCACCGGAACTGTCTCGCTTCTTAACGAATATTTTACCGTCATGGTTGATTGTATTACTGAAGAGGGCGGAATGCTGGACAAATTCATTGGTGATGCGATTATGGCTATTTTTGGAACACCGGTTTCCCATGATGACGATCCGGACAGGGGTGTCCGGGCTGCTATTAAAATGATGGAAGAATTATATATCCTAAATGACGCACGGACCAAAGCGGGGCAGATTGCCATTGATCATGGAATGGGTCTAAATACTGATACGATTGTTTCAGGAAACATCGGCTCACCAAAACGGATGGACTATACTGTCATAGGTGATGGTGTGAATCTGGCGGCACGTCTGGAGAGCGCTTGCAAACAGTATGGAGTGCGGATCATCATCAGCGAATATACGTTCGAAGAACTGAAGGCAACATACCGTACGAGAGAGATCGACAAGGTTATTGTAAAAGGGAAAACCCAGCCCGTGAGTATTTTTGAGGTGCTGGATTATCATAATAAGAATACCTTTCCAAATATGATAGAAGTACTTGGAAATTTCAACAACGGTGTTGAATATTATAAGGATGGGCGGTGGGATGATGCGAAGAAATTATTTCAGGAAGGGTTGAAAGGAAATCCCGATGACCTCTGTTCAAAAATGTATGTGGAGCGATGCGACTACATGAAAAAGAATCCACCCAAAGGTGAGTGGGACGGTGTATGGGTCATGAAAACAAAGTAGGACTTTGATGGCAACCCGGGCACAAGGAAAGAAAATAAAAAAAGTGGTCAAGAAAGACGCTAAGATCCACCTTCGACAGGCTATTAAGATAGATCCTGACTTTTTGGATGCCCGCTATGAACTGGGATCTCTTCTTTTGTCCGAAGGAGAGCTTAAAGGTGCGGAAGAACAATTTAATAAAGTTGTCAAACTGGACAACAACCATGCTGAGGGTTATTATAAACTTGCCCTCATTAGTGCAGAAAACAGGAAAAATAAAAAAGCTAGAGACCTGTTTGAAAAAGCGGTCACCATAAAATTTGATGATGCTAAAATCCAGTTTGATTACGGACTGTTTCTGAAAAAGCTCAAAAAATATGAAGAGGCTATAGAGCATTTCACCAAAGCTATTGAGGCAAACCAGAATTTTTCCGAGGCTTATTTTGAATTGGCCATGCTCCTAAAGGATCCGGAAGATTATGACCGGGCCAAAAAGAATTATGAGACAGCTATTGATATCAGGCCTGATTACGGAGATGCGAACTATTATCTGGGGAAACTAGTGATGACAGGTATACAAAAAGACAGCGACGGGACGCTGCTTTCCCAGCCGGAAACAGACTATGCTGTCACATGTTTTGAGAAGGTGTTGAAGATAGATGATACCTATTCCAAGGCTCACCTGCGCCTGGGAATGATTTACGCAGACCGTGATGAGCATGATGAGGCCAATAAACATCTAAGGCTTGCGCTGAAGCTAAACACTAGATCTTCAAAAGCCCTGTATCATCTGGGGCTGGTCTCAAAAACCCTGAGCAAAGAAAAAGAGGCCATTAAATTTTTAAAACGGTCCCTCACCCATTATTCAAAAAGCTATCTCACTCATTTTCATCTGGGACTTCTACTAAAGGAAAACCAGGATATTGATAAAGGGATCACTCACCTGAACAAAACAGTTGAACTGAATCAGGAATTCGATGAAGCCTATTACTACTTGGCAAAGTTCTTTGAAGAAAAAGAAGACCATGAATCTGCCAAAGAGCACTACATGAAAGCCATTGCCCGGAATCATAAACACCGGGATGCTTATTATCACTTGGGACTGTTAATGAAAAAACTGAACGTTATGGAAGAGGCCAAGACCTACATGGAAAAAGCCATTGAAACGGATCAGAATTTCACCAAAGGATATTATCACTTGGGACTTATCCTGAATGACCCCAGTAATTATGCCGATGCCCGCAAATGCTATCTCACTGCCATTGATATAGAGCCCTCCTTTTTAATGGCTCATTATCACTTGGCCAATCTGCTCAGTTCCGGGCAACGATTAAAAAAAGACGGAACTCCGGTCATCAGGAAGGAATTAAAACTGGCCAAGAAGCATTATATTGAATCTTTGAAACTGGATCCAAAATTCCCTAAAATCCACTTTCATATTGCCCTACTCTTAGAGGAAGAAGGGAACCATACGGATGCTGAGAACCACCTGTTAAAGGCTATTGAACTAAATCCGGATTACGCGAAAGCCCACTACCGCTTGGCATTGCTGTTCAGAAGCAGGGAAATGGCGTGAACAAGGTTCTGTATCATCTGCACCGGGCCGTTGAATGTGACCCCAGATTTTCCGACGCTTATGTGAGCTTGGCTAGGGAATACAAAAAAGAGGAAGATCCGTCTCATTATACTAAATTTATAAAAAAAGCTATTAGCATAGACAAAAAGCTGACAAGGGAATTAGAGAAACAACAGGTAGATTATGCTGGGCAAAACCTTTTTGGCTTGGTTAGAAAAGTGTTTTTTCTTGAACTGGAACAGAAACGCCATTTATCCAACCTGCTTATTGAGTTGGGGCACTTCTATTTTGAAAACGGTGAAATCAAAAGAGCTCAGCGGATTTTTGAAGACGCAGAAATGGTGGATCCCTTGAATGCAGATGTGTATTACTATTTCGGGTTAGTCTTCCTGAAACGCCAAAAATATAAAAACGCTCATAAGTCTTTCATTCATTGTGTGGAAAGGGATATTCACCATGCCGGTGCGAACCTTGAATTAGGAAAGCACTTTCAAAGAACAAAAGACTATCACCTTGCGGAAGTACATTTTTTCTGTGCCTTAGAGACGTATCCCTATGAACCTGTTATTCATATTTTGATCTGTAAGTTATGTATTAAAACAAATGACCTGGACTCAGCGAAGCATCATTACGAGAGCGCTCTTTCCATAGATGCTTCGAGTAAAAACAGAAAACTGGAAAATATATTAAATATTTAAAATTTATCCCCACAACTTAGGGGATATACAATCTCGATATTGCTTGCAGTACCTGCAATAAAATCGTTTACTATATGTAATAATGTTAATAATTAGTAAAGGGGACGCCATTATAATATCTCATCTCTTGTTTTAAACATTCTCTCATGAGTGAGTGATATTATGTTTAAATTTTAAATTATACTCGATGATATATAAGAAACAATCCGCATATGTATTAATAAATTTTGGCAATGTATTATTCTAAAGCCACATTATGAAAGAAGTCAATATTCGCACAAAAAAGACCTTTTTTAAAAAACTTCGGCATAATTTGAGAAATCCTATAAATGCGGTTTTGGGTTTTAGCGAATTGTTAACTGAAGAATTTCAGAAAAATGGAATCCAAAAAGGAATGAACCATCTTGTAAGCATACAGGAGACAGGGCATGATATTATCAAACAAATAGATAAAATTTTTAATAATGAACGATTAGAAACCACAAATATTGGGGAAATCAATAAGATAGGAAGTGAAATCAAATCTATTATAGATGGACAGCTAAGAACAATGTCCGGACATATTGAAGCGTTAATGAAACAGAATCAGAAAAAGGTCAAGATTTATGTAGATGATATATCTATTATGCATGAATCCTGTCAATTTTTGAAAAATGAACTAAACACTTTAACATCGTTTCAATTTAATGATTTGTCGAGCCTGGACCTTGAACTTCAGGGCACCGCCCTTTTGACAGAGATACAAGATGTTTTGGATAGTATTCAGCCACTGAATCAAGGTGAACACAAAGAGCTGATAAATGGGACCATACTCATCGTAGACGACAATCAAAGTAATATATCACTATTGAGAAAACGGTTTGAGAAAATTGGTCACAAAGTTCTCTCTGCGCTCAATGGCTATGATGCCCTTATGCTTATCACAGCAGAAGGAAAAGAAATAGATTTAATTCTCCTAGATATTATCATGCCGGATATCAATGGATATGAGGTGCTGAAATTTATCAAATCGGATAATAGATATTTCCATATTCCGGTTGTAATGCTTTCTTCTCTTGATGAAGTAGATAGTATGTTCCGGTGCTTCGAATTAGGTGCAGATGATTATATAACAAAGCCCTTTGAACCAATCTTGCTTAATGCACGTCTAAACAGCTACGTAGAAAAAAAGAAGTTGAAAGATAAGGAAAAAATATATTTAAACACCATCAGAGAAGAAAAAGATAAGTCAGAGAGACTTCTTCTCAATATTCTTCCTGCTGAAATAGCAGAAAGATTAAAATTGGGAGAAACAACCATAGCGGATAAATTAAACAATGTCACCATACTTTTTGCTGATTTGGTCAATTTTACCAGACTTTCAAAGAAATTATCTCCGTCTGAATTGGTAGAACTCTTGAACACTATCTTCCGAAAATTTGATGATTTTTGTGATGCCTATAGTATGGAAAAAATTAAAACCATTGGTGATTCATATCTTGCTGCATCTGGCATTCCAAAACCAATTAAATCCCATACTGAAAATGCAATGAAGATGGCAACCGACATACTGAAATATATTGAGGAAATTAAAGCATATGGTAGTGAGCTCAATATTAGGATCGGTATGCACAGTGGTCCCATCGTTGCAGGGGTAATTGGTAAAAAGAAATTTGTCTATGATCTTTGGGGTGATACAGTAAATATTGCGAGCCGTATGGAGTCACAAGGTTCTACAGGTAAAATACATGTAACTGAAACTGTTATGAAAAAATTAAAAGATCAATATAATTTTGAATCTTGCGGAAAAAAAGAATTCAAAGGTGTTGGTAAGATAAATACTTATTATTTGCTAGAAGATAAAAAATAAATAACTGTTAAACAGTACAATAGATATCATTTTTTAATCAAAGAATCCATTTTTTTTAGTAATTGTTTAAACTGAACTGGTTTAGTTTCAAACTCGTCACAGCCTGCCATCAGTGCCTCATTTTTATCATCATCCATAGCATGTGCTGTCAAAGCAATAACAGGGATATGTTGTGTCAGCTTATTTGCTTTTATCTCTTTGGTCGCTGTTAAACCATCTTTCACTGGCAAGCTTAGGTCCATTAGTATCAAGTCTGGCAACTCTGCTTTTGTCATATCCACAGCTTCCTGTCCATCAATCGCACAAATGATTTCATACTGTTTTAACTCTAACCTTCTGCTGAGCATTATCCTGTTAAATTCGTTATCCTCTACCAGTAAGATTTTGGTCATTATTTCTTCTTTTTTAGGTTAAAATTATAGAACAGATTTCACTGATCATTTTTTCTTCTTTCTTTTACAGGTTTTCTTCTATCAATTATTGTCGGTATTTTTATTGTGAAGGTGGTTCCTTTATCCAGTACACTCTCACATGATACAGTCCCATTCATCATTTCGCAATATTTTTTTGTAATGCTCAGACCTAAACCCGTTCCCTTTTGATCTACAAATGAAGAAGATTTTGTTTGAATAAACGGAGAAAATATATTCTCTATTTCACCAGAAGACATTCCTATTCCTGTGTCAACCACTTTCATTAAAATATATTTCTCATTTTTTTCTATATAATTTTTCACTTCTAAAATTATTTTCCCATTTTTTGTAAACTTGGCAGAATTACTGATCAGATTTATAATTATCTGCCGTACTTTTAATTCATCCCATAATACATTATAAAGGTTATTATCATGGTCTAAAATAAAGTGGTTGGCATTTTTATCTATCATGGGTTGGACCATAGATTTAATATCCATTAAAAGGTCGGACAGTGCAAAATTATCCAACATCAACTCTGTCTTTCCAGCCTCTATTTTTGAAAGATCCAGTATGTCATTAATGATTACTAACAAGTATCTTGCAGACGAATGAATTCTTTCTACATCCAATAATACTTCATCTTCTTCAAGGTTATTGTATTCTTCCAAGATAAGCTCACTGAAACCAATGATAGCATTTAATGGGGACCGAAGCTCATGGCTCATATTTGCAAGGAACTGACTTTTTGCATTGTTTGCATCATTGGAAAGTCTGGAGGCTTTTGAGAGTTGTTTATTTAGCTCCATTAGTTCATTAGACGAGATCTCAAGTGATCGCTCTGATAGATAGCGGTCCCTGTCGGCACCTTCGTACACATTTTCTACCATTTTTAAAAAATGTCCCCACTGACTTTGTTCTGGATATGTATTGTTATCAATCCCAAGCCTTCTCAATTGCCTGGTCAATGTTCGATGCATATTTATGATTCGCTTATGATAGTAAGTGTCATGGTCTGGTTGTGGAGATCACAGTCTTGGTTTACAAAATTTGGAGAAATCTCCCCATAAGAATAGTAACCAACAAGCTGTGTATTATCTGGTAGGACGTCTAAAGTAGCTTCTAATTCCTCTTCAACTCTTTCTTTAAGAACTAATCTTCTGCCAACACAACTGATTCCTATTGCCAATGTGTCACTACTGGTGCTCTCAAAGTTCGTATGTATGGCTGCTGTTTGCGCTCCCTCAATTAGATTATCAAAGTTTGCTTTCATCAATTGTGCTAAATATCCTTCCGGTATGTCCCCGGCAAATGTCAGTGACTTCGCATCATCATCAACAGCAAGGATGGTTCTGACCAATGGATTCCTGTCACCAGCGTCTTTTCTGATTGAAAGCGGAAATAATAATCCCGATGAAGGCAACTCAGTGGCAAGATCTCCTAAATAAGTTTTATACAGATCCAGTGCAGGTTTATCATCTAAGGAATACAAAATATTGCCTTTGGATTTTGTGACTGTTCTTTCCGGACCAAAAACATCCCAGCCACCCTTATAACCACTATTATAGTGTAACATGTTTCCATAAAATCCTATCGCTGTCACACAATTCTGTGTGGGATGTCCATCATTTAATACCCATGTTCTCTCAAACCGTGGACCATCTCCAGCAAGTCCACCGGTTACAACCACATTTTTTGGTAAAATATCATTAAATCCTTTTACAAGCTCACTTCCGTTTATATTGAGACCGTCAGATAAAAGAAAAACAGCCTGCAGATTATCTTCCAATAGATTATCAGCCAAGTGTCTTCCGGCAGTACGAGAATTTTCAGGTAATCCAACCTCAGTTGAAAAAGACTGCAGTTTAGTATGATCAAACTTTGTTACAGCAACAGACACACTTTGGTCTTGAACCGTATTTTGAAATATTTCCCCTGCAGTTGAACACCCCATAAATTTTGATGTGGGAAAATAATCTTTCAATGGATCCAATATTGAATCATCATCCAATAGGGCGCTATCGGCAAATAGGAGGATTAGAGTATCTTCAGAGTCCAGGTCAGGAAAGGGTTGTTCAAATACTTTATCTGAAGTCGTTTGAAAGGTAGAAAGTTTCATGATAAGTCCTCCTTTAAAAAATTAAATCTTAACATAATCCTGTATTATACAGCGAAAGTCTACACCCATGGATCAAATCTTACAATAATTACCAAAAATTAATTATTCTTCATTTATCAAAAATTGGTTTGTGTCCACCAAAAACGTGTCCACTTTTAGGGTTTAACTGAATAACTGTGACTAAAGTTGACCAATTAGTAGTATTGCATTGTAAAATACTACAAAGTAAAAGCCCCCGTTTCAAAACGAGGGCTTCCGTTAAAAAAGTTTGGTATGTTCTATCTGCACTACTGATGAGGCTCGAACTCGCGACCTCCCTCTTGATAGAGCAGAGGTTTCACGATGAGTAAACCACGCTAATAACTGAGTTTTACAAAGGGCGGGAAGGAAGCCGGTTAAATGAGAATTTGACATCCGCTCTGGCAGTTTCTCCCCCGATTTCCAGCACGGGATAGGCCAGGAAGTTGATTGGTCCGGAAGCGGGTCCAGGTTCGACCACAAGGTCACGGCCGCGACTGAATTCGACGCGGTTGGCAGGATGATGGCCAAAGTAATAGGTCGACAGGGTGGAACATTTGTCGCCCTCGCTGATGTCAGTTGGCCACCACTTCCCATTGGAATAAAACTCTGCCCAGCAATGATATCCATCAATTCCACCCTCATTACGCTCCGATGGAATGGACGCACCAATGGCAAAACGCGCCGGGATACCGACGGCCCGTGATAGGGCAATGAAATAGGAGTGGAAATCTGTGCAGTTTCCGGTGCGTGTGTCGCAGGCATAAACCGCATCGCCCTTACCCCAGCCGTTGCCGTATTTCATGTAACGCATGCGGTCAATGGTATGGTCATATAGAGCGCGTGCGCGAGCAAGGCTGCCCAGTTTGCCCGCAACAACCTCTTCGGCAACTTTGCTGAATTCTTCATTTCTGGGAACCAGCTGGTTCGGCTGCAGGTAATCCTGGGGGTCCCCTGTTTTATCCTCGTAGACACCCTTTTCACGGCGTTCCACCCGATAACAAATCTCAATAGTCTCGCCACTATTCTCTGGACCAAGCACCATGTAGAACATTTTATTACCGTATTTCCTGTCTTCTAATATTTGCTGGTCCACCGGTGCTTCAATATATTGCACCTCAATAGTCTGGTATTGGTCGGTGACTGGAAAGGGAATCCACATACGACCCCTGTCGTTGATTTCCGGCAGGGTAGCCCGGTAGAAAAACTCGAACCAGTCCCGTTCTTTAACGACCCCGAGCAGATCCGGTGTTGCGTTATCCGCCGGAAGGCGATGCCAGGTTTTATCCTCTTTCTGCTTCCACACGTACAGGGGCTGTCCGTTGGTCTTGTGGACTGTGGTTTCCGTGACGGTCATCCTACCAGGATCGCCGGATAGAAAGAAATCCACATCGTACACATGTCCATCTGTGCTAGCAAGATCCACGCAGGCAAAGTGCTTCTGCGGGGCAAGATTGGCCAGATATTCCGTGTGAACCCTGACCAGCTTGAGATAGAGTTCCTGATTCTCAAACGGAATCCTGAAATAGCCCTCACCCAGTTTCGTCTGTTCTTCGATATGTTTCTCAATACCCGCCTGGATATCCGCCGTGACAACGTTTGGCACATTCTCAGGCGGTCCCTTTGCTGCATTACAGCCGATGAGCAGTGCACATATTACTGACACTGGCGGTATTACCTGACACCAGTTCATTGAAAATTTTCCAACCTACACTGCTTCCTGCAATCCAAAACCTGATAAGACTGAGTCTGGCATGGATAATTGAATTTTACTTATTATCAGACGGGTGATCATCGGATGCTTCCTTATTGGATGGATGTTCCGTTGGATGTTCCTTTGTTGGATGTTCAGTGGACTTTGTCTCTTTGGCAGATTGTTCAACCGCTGGCTTTTCACTTTTCTTCCCGCAGCCCACCAGGCTCATCGATACCACCACGCCAACCGTCACCGGAATAAGAAACCTTTTTATTATCTTCATTGTTTTCTATTACCTTTCTCTGTTACGTATCATTGCTGTAACAGATTATTTATATTATATTGAATATTTTTCCTAATCCAAATCTACCCATCATCTCATAAACAAAACTCTCTTCATTTTACCCAGAGGAATCAATTTGGAGTGTTTCTCCACTTTTTTTGTAAACATGGGATACTTTAATTGTCACTTAAAGTAATGGAACCAGTATTATTTGCCCTGATCCAATATCCTTTCCCCGGTTCAATAATTTCTGCACTTGAATAGCCTTCGGTGGTAAATCCATAGACCGTGCCGGGAACTATGACTCCATCCGGATCCTCTATCTCTAATATATTTATAGGGTTGCTTATTCCTGCTATGAGATTCCATCCCTCGTCCAAACTGATCGTTAGATCATTGACCGGAGTGCCAGTAATAGTGGTAGTTCCAGAACCACCGAACCTTAACCAATATCCTTCACCTAAAATCAAATATGTTTCTGATATATAACCATTGTTAAAAGAGAATAATGTGCCTTCAATTGACTCAGGGAATAGAATATTGTATGAAGCATCTGCAACATCAAGGGCCAAACCTACCAGGTTCCAGTCAGGTACATAATCAACATTCATGATGGTGTTCTGGTTATTAAAGAATTCCCATATCTCCTCGCTGGAATTGATATCCATATTTCCTGAGCTTCCGGGCCAGTCATGCCCTCCACCGTTAACCTCATAGAGCCAGACCTCTGTGCTATTTGTACACTCTAAATGTTTGTGACTTATCACCATGCTTCCATCGTTGGGGTTCAAATTCGGTAAAAACTCGGATATTAATTCTGTGCAGTTGTTCATCTCACTCCAGAATTCAATTCCCTGCAGTGTGCCTAAATATGCTCCCCAGCCACCGATATTATCCAGGTCACCATCCCACCAGGTTACGTTGTCCTGTGTGCCATGGATTTCAAAGAGGGAGATCGGATTCTGGGGTGAACATGATTCGGTTATCCATTCCATCAGACATCCTGCAACCGGCGCAACGGCTTTAAACACATCAGAAGCTTCACATCCCAAAAGGTAACACATATCTCCTCCGTTAGAGAATCCGGTGCTGAAAATACGATCTGGGTCCAGATTATACTCAGCTTGAAGAAATTGAGCAAGGGCAACAAGGAATCCCACGTCGTCCACAGTCTCAAAAGAATGAAATTCATATCCTACATTCCAAAACCTATTTCCCCCCTGATCGAATGTTCCATTGGGATAGACCACAGCAAACCCATTGTCGTTTGCTACCTGGTTCATCTGAGAATATCCGATCATACCGTTTGCATTACCGCCTAAGCCATGTAAAACAAATACCAACCCATCCACAGATCCAATCTGATCGGGGAGATGGAGATAGTATTCTCTTGTGATTCCATCAAATACAAAATCAGACCATCCCGGTTGTGCATTTATACAGGACAAAATAATAAATAATAAAATGATTTTTTTCATGTGTCTAAATTTATTCCACCCCTTCTTTTTTTTAAGAGGTGGCAGTGCTCCCCTTTGTTCACCCAGAGGAATTAATTTGGAGTAGTCTATATTTAATATTGAATGAACTATATTTTTATGATTTGCTAGCTAATCTCCCACCTAGCCACCCCATGGGGATATAAGCTGCTGACAAGTCAACTATCGCAAACCAAATTGGAGAGGGAATCAAAAATACCATTGAGATACCACCAATTAAGAAAAATATCCCAATTCCCAAGGCAAAATTCATTTTATGGCTT
>ERZ651768.1823-NODE-1823-length-15268-cov-3.600355_pt1 | contig 15268 bp, 12 predicted proteins | sample MGYA00514754_ERZ651768 | MGnify/ENA metagenome assembly ERZ651768
TAAGAATGCCATCTGAAACTAAATGGCAGTATTCGAATCTTGCTTATTTTCTCCTCGCACACGTTGTAGAAAGAGTGAGCGGAATGACTTTGCGTGAATTTTCTGACCGAGAAATTTTTACACCGCTGGGTATGAGTAAGACCTTTTTTAATGACAACGTTAATACTCCTGTAGAAAATCGTGTTGATGGGTATAAAAAAATTAATGAAAACTCCTATGAAATATACATGACGAATCTAAATTTTATTGGGGACGGCGGGGTATATACAAATATTGATGATTTTATTAAATGGGATAGAAATTTTTATGATAACCAATTAGATTCCGCTTCAGACAATCTCATATCTGTCACAACTACCCCGTTTGATTTTGAAGCTCGAGAAAATAAGCTTTTTGGAGAAAGCCAATATGCCTTCGGCCATTTTGTAGGGAGTTCCCATGGGCAGGAAGTTATTGGCCATACTGGTGGCTGGGTCGGATTTAATACAGTATATTTGCGTTATCCGGATCTATCTTTGTCAATAGTAAATTTTTGTAATTCAACAGATGTTTCGGCTGCTAATTTAGGGAATGAAGCTGCAAAAATCAGTATTAATTGGTTAACAAAGAAATAAAATCCAATTTCCCTCTATCTTAAAATCATTTAATAAACCTACCAGGTCTTGCCTCTGTTGCTCCACCTTGTGAGAAAACCTGTTCACCTGCCACCCAAACTGAAACTATGCCGTCAGAAATGGTATCAGGGGAATCTGGTGTAGCGTTGTCAACAACTGTGTCTGGGTCAAATAGCACTAGATCGGCCATCTGCCCAATTCGAATATACCCTCTATCATTAAAACCCATATGATCAGCAGCTAGTCCAGTCATTTTTCGTATTGCTATCTCTAGGCTCATTATTCCTTCTTCTCTGACATATTTACCAAGGATTTTAGTGAATGAACCCATACCTCGAGGATGTAGATCAACAAGTCCACCATCACTGCAAACATTAGTGCGCTCCCATAAAAGGAGCGTTCGAATGTCATCCTCAATCATACTAGTGCCAATAATCATATCTGATCCTTTTTTCATGAGCTGTGATTCTTGTGCAAGTTGCATATATGTGGTTATCGGATCCATTTGACGTTCTTCAGCAATTTCAACGATAGTTTTTCCAACATAATTAGGTTCAGGATCAAATCTTGTTAGCCAAATCCCTTCGGGTGGAGCAATTTGATCAAGTGCTAAAGCTACAGCATTACGATCTGTAGGATCTCGTTCGGGTAGTAAGACCATCATGTTGGATTGCCAGTATTCGTAGGGATAAAGATCAGCTGTAATATTTACTCCCTCTTTTACCGCTTGATCCAATTTTTCCAAAATGTTAGCTGCTTGATTCCATAAACTTTTCTGTGCCAGCTTAAAATGCGATATTTGTACTGGCATCTTGGTGCTACGACCTATCTCAATGATTTCATCAATAGCATCTTCGAACCATCGATCTTCACTTCTGATATGACTGATATATCGTCCACCAGCATCAGCCGCGACTTGGGCTAAAGTAATGACCTCTGATCGGTTTGAATATATTCCTGGGTCATATTCAAGACCTGTAGATAAACCAATGGCACCACTTGATAATTCACTTTTTAGCATATTCACCATCAAAACAACTTCATTTTCATTTGCCGCGCGTTGAAAATTTTCTTTAAGAATTTCATATCGGATTGTATTGTGGCCGACATAAGAGCCAACATTTATAGTTATCCCTAGTTCTTCAATGTTTTTGATAAAATTTTCTAATGGATAGGGCGAGGAGCCGTCTTGACCTACGATCACTGTCGTAATTCCTTGGCTTATTGCTGCAAGGGCATCTGGGTGACTCAAGATATCTCCATCAGCATGGCTGTGAGTGTCTATGAAACCGGGGGAAAGAATGAGCCCATTACCTTGAAAAATAACCTCATTATTTTTTCTTTCTAGCTGACCGATCTCTTCAATACGTTTTTCCTTGATTCGAACATCGGCTAAATAGCGCCCTGAACCGCTGCCATCAATGATATAGACATTTTTTATTAAAGCATTAACGCTGCTAATGTCGACTCCACTGGGATTGTTACCATTATCACAGGCTGTTACCAGTATTGCCGCTAAAAAGACTAGTAGTATGGAATAGTATTTAAGTGTTCGTATCATCCAAAATTTTTCTTAGAGAGCTTCGTTTTTTCTTCGTTCTGTAACAATCTTATTTACTTTTAGAAATAATTCTTCACGCAGATGCAGTAAACCAAATATTTCGACGATGACAAAAAACGGAGCTGCTAAGTGAGCTTGAATGGGGTGCCTGATTAATACAGGAATTGTTTTTTCGATTGCATGACCAACGAATTGCAGTACATATCCCCCCAAAAAGGCTATCAGCGCAATATTTCCTGATGTCGGTTGTAATCCTATCACCAAACTAAATTGGGCAATAATTATCCCGATAACTAAAAATACCAACGCAAACAAGGTGTCTAAAGTTAGATAAAATAAGAAAAAACCAATAACGGTGAGATGGGATAGCGTTATGGAGATGCCCAGAATATTAAAGGAGACCCAACTTAATGGAATAAATATTCCAAACATGATTACTGGAATTCCAATCAAGTGGAAAGCAATATTTATTGGATGTTGATGTGAGCCAGAATAACCGACAAGCATTTCCATCAGTTTTGTATTTGTAATCATTTTCTTACATTCTCAAAATCATAATCTTATATAAATGTATCATGGCAGGGATCAAAATGCTTTTACTGATTGACACATGGACGCCATACGAATAGATAAGAAATATTTTATAAACCATATTTATGAGTTATTACATCAGAGATGTTAGCTTAGTTCTAAGCTAGAGTGGATGACGGTAGGGGTTGTATGGTATGGCTAGGAACCTAAGCGGTAGCGCACTTTGAGTACGATCTGATCTCCAACAGGGTGATCCCATGAGTTTTCAAAAAGACTTTTAAAGGACGTCATGTTATTCGTGTCTGAACTCGATTTAGTCATAACCAGATATAGATCTGATAACGGAGCTATCTGCCAGCGATAGCGAAATTGCATGTTTAATTGTGAGATACTGAAACTATCTGTTTCTTCTGAAGGTTTTGCAATTTCAACAAGGTTGTTTGAATCCGTGGGTAAGGAATAAAATTTATCTTCTATTGCTTTTATACCCACCCACTGAAAAACAATATTGAGTTGTTGAGTCGCATTTGGAAAATAACTAAAATTCAATTTAGGCTGCCACTTTTTTGAAGTAAAAGAAGTGAAGTTGCGATTTTCTTGGTGCAATAGCCATCCGTTTGAGGTTTCATATTCTGCCTTTAATTGAAGGTTAATATTACTCTTTGGGATCCATTTTAGGCCAATTTCTGAACTTCTTTTATAGCCTTCTAGGTTTTCATCTTGATGTTTTAGATCGAATTCGAGTGAGAGTTTTTTTGATTTATTCGTATCGTATCCGATTTCAAAGCGGTTTCTAGTTGACACCTGGAAAGTACCATTTCCGAAGCTGTTTCTATCTTCAAAACGTTGGGGAAATTGTGAGAAATTGGCACTCAAGTGGTGAAGATTATTGAATTGTAGAAATAGATAGCTTCCAAATCCGCCAGTAACTCGGTGACCGTCAGAGTTTTCACCACGCCTTAGCCATGTGGTCACCTTGAGATCCCTGAATCGTTTTAGATTGGATTTAATAAATTCGCTACCGTACTGGATATCTTTGATATTATTTCGTTGAGTGTATCCAAAATCATTCACATCTAGAGAATCATCAAAGGAAGTAATTTTAAGACTATGCTTTAAACCTTTTTTTGGAGTATAACTGGTGTCGACATAACTTCCATTGCCTTTATTCTTTTCAAAAGTATCTGATTGGATGATTTGGCCATCCGTTTTCCATTTTCCATTGTTTGAGAGATAGTGAAAATCTATTGCATGCACAACTGAGTCAGATTGTGGTTTGGTGACTAGTGTAGAAAGCATGCCTATTCCCTTAACTGCGCCACTGGTATTATCTTCATACAACAATCGGAATGCCCCAAAATCACGTCCAATCTGAGTATATATATTATCATCGTCAGCTCTGAAGGATGTATCTTCTTCAGAAGAAGCAAGAAGCCCATAGCGAAATTTTCCAATTTGTCCGGTAGTCTTTGCTGCGCCAACAAGTTCGGCCATTTTGGTTTTTTCTTTTTTTCCTAAGCTCACCCCATCAGGTAAGTCTGGCGTATCTGGTCTTCCACCGACCCTACGTGTATTGAGAACTGTAAAGCGATTGCGACCGCCGCCATAATGCCCTGCTCGCGGCGTTGCATTAAAGATTTCATTACCTTCCTGGAAAAAAAGCCTCTTCTCAGGAAAATATGTTTCATTTGCAGTTAAATTGATAACAACATTATCTGATTCAACAGAACCAAAGTCAGGATTCATGGTTGCTGTTAATTGGAAATTTGATGCCGGCCTCCAAAAAAGATCTACGCCTCCTCGATGAGATAACGTTTCATCAATGTTATCCTGCGTAGTCGATATATAGGGAAATACGCTCCATTGTTGCATTGGATTAACGTCTTGCAGTAGTAATGGTTGAAATAAACTCATGTATTGAGGAATTGATTCAGGTAAGGCAGGCCAACTTAATTCTTCATCGATATAGCCAATATTTCGATGCGCGTAAAAATTGACCTGTCGGGTTCCATTAAGTTGTGGCATTGTCATTTGAGACCAAGGGATAAAGAATTCAGCAGACCAACCATCGGGCGTCAGAGAGGTAGCGCCGTACCAAGCACCATCCCAATCATCAGAGTAGATTCTTTCGGGCAACAACGTTCCGTCTCCTTGATTGTCGCCTAGCGCAAGAGCCATCCAATATCCGTATCGCGCATTACCTGAAGTATCAATTGCTATGGATACTTGATCACGTTTAGTATGCCAATCATCTCTTGCGGTATACCGACGAAGCAAACTATTCTCTGGCTGCTCCATGTCCATGGATATGTAAAGACCTTTTTCAGTATAAAATATACGGGCATCTGTTCTGTGACGAGATGGTTGCATGGTATCTGGTTTAGTTACTCTGAAATTGCTATGTATTTTTAGATCTTGCCAGGCAGCTTCGTCGATTTTCCCATCAATGGAAATATTTATTTCATTATCATTAAACCGTTGGGGTTGAATAATTTCACGGTCACTTAATATTAATTCAACTACATCTAGTTTTTCCTGCGCATAAGATATTGTGGCAGTAAATAAGAAAGATATAATTACTAAAATGTGGGAAATTCTAGACAACATGTTGTCTCCAATAGTGGTTGTCAATGCAAAATACTACAATGTAATCAACGTTGCATTATGCCTGAGACTTAATAAAAATGCAGGCTAGTTAACACTTCTTCACATATAATCTTTCCTCCAGCAGTATAATGACGTATTTTGTATCTAATGAAAAAAAATTTACTAAATATTTTACTTATTTGTTGTATCGTTTTTGATGCGTCATACGCTGATTCAAAGGAATTGATAAAACAATTTTCTGGATCAGGAACTGCTGTAACAACAGAATTTGAAGTTAGAGCTCCCTGGATTCTTGATTGGCGAGTTAATAGCGAATATCAACAATCAATGGCAATAGAAATTTCGCTGATTGATAGCTCAACCGGTTTTCTTTCTGGTTTGATTATACAAACTAAATATGTCGGGAATGGATTAAAACTGTTCCAAGAAGGAGGAAAATATCGTTTTCGAATTAGTTCTACTCTCGCAAATTGGTATTTGAAGGTTGAGGAAATTACTGAGGCTGAAATAGAGTTATATAAACCATAAATTTTTTAGGCATCGAAGATTTTTTTGGTGATGGCTCTAGACTAATTTTTTTCTAATCCATCAGTTTTACGTATACCCGTCTATTGTGTTTACCTTTTTTTTCGACTTTGCCCAGCTGAACACAACCAATCTCGCCAGTAGATTTTACATGTGTTCCCCCACAAGGCTGTATATCAATCCCCTCAATTTCTAGGAGCCTAACTTTCCCTAGACCTTTAGGGGGTTTGACAGACATAGTGCGAACTAGATCAGGTTGTGCATCAAGTTCTTCATCACTAATCCATGTGCTTTTAATAGACACATTTTTTTTCACTAATTTTTGTAGGGCTGCATCTACAGCATCTTTATCAACGGGTTCCGACATATCAAAATCTAATCGACTTTTTTCTGCGCCTATGTTTCCTCCGGTGACGCCATATTTAAGAATAGAACCAAGCAGATGAAGTGCTGTGTGCATTCGCATATGTCGATAACGACGATCCCAATTAATTTCTGCTTTTACAGTGACCCCTTCAGATGGTAGAGGATTATTATTTTTTAGAAAATGCTGAATTTCCCCGTTCTTACTGTATCTCGTATCAATTACATCGATGCTATTATCATTCCATTTAATTTTTCCAGTATCTCCCGGCTGTCCTCCTCCAGTTGGATAAAAGACTGTTTTGTCAAGCACCACAAATTCATTACTAGAAACGATTATTTCCGCTTTGCATTCTTGAAGATAGGCATCATGTTTAAAAAGTGCTTCTGTCATTTTTTAGATAATCCTAGGCGGCTCGTTACTCAACTCTAACTTAAGTTTTTGCTTTAATCTTTAAAAATCTTATTATAGAAACATTGTTATCATTCTCTCGATATATTTTTTGATGGATTTAGTTAAATGACGAACAAACAATTCGGGGATAGTCTTATCCATTGGGGCAGTACAAAAAACAAAGGAAAATATTTCGTAAAAATGCATGGTTTGGACAATCATTTTGTGATTGCCGATGGGCGAGATGATCAGTATGAACCAGATATGGATGAAATCATAAAAATATGTCATTCAAGACATGGCGTAGGAGCCGATCAATTAATTGTTATCCAAAATCCTACCAAAAAAGGGGCAATGAGTGACGCATATGCATTGATGAGGATCTTCAATATTGACGGGTATGAAGCCGAAGCATGCGGTAACGCAACTCGGTGTGTTGCTTGGCTTTTAATGGAAGAATTATCCAGTAATTTTATAAAACTTGAAACCCTTGCCGGAATTCTTGAGTGCCATAAAACCGGAAGAATGAAAGTAAGTTCTTCGATGGGAAAGGTGGAAAAAGATTGGAGAAAAATCCCCTTGAACTCGCCCATTAAGAAATTTTCCAAAGAACTGAATATAGGACCGCTTAAAGACCCAATCATTCTCAGTATAGGAAATCCTCATATAATATATTTTGTTGAGAATCCGGATAAAATAGATATTGAACTGTGGGCGCCAAAAATACAGAACAGTTCAATTTTTCCCAACCAAGTTAATGTTGGAATTGCTAAAATTGTGGATGGTAATAATTTGCAGCTTCGTGTTTTTGAAAGAGGGGTAGGTCTCACCTCAGCTTGCGGAAGCGGGGCATGCGCTGCAGTTTATGCCTCAATAGAAAAGGGATTAGTAAAGACTAATAAAATGAGGGTTCATATGACGGCAGGTTACCTTGATGTAAAAATATCACAAGAAAATATAGCCATCATGGAAGGACCAGTTGCTTTTTCTTTTGTTGGCAAGCTTATTGTTTAAATCGTTACATAAAGAAACTTAAAACTAAAAATCCTATGGTTGCAATTACTCCGGCAATCAAAGCGTATGGAAGTTGAGTTCTAACATGTTCTATATGATCAGTGGATGAAGCCATAGAAGCAACAACCGTTGTATCACTGATTGGAGAGGCATGGTCACCAAAAATTCCTCCTGAAATAGCCGCACCTAAGAATAATGGGATGGGTAAATTTAAAGTTACCGCAATAGGAATAGCGATAGGTATCATTATGGCAAATGTTCCCCAGCTTGAACCTACTGAGAAAGCAATAAAAGCTGAGCAAAAGAAAATAAGTGGGGCAAGAAGAACTACAGGAACCGAGGCTTGTGCAATACCAGCAATATACGGTCCAGTACCAAGAAGTTTAGCAACATCACCCAGCGTAAGAGCTAAAAGAAGAATTGCGGCAATGGGTAATAAATTGCCAGCACCTTCCATGAAAAGTTGCATAATTCGATTAACACTGGCTTTTTTATTTACCAGCAACATCAACCAACAAACAAATAATGCAGCTGATATTGACCATAATATTGCTGTTGATCCTGATCCTTTTATTAAATCTCCATCGCCGGTAATATAAAGCCCAGCTGGCATAGACAGAGTCATCGTTATGATTGGCAAAATCATATAGGCTGGTGACGAACCTGATTCCGAAGGCGCTTTCTCTAATAATTCTTCTACGTTTTTATCCACAATGGGTGATGACCCCTCCCAATGTATCTGACCATCTTGCGTCCTTCTCTCGGCTGCTTTCATTGGACCAATATTGATATTTTTCCATACCACGACACCTGAAAGAATAATTGCCGTCATGGCATAAAGATTGTATGGAATGGATGTAATAAATGTTTCAAGGGGATTTTCAATATCAGAGGATGCAACTATGCCTATAATGACAGCACCCCAGGCATTCAAGGGGATCATTGAGCAAACGGGTGCTGAGGTGGCATCAATCAAATAGGCAAGTTTTTCTCTTGAAATTAGGTAACGATCAAATAGTGGTCGACTAACCGAACCTGCTACAAGTAATGTAATGTTTGACTCAATAAAGATAATGATGCCCGTCATCCATGCTAATAATTGAGCTCTTAATCCTGTATGAACCCATCGACGTGATTCCAAGTAATGGACGAATGCTTTAACACCACCTGATTTCTCGATAGTTGTTATGAGAGCACCAATTAGAAGTGTAAAAATTAGTACTTTTGCATCATCTGGATCACTAAATACATTGATAATTCCATCAAGACTCTTTGCAATACCTGTAATTGGATTGAAGTTACTTAATAGTGTAAATCCTATCCATATTCCTGCAAAAAGAGACGGTAAAACCTGCTTAGTTTTGATTGCAAGGATAATAGCTAGAATCGGTGGAAGTAAGGAATACCAATTTGGATCATAAACCATAATTTACAATCCTCTTCCAGAAATAAAACCTTCTAGGAAAGAAGATAAATTTAAGCCAAGATCCGGGCAGAGATAACCCCCTTCCTGGACTATAACCGTAGGTAGCAATATCTTTCCAATACGTTTTCCAATTTTCTGGAATCCTTCAGTAGTGATAGATAATCCTGTTAGTGGATCTTCTTTATATGCATCAAGGCCAAGCGCTATCACCAAGCCCTGGGGTGAAAAATCATTAATCTTATTAATAGCTAATTCTAGAGCTTTCAAATAGTCCCCATCTTCTGTTCCTCTCGGTAATGGAAAGTTGATATTAAATCCTGTCCCTTCATTCTTTCCTATCTCATTTGAATATCCCCAGAAGAAAGGGTAAAACCTAATAGGGTCTGCGTGAATGGAAACTGTTAGAACATCAGATCGATCATAAAAAATATCTTGAGTCCCATTGCCATGATGAACATCGATATCTAATATAGCAATTCGATCAAAATTTGATTTTAGTACCTCCGCGGCAATGGCAGTATTACCAAAGTAACAAAAACCGGCAGCATAATCTTTGCCTGCGTGATGCCCCGGAGGGCGCGTTAGCGCATAAGAGGCCTCTTCTCCATTTTTTACCAATGTTGCAGCATGCGCTGCAGAGTGAGCACTCCAAAGTATACTATTCCATGTATTTTTTTCGATTGGAGAAGATAAGTCAAGGTGATGAAAGCCAGCTTGACCCTCGGCAGATTTTGGGTAACCACAGCCTCTCTTATTGGGATGAATGTCTGGAAAAACTTCGGAGGACATACCTTTTTTTCTGCTCCACCGAGTATATATATTCTGCAGATAATCAATATATCTTTTAGTGTGTATTTTTTTGATATAGGTCAGCTCAAAGTCTGGCGGTTCTTCTAGAATTAGCCCTGATTGGGATGCAGCTTCAAGTAATTTATCAGCACGATCAGGTATTTCTGGGTGTGGATGGAAATTCCCCGCAGCAAAGAATGATTGGGGGTTATGATGTTTTTGTTGATCTGAGAAAACAACTTTCATTTTGGTTCCTTAATTAGAGATAAAAATGTCTCACCACCCATATGAAAAAAATTCTCATCTGATCTGTGCTTCATTCCAATCTTTTCATAGAAATATTTTGCCTGAATATTTTTGTTATCAACTGATAATCTCATATGAGTTGCACCATTTCTTATACCAAGTTTTATGGCTTCTTTAACTAGTTTTTTTCCGATACCCTGGTTCTGAAAGCTATCATTAACATAAATGTCCTGAATGTAAATTCCTGGCTCTCCAAGCCACGAGGAAAAAGTATAATAATAGAGGCACAAGCCAACAGGTTTATTATTATTTTCAGCAATGAGTGCCTCAAAAAGTGATTTTTCAGAAAATCCATGTTTTTTAAAATCCTTAATCTCGCTTTTTATCTTGTCTTGAAAGCCTGTTGTTTTAGCCAGTAACATTACCATTTGATGAATTTCGGGGGCATCGTCTTCAACAGCTTGTCTAATATTTGTGCTATTCATTTTTTTTAATTGTTTATTTCTCAATTAATTTTGCAGTTTTTGCGAAAGACTCGATACTTTTGTTTAAAATATTCATGAGTTCTTTTATTTGTTTATTGTTAATTGTCAGCGGAGGGCAAATCATAAAATGGTCACCGGTATTTCCTCCTCGAGATCGTCGCGAGTAGATAATTAATCCTCTTTTATAAGCTTCTTCCACTAGATAGAAATGTGCTTCTAGTTCAGGCGGTAATGGTTCCATTGTTTTTTTATTGGCGACTAACTCAAAAGCAAGGAGAAGCCCTTTTCCTCTAACATCCCCAATGAATTCATATTTATTTTTTAGTTTTTTTAGTTCTGATTTTAATAATTCACCTTGGATTTCTGCATTTTTAATTAATTGTTCATCAATAACTTCTTTAAGCACGGCTAGTCCTGCTGAACAGGACAGGGGATTTCCAGAGTAAGTGTATCCATGGGCAAAACCACCGTTGGATGTGATAGTTTCAACAATATCCTCACGAGCTGACATGACACCTAACGGAGCATAACCGGCGGCAAAGCCTTTTGCCATTGCTATGATATCTGGTTTGAGATTCCAGTGTTCACAAGCTAGAAATTTTCCGGTTCTCCCTGCTCCTGTCATTACCTCATCAAGAATTAAAAGAATATCGAACTCTTCACAAATTTCCTGTACATGATGATAGTAACTATCTGGAGCTACTAAAGCACCAGTTGAAGCGCCACCAATCGGCTCAAAGATAAATGCAAGTACACTTTCTGGCCCTTGCTTTAAAATTTCCTTGCGTAACATCTCTGCATATTTGATACCACGTTCATGATCAGATAGTTCATCTTGATCCAGATAGCATGTTGGGGCTGGAATTTTTGGCATATTTTTTATCATGGAAGAGAATGGATCCACAAAGGGTTTCATTCCAGTTATAGCCACCGCCCCTAGAGTTCCGCCATGATAAGAGGGATAAAGAGAGATTATTTTCCATCGCTCTTTTTTGTTTGTCACAACGGCAAATTGACGTGCTAATTTGAGACAGCTTTCAACGGCCTCAGAACCACCAGATGTAAAAAATATTTTATTTAGATTTTTTGGCATTAATGAGGCTGTCATCGAGGCAAGTTCTTCTGCAGGCTTATTTTTAAAATGCAATCTATAACCAAAGGTAGAACGATCCATTTGTTTTTTCATGGCTTTAAGTACATTTTGGTTGGAGTGACCGATATTTGAAACCATTGGGCCACTAGAGGCATCAATATATTTTTTGCCGTTAGTGTCCCAAAGGTATATTCCCTCTGCTCGATCAAGTTCGGGTCTATCGATACTGTCTAAGTAAAATAGGTTACTTTGATTATTATTTTTAGTTTTATCAGTCGTCATTATCTTTCATTTAAATTTTTAGATGCCGGATTATTTTATGTTTTTAAAATTATTCTGTTTATTAATTTACCTGTTAGTATAGAACTTAGTTTTACATCTTTCGGAGCAACAGTGAAGACGAAATTTTTGGCAATGATTTTAGCGGTGTCATTTTGTGCATGCAGTTCCGAAGAAACTGATATCCACATTGACCAACAAGCAAAAAAATCAGCATTAAATACGATTTTGGGTGGTGACATCAGAGCTCATATCGAAATTCTTGCCGATGATAATATGCAAGGGCGTGAGGCCGGCACTGAAGGTTATCAACGCGCCGTAAATTATATGATAGATCAATATAAGGCAATAGGCTTAACACCGATTAGTGACAGTAATACCTATCTTCAACCAATTAATTTTTTTGAAACGCGTTTAATACCCGAATCAGCTGAGATGTCATTGGAGAAAAATGATCAATCTCTTAAATTGGTATTTCGTGATGACTTTATTCAGTCCGGAAGTTTTGGTGATGCCGAAGAACACATTAACGCCCCACTCATTTTTGTTGGTTATGGAATCGTTGCTCCTGAATATGGCCATGATGATTATGAAAATCTTGATGTTAAAGGAAAAATTCTGGTGATGTTAAGTGGCGCACCACCATCTTTCGGAACTGATCAAAGGGCTTTCTATTCTTCACGCAGCGGTAAGGCAGCAGTTGCTGCATCTAGAGAGGCAGCAGGTATTATCAGAGTTAGGACCCCGATAGATCAAAAAAGATTTAACTGGGAAAGGTATCTACCGGGTATTGGATCCCCAGGAATGAGATGGATAAAACAAGACGGACAACCCTTTGAAGGGCACCCTGAACTCATTGGAAGTGCTTTATTGAGCGAATCAGGCGCAAAAAAATTATTTGATTTTTCTAATATTAATCTTGAAGAAATTTTTGTAACACGAGAACAAGGAATAACCGGAAGCTTTGACATGAATATCAATGCAAAGCTAGCACGTCGTTCTCTTCAGCGGAAGATCTCATCTAGTAATGTTATCGGTGTATTTACTGGCAGTGATCCCGACTTGAGAGATGAGTATGTAATATACACTGCCCATCTTGATCATATTGGAGTACGACCAACTGGTAGCGGAGATGACATTCATAATGGTGCCTACGACAATGCTGCTGGTATCGGTATTATTTTAGACATTGCTCAAGCCGTTGGATCGATGCCAATTAAACCTCGACGTTCTATTATATTTGCAGCTGTCACAGCGGAAGAAAAAGGTCTACAGGGGTCTTCTTATTTTGCAAAAAACCCGCCAGTAGCGGTGAATAACATTCTTGCCAATGTTAATATTGATATGCCATATCTAGGGTTTCCGGTTAATGATGTAGTAGCTTTTGGAGCAGAACATTCATCTTTATATGATGCTGTACTTGCGGCTACAGCCGAACTGGGTATGGAATTAACCCCTGATCCATTACCACACGAAGTCCGTTTTGTGCGTTCTGATCAATTTTCTTTTGTCAAAGCAGGTATTCCAGCTATTGGATTTAAGGCCGGATCTCAATCATTAGATGATAATTATGATGGCGATCTCATGCTTGATGATTTTTTGAAAAATCACTATCACAAAGCCTCAGATGATTTATCTTTGTCATTCAGTCATGAAGGGGCAGAAAGGTTTGCTCGCGCAGGCTTCTTAACAGGTTTATATATCGCAAATGATGAACGAAGACCTCAATGGAATGAAAATGATTTCTTTGGAGAAAAATTTGCACCTTAACTGAACAAATGTTCATGTGCCTCTCGTAGAACATTTTTTTGCACTTTGCCCATGGTATTTCGAGGGAGTTTTTCGACAAATATCACTTTTTTAGGCAATTTAAAATTTGCGAGTTTTTCTTTGGCGTATGAAATAATTGTCTTCTCATCAATGGAATTTGGTTGTGACAGCACTACAATAGCTACCACAGCCTCTCCAAAATCGTTGTGCGGAACACCTATCACAGCTGATTCATTAACGCATTCTATTTGATCAATAATGGTTTCGATTTCTTTTGGATAGACATTAAGTCCGCCAGTAATGATCATATCTTTACTTCTACCAACTATTGAAATATATCCATCCTCATCAATTTTTGCTTTATCTCCAGTATTAAAAAACCCATCTTTAGAAAAATCTATTGCAGTTTTATCAGGCATTTTCCAGTATCCCATGAAGACATTGGAACCTTTTACCTGGAGGTTACCTATTCTATTGGCTCCAAGAATTGTATTTTTTTGATCAACAACACGTAACTTAACACCAGGTAAAGGAGGGCCAACAGTTCCAGGTTTCCTCTCTCCTTCAATTGGATTAGAGGAGTTCATATTGGTTTCCGTCATACCATAGCGCTCGAGAATAGAATGCCCTATCCTGTTTTTAAAAGAGCGGAAGGTTTCCTCCAATAATGGAGCTGAACCAGAGATAAAGACTCTCATATTAGAACAAATTTCTTTACTAAAATTTGGTTCCGACAGTAGTCGAGTATAGTAAGTGGGTACACCCATGAACACCGTTGACTGAGGTAGCAATGATAAGATTGATTTAACGTCAAATTTATTGATCCAGTTCATTGATGCCCCACTTAGGAATGCACAACCAATAGCAACAAAAAGGCCGTGAACATGAAATATGGGGAGCGCATGCAATAGCACATCTTTTTTAGAGAAATGCCAGCTTTGCGTAAGCGTTTTTGCATTACTTATTAGGTTCATGTGACTTAGCATGATGCCCTTCGGGGTCCCTGTCGTACCTGATGAATATAATAAGGCAGCTAGATGATCGTTTGGGGTATGAAAAGTTTTGTAAATTTTTTCCGCTGATTTTGATTGTTCGATCAGCGTACCTGAGCCATCACCATTGAGTGTGAGGAATGATTTTATAGATTGGGTTTTTAATCTTAAGGATTTTATCTTCTTTAAATTACGGTCATCACAAATCATTATTGTTGGTTCGGCATCGTCAAGAAAGAAAACCAGCTCAGTTGTTTTATATTCAGGGTTTAATGGATGATAAACAAATCCTGCCCGTAAGCAGGCAAGGTATAAAAATAAAGATTCAGGTGATTTTTCAACTTGAACAGAAATTCTATCTCCGGCCTTCACTCCAACTCTAGCGAGGTATGATGCGATTCTGGCTGACTCAGTATTTATATCTTTAAAGTTAAACGATTTTCCATCTTCAGTCATTATTAGTTGTTTATTAGGGCAACGTTCAAGTTGCTCTGAGAAACAAGAAAAAAGATTGTAATTTTTTACTTTCATGATTTTGCTCTTATTGATGACACATGATAAAACGAAATGTAAAAAAAT
>ERZ651768.1824-NODE-1824-length-15265-cov-12.878457_pt1 | contig 15265 bp, 16 predicted proteins | sample MGYA00514754_ERZ651768 | MGnify/ENA metagenome assembly ERZ651768
CGCTGGAGCAATCCATCGCGTTCGATAACTTGCTGCACGGCGAGCGCTGCGGCACACGCGGTCGCGTGGCCGAGATACGTATGGCCGTGCTGAAAGAAACCGGAGCCCTCTCGAACAGCACGGTAGATTTTCGAGTCGATCATTAACGCCCCAATCGGTTGGTAGCCGGCCCCAAGGCCCTTGGCAATAGTTACTAGGTCCCCCGCGATGCCGTCCTGCTCAGATGCAAACAGGCTTCCGGTGCGGCCCATGCCGCACATGACCTCGTCCAGAATCAGGAGAACGCCGTAGCGGTCACAGATCTCGCGGATCGTTTGAAAATACCCGGGTACAGGCGGCACTGCGCCCAACGTAGCGCCAACTACGGGTTCGGCAACAAATCCGATGACATTGTGTGACCCAAGTTCCTGAATCTTGGCCTCTAACTCCCCAGCGACCCGCAAACCGTACGCTTTCTCTGTCTCATCTTGTCCCTGGTTTCGGTAGGCATAGCAGGGTGCAACATGGTGCGTATCGATCAACAACGGGTGAAAAGGTGCCCGCCGCCACGCGTTGCCGCCTGCAGCCAACGCCCCCAACGTGTTGCCATGATAACTCTGGCGCCGGGCGATGAAATATTTTCGTTCTGGTTGTCCAATCTCGAGGAAATACTGTCGAGCGAGTTTGAGCGCCGCCTCCATGGCTTCCGACCCGCCGCTGACCAGATAAACATGATCTAGCTCACCGGGCGCTCTGGCAACCAGGTGATCCGCCAGACCTTCCATCGCAGGGTTGCTGAAAAACGCGGTGTGTGCAAAAGGAATGTCGTCAAGCTGCGCTTTGATCGCGTCGATGACTTGTGGATGATTGTGCCCCAGGCAGGACACTGCAGCGCCGCCCGAAGCGTCCAGGTACTGACGCCCCTCACTGTCAAAGATGTACGCACCCTCCCCGCGTACCGCGACTGGAAGTTGGGCGCGGGCGTGCCGGTGAAACACGTGCGTTGACGCGCCTGCCCCCGCTGCGCTTTGGTGCTTAGCTGCTGCCTTCCTCATTAAGCTCTCAGCGAAATTGAACTCCAGGAATTCGATTACGCCGCACGTTCATTCGAGCTGGCATCGTTCTTAGGCCAAAGAATCATCTGCGTGCAGCGATAACAAGACAGTAATTGACGGGTCTCCGTCGTCGACACACTCACATCCCAGACCTGGGTGCTTTTGCCACGATGCAGTGGCGTGGCAGTTGCCTGAATACTGCCTCGGCGCACGGTCGAAAGGAAATTAGTTTTCGTTTCAATGGTGGTGAATCCCGCTGCCCCTTCGGGCAACGATCGCACACAGCCATAGCCGGCACACGAGTCAGCCAGAGCAAAAATTGTGCCCGCATGAAGATAGCCGTTCCAGCCAAAATGGTGCTGCTGTAGGACAATCTTTGCGACAACTTCATCCTCTTCTACTTTCAAAAATTCCATACCCAGATAACCAAAAAGATACTCTTCACCATAGCGGTTGAAATCCTCGAGGTCCTTCGGTATCACAAAATCCATCGGCAACTGACCATTCGATCCCACTCAATTAAGCGAACACCGCTAGGCGGAATACTGCTGACGCAAGAGTTTCTTGTCGATCTTTCCAACGCTCGTTTTGGGTATTTCGTCTACGATTTCTACCCTTTCTGGGACTGCCCAACGTGAGATCACGCCTTCATCAGCAGCCCGTAAAAATTCATCTCGAACTTCCGTAGCATCGAGATCCGCGTCTCGGGCAACAACCAACACTAGTGGTCGCTCTCCCCATTTCTGGTCGGCCAGGGCAATGGCCGCCGCTTCACTGACCTGCGGATGGCCAGTTGCTATGTCCTCTAGGAGCAATGAGGAAATCCACTCCCCACCACTTTTGATCACATCAGTCACGCGGTCTGTGACCTTAAGGAAGCCCGTTTCGTCCATATATCCGAGGTCCCCAGTATGCAGGTAGCCTCCGCGCCATAATTCTTCCGAGCGTTCGGGATCGTGCAGGTAACCCTGGGTCAACCACGGAGATCGTACAACCACTTCGCCTGTGGTCTGCCCGTCCGCGGGTACATCGTTCATGTCTGCATCAACGACCCGCAACTCAACCATAGGCACTGCTCGACCCGCTTTGCACCGGTAAATGAGCTGATCTTCGGTTGTAAGCTCCAGGTCTTCTGTTCTCAATTGGGCCAGTGTCAGTACTGGGCAGGATTCCGACATGCCGTAGCCACTGAAAACATCAATGCCCATATCAAGTGCCTGCCGGGCCAGCGCGGGTGACATCGCGGAACCACCAACGATTACCTTCCAGCGACTGAAGTCCGCATCTTGAGCTTCAGGTGCATTTAACAACATGTGGAGAATCGTTGGCACACAATGAGAGAAGGTTACGCCTTCATTCTTGATCAAAGTGATCAGCGTGGCGGGATCATAGCGGCCGGGGTATACCTGCTTCACACCCAATAATGTCGCCATATACGGTATTCCCCACGCGTGCACATGGAACATCGGGGTGATCGGCATGTAGACGTCGCTGTTGTGAAAACAGCCCTGACTGGCAGGACTTGCCAAAGCCGCCACTTGGCCCAGCGTATGAATCACCAATTGTCGATGACTGAAACAAACACCTTTGGGATCACCTGTGGTTCCTGTTGTGTAAAACGTGGTGGCCCGTGTATTTTCATCAAAATCTAAAAACGACCGATTATCGTCCGCTGCTTCCAACAGAGTCTCGTATTCCCCGGCGAGTGTGACCGGACTCTCCACATCCACCGCGTCGTCGCTCAACAACACCCAAGTGGCTACAGTCTGCGTTCGATCTACGATCGTCTCAATCAACGGTAAAAAATCTCGATGGACCAGCACGACTTTATCGGCCGCGTGATTCATGGTGTAAAGAATCTGTTCGGGGGAAAGTCGAATGTTGACTGTATGCAAGACAGCACCCAACATCGGAATCGCAAACAAACATTCCAAATAGCGGTGACTGTCCCAGTCAAACACCGCCACCGTATCGCCCGCACTCACACCCAGGGAATCCAGCATATTGGCGGCTCGCGCGATTCGTTCGTGAAACGTCTGGTAGGTCAGGCGACGATGGTGCGCATAGACAATCTCTTGATCCCGATGCTGAGTGTCCAGCCTCGTCAGCAGATGCCGTACAAGTAACGGCGCATCATAAGCTGAAGCGGCACGGGGAATAGCATGCTCAGTCATGGTGAGAAGATTCCAGATCGACTTCCCGCATCATAATCCAAGGGCGATCCCACCGCACTCGAGACTGAGCCGCGTCGGTGGGCTCTTGAGTAGAACAGAGGCCAACCCCGCCATCGTGTGGTAGTCCGACGAGATACCATTTTGACGCTAGACTGGCACTTTTCGCGGACCGACACGAGGAACACCATGACCCAAAGGTCCCAGACTTGGTCCTGGGCCATGTACGACTGGGCGAACTCAGCATTCGCGACCACAGTCATGGCTGGCTTTTTCCCACTGTTCTTCAAGCTGTACTGGAGCCAAGGGGTAGAAGTCACACAGACCACCTATTACCTGGGTGTTGGCAACTCGATCGCCAGCCTTGTCGTAGTGATCCTCGCGCCCATCCTCGGGGCCATGGCCGATACCGGGGCCCTGAGAAAGCGAATGCTCGCGGCGTTCGCCTGCCTAGGCGTACTGGCAACCGGAGCGCTCTACCTTGTCGAAGCCGGTATGTGGCCATTCGCAATCCTGCTGTACGCTATCGCTGTCGTTGGATTCTCGGGCGCAAACACCTTCTACGACGCCTTGCTGGTCATCATTTCAGCGGTTTCGACACGCCATCGCGTCTCCGCGTTGGGCTTTGCCCTGGGTTATCTCGGGGGCGGGCTTCTTTTTCTCGTCAATGTATTGATGTACTTATTTCCCCATCGGTTCGGGCTGACTGACGGCACTGAGGCGATACGCTGGTCATTTATCACCGTGGCACTTTGGTGGGCCGTATTCTCAATTCCCATTTTCCTTTGGGTTGACGAACCCATGCCAGCATCGGGCCGTCGCCGTGTCGATATTACGGGTACCTTTGCAGCGCTCGCACAAACAGCCAGAAACCTGCGGCACTATCGTGGCGCATGGCTTTTTCTGCTTGCTTACTGGCTCTATATCGACGGTGTCGACACAATCGTTCGCATGGCTGTGGACTACGGCCTGAATATCGGACTGGGTCAGGAAAACCTAATAATCGCGCTGCTGATGGTGCAGTTTATTGGTTTTCCAGCAGCCCTCGTATTTGGGCGGCTAGGCGAACGTTACGGCGCCCGGCGTGGCATCTGGATCGCCATCTGGGCCTACGTTGGCGTTACGGTCTTCGCGTATTTCATGGACTCAGCGATCGAAATGTACATATTGGCGGCCGTTATCGGCCTGGTTCAAGGTGGAATACAGGCATTAAGCCGGTCAATGTTCAGCCAGCTGATACCCCCAGAGAAAAGCGCCGAATTTTTTGGTTTCTACAACGTCGTGGGCAAGGCCGCTGCGGTCTTTGGCCCCTTCCTAATGGGACTCGTTACGCTCAGTACCGGTGACCCACGCATCGGGATCTTGTCCATACTGGTGCTTTTCTTTGCCGGAATGCTGGTATTTCGGAAAGTACGAGAACCTAACACCAATCAGCCGGCCTGATGCCACTGACCACGCGCGATCAGCACCGCCTTTAACTGTGCTGGCCGGTCTGTCATTAAACCATCGACGCCCAAATCGATTAAGCGGTGCATTTCCCCAGGATCGTTGACGGTCCAAACATGAGTCTGAAGTCCGCGCTGTTTCATGGCCCGAATGAACCGCCGGTCGACAATTCGGATCCCCTTCCAGCGGACCGGTACCTGTGCACAGACGGCACCGCCGGGGCGCAAAGGAAATCCAATACTGTAAAGGCGCGCGCCCGTTGTCTCCGTCCGGCCCATCGAAGTGCAGACCCTGGGCAAACCCGCGCGGAATCGGCGCAACCGCCGATCCGAAAATGAACCAACGCACACGCGCGTTTCGGCGCCTGTACGACGGATAGTATTTATCAGTAATTCGACAGCGACATCGGATTTCGGTTCGATGTTGACCCGAAGATCAGGAAACTCGCCAAGAATCTCCTCTAGCCGCGCGATCGGTTCGGTGCCGGCTACCCGCACGTGCCGCAGGCTCGACCATTCGAGCCGATCAATTCGACCGCGTTGATCCGTGAGTCGGTCAAGAATGGGATCATGAAAAGCGAGCAATACCCCGTCGGAAGTAGCGTGAACATCTGTTTCAATGTACTGAAATCCAAGACGAGCCGCCCCTTCGAAAGCCGCCATCGTATTTTCCGGCCCACTGTCCTGATCACCGCGATGAGCGAACGCGAGAATACCGCTGTGTTCTAAAAAGGAATGACTTATCCGGTCCACAAGCCAACTGCCAATGCTTTGGTCACGCTTAACGAGCGGCTGTGCATCTACCTGAATTCACCGCTGGTATCACCGGGTGTCGTGTCTCTGTAATTCTGACTGTGGTAACACTCGTGGTTGTGGGACTCTCTGGCCGAAAGCTTTCGCGACATAGCCAGCACCGATCATCACACCGATGCCTCGTTACTACGCCGGCTTGTGCCGGAGTTTCGCGGCAATGTAGTCCCGGTGGGGCACATGCAGCAGGCTTTGGAGTTTGCGCATGAGGTGCTGTTCGTGATCATCCAGTCGACCGTCCGCATACACCACTTGCCACATCTTTTCGACCAGGCGAGTGCGCTCCTCAATCGACCACTGCTGATTAATCAAAGTTGTAAATCCATGCAAACCCGGCGACTCTTGCACCTCGATTTTAGCCAGCGAAAGAAGATGTGTCGTTTCTTCACTGTCTAAGGCAAATTGGCCTGCGATAAGCGCGTGAATCATGTCCTGTTCGGCAGAGTCCAGACTGTAATCGGCACTGGCAACCTCGAAAAGAAGGGCAGCTGCTGCGAGCCGCAACGCATGGTCATCGCGAGGCATGTCGTCACTGCCTTCGAAGTGGTCATCAAAAAATTTCTGTATCGCCTTGATCATAATTTGTGATTACGGTTCTGCGACGAATATAAAACCTACGCGTCGCCATTTTCAGGAATTGGGTAGCTGTCGGCGCAGTCCTCCTGTTGCCTGTCGAGCTGGCTGTCGTAGCGAATCTGGCAAATAATCTCTTCTTTGTCACGCTGCAACCAATAGGTTGTTAGTGAGATCACTCGCCTCAAGAATTCATACGGCGGCAACCCAGGAAGTGATTCCTCGCGAGTGTCGCTTTCGATGATTTCCCAACCTTCCTGTTGCAGACTATAAACAGTGACTTTCTTTTCTTCCTCGTCCTCAGCAAGAGAAATACCTTGCCCCAGAAAAGTCAACAGAATCGACCCTAGGAAACAAAGAAGATGCCCGCTGGTTTTCATCTCTCCGACCCCATCATCACTAACGTCAGTGTAGCGGCCAACGGCGCGGTGCTACAACCGCGACCCGGCACACCTACCCGCTATTGATGTCATGAACTACGAGACCCTCTGCACCCTTGGAGAAAACCGGGTAGCATCACCAGAGAATAGCCAAGGGACCGAGTCAGACTGCCAGAATGACAGCAACACAGCATAACGCTTCTGGCGATGAGTCCTGTATTCGGATCGTCGTTAGCGGCAGCGAATGTACAGGCAAGACAGTGCTGACACGTGCGCTTGCTGCGAATTTCGGCGCGCCATTTTCGACCGAAAGCGCACGAGACTATGTGAGTGAACTCGGCCGGGCGGTCCAATTCCCGGACGTCGAACCCATCGCCCGGCGCCAAATTGAGATCGAAGACGCGCTTCTCGGCGACGGCTCGCGAATGTACATTTTTGATACCGATCTTTTCTCGACTTTGATTTACAGCCGGCTCTATTTTGGACGCTGTCCTGGTTGGATCGAACCGCTCTGCCGCGCGCGGCGTGCAGATCTTTACCTTTTGTGTGGGATCGACCTTCCTTGGGTCAAAGACGACTTTCAGCGTGGCCAAGACACACCGACGAAACGTCAGCATGCTCACGACCTATTTGCCAACGTGCTGAACGAAAATGGCTGCAGTGTTACAGCCGTGTCTGGACTGAACGACAACCGACTGCAATGCGCAATTTCCGCCATTGAAACATGGCTCAGTAGTCGAACGGCTGCGGTTGACCGGACCTCGGAATCGTCCTAAATTTGACCCTGTCATCCAACGGGGTGTCCGGCTGCAGCCGGACTGAGAATCACCCGCTGAACCTGATCCGGATCATACCGGCGGAGGAACATGGATGATGGCCTCGCCGTTTTCTCCGCCCTTCAGTCCTGAAGGAGCTTGTTACCATGAAATTTCTTCTTCGCGGAGCATTCGCGCTGCTGACTGCAATCACGTGCGGTGCACAGGCCGAAACGGAAATACTCACGATTTACACCTACTCGTCGTTTGTGTCTGACTGGGGTCCTGGCCCCGCGGTAAAAAAAGCATTCGAGCGCGACTGTAATTGCGAACTTGATTTTGTGGGCCTCGAAGATGGTGCCGCGTTACTCAGTCGACTGCAGCTCGAAGGCCACCGTTCAAAGGCCGATATCATTCTTGGTCTCGACACCAACCTGATGACCGAGGCAGCTGCGACTGGACTGCTGGCGCCACATAACCTCAATATCGATAAATTGAATCTGTCCATCGACTGGACCGACGATATTTTTCTACCGTACGACTACGGCCATTTTGCATTTGTCTACGACAGCGAGGCCTTAGCGGTCGTTCCTGACAGCCTAGAAGCGCTGGTTCAAGACACTGGCGGCCCCTGGCTGATCATTCAGGATCCTCGCACCAGTACGCCAGGCCTCGGCCTGGTGCTTTGGATTCGAGCCGTCTTCGGCGACAACGCACCACTCGCTTGGTCCCAATTGGCCCCTCGCATTTTGACTGTTACCAAAGGGTGGAGCGAAGCCTATGGTCTTTTTCTCGAAGGCGAAGCCCCATTGGTGCTGAGTTACACCACATCACCGGCGTATCACCGTCACGTAGAAAATACCGACCGCTACCGAGCGGCTGCATTCTCGGAAGGGCACTATGCGCAAATCGAGGTTGCTGCCAAACTGGCGCACTCGCCCCACCAAGCACTTGCAGACCGGTTTCTTGTGTTCATGCTGTCTCCGGCCTTCCAGGATCTCATTCCAACGACCAACTGGATGTTTCCCGCCGGCGCCACCCGTCAACCCCTGCCAGACGCTTTTGCGGGGCTCGTAAAACCCACACGGACATTACTCATTGAGCCAACACAGGTTGCGGCGCACCGGCGTGCATGGGTAAGAGAATGGCTCGAAGTCCTCGGCCACTGACCCGCAAGTTTTACGCAATCGCCGGCATCTCGTGGCCGGGTGGTGTCAGCGCGCTGGTTCTATTGCTGCTGATTGGCGCCACTTTTGCGGTACTTCTGATCGGATCAGGCCCGATCCAGTTGATCGAAGACCTTGGCAAAGACCCCTATCTTCGCCAAGTCGTGGTCTTTACCTTATGGCAGGCGACTTTGTCCACCCTCCTCAGTATCGGCATGGCGATCCCAGTGGCCCGCGCATTCGCCCGTCAATCATCGTTTCCAGGTCGTCGCTTGGTACTACATTTGCTTAGCCTGCCAGTGGTGACACCGGTAATTGTCGCAGTATTGGGGATCATCGTCGTCTACGGACAAAGCGGCATTTTGCGAGACAGTTTAGAACTTGTCGGTCTCTCATGGTCAGGTCGGTTCTACGGCCTGACGGGCATCCTGGTCGCCCATGTGTTTTTCAATTTGCCGCTTTCGGTTCGTATGCTCTTGCCAGCATGGGACCGAATACCATCCGAAAACTGGCGTCTCACTGCCCAACTCGGCATGAATTCCAGACAGTTGTTCCGCTGGCTGGAATGGCCGGCGTTGACGAGTGTCCTCCCCGGAACTGCCACAGTCGTTTTTTTGCTTTGTTTTTCGAGCTTTGCTGTGGTGTTGGTGCTCGGGGGCGGACCGTCTGCGACCACCATTGAAGTCGCAATCTACCAAGCACTTCGTTTCGACTTTGATCCCCCCCGAGCAGCGGCACTTGCGCTCGGACAACTTGGGATCTGTACAGGGCTCGTACTTGGTTTGCACCGCTGGATCCGCACACAGTCGATATCTCGCGGTCTGTCCTCCGGAGCCCGCTATCGCCCCGACGCGAGCCAATCAATCCACCGCAGTTTTGACTTAGCGGTAATTGGGCTAACCAGCACATTCATTGCGCTGCCGCTCGCGGCTATCGTTTATGCAGGATGCACGGGTCCGCTAAGCAGCGTGCTCCTCGAAAGTCGGCTGTGGGCGGCAGCCGGGCGCAGCGTAGGCATTGCGATGGCTGCCGCTGCGTTGGCCTTGTCGCTGGCCGCAGGACTTCTGGTTACCAGTCGTCACCTTGTGTTTCAACTTCGCCGGCGTACTGAATCGGATATTCTGCAAATTGCCGGCTCGATCACCCTCGCAGTGCCCCCCATGGTGACTGGCACAGGATTGTTCTTGCTCCTGCTGCCCCTTGGAATCGCCTTTGATCTTGCAGTTCTGGTGATTATCGTCGTCAACGCAACACTTGTTCTGCCATACATGATGCGAACCGTGGGACCTGCTTTCCTGGATGCCGGTCATCGCTACGATCGCCTCTGTCGCCAGCTGGGAGTGAGTGGCTGGCACCGTTTACGCTTGGTGGATTGGCCAATCATTCGACGGCCACTGGGATTCGCCGTCGCCCTTTGCGCCACATTGTCGGTCGGGGACATGGGTGTTGCCGCATTGTTCGATACCAGCGGCGCAATCACCCTGCCAGTGCTCCTTTATCACCGCCTAGGCGCCTACCGGTTTGATGAAGCTGCAGTTACCGCCTTGGCACTGATTGTGTTGTGCGCCGTCGTATTTCTGGTGGTTGATCGAGGCATCGGCCGGTGGCATTCCTAACTTTCAAGAATCTCCACTTTCGCCAGGGAACTTGGCAGCTCGCAATCGACGCAAAGATTGAGCGAAACAGCTGCACAGCCATCATCGGACCCAGCGGCGCCGGAAAATCCACCCTATTGTCTTTGATTGCCGGATTCGAGCAGCCCGAGCGAGGTGCTATTTTCGTCGATGGAGAAGACATCACTGTGCTCGCGCCAGCCTTGCGCCCGGTCACGATCTTGTTTCAGGAAAACAATTTGTTTGCCCACCTTTCGCTGGCAAGAAATATCGGCCTGGGTCGGCATCCTGGACTGCAACTCTCGGCCCAAGACAAGACCCGAATCGAGGAAGCGGTGGCTGCGGTTGGACTGGAAGGTCTTGAGGATCGTTTACCTGAATCTGTATCAGGCGGTGAGCGCCAGCGTGCCGCACTCGCTCGGTGTCTATGCCAGGATCGAGCTGTGTTGTTGTTGGATGAACCGTTCAACAGTCTCGACCCCGCATTGCGGCACGAGATGCGCTTGCTGGTCGACCGATTACGCCGTGAACGGTGTCTGACTGTGCTGCTGGTGAGCCACAATCCCGAGGAGGCCGCTGAAATCGCCGATACCGCCCTGTTCGTGCACGGGGGTCAAGTCCTGGAGCAGGGTAATCTGGAAGAATTGCTCAAGCACCCTCAAACCGCGCAACTGGCGCATTATCTCGGCAAATCAAAAGAATAGGCTATCTTGGCTCTCCGGCCAGTTGCCCAATTTCGCCCGTTCTTCACACCAATGCAATTAGAGTATGCTTTCGCGATTCCATCTTTGACTAGAAAACCCCTCGATGAAGTTTCTTCCGGTTGGTCTGGCCCTCGTCGTACTCATATTCAGCAGTACCGTTTACGCACAGAACTCCTGCCCAGCCACACTGGACTTCAGTAAAAGATATTTGGCCAGCGAGAAAACCGTTCGGCTATGCGATGAATTTCGCGACCACGTACTGCTCATCGTTAACACGGCCAGCTACTGCGGCTTTACCCCGCAGTACGAAGGCCTTGAAGCGTTGTATGAAAAATATCGGGATCGAGGTTTCTCGGTACTCGGGTTCCCTTCCAATGATTTCTTACAGGAACCCAGAGGGGAGGAGAAAGTACAGGAATTTTGTCGGCTGACCTACAACGTCAAATTCCCGATGTTCGAGAAAAGTCGCGTTGCAAAAAGACGCGCCGAGCCTTTGTTTCGGGCCCTCGCTGATGCCGTCGGGCAATACCCGAAATGGAACTTCTACAAGTATCTGCTGTCTCGAGACGGCAAGGTCGTGGCCAGTTACGGCAGTTCGGTAAAACCCGAGAGCAACGTACTCATCCGGGCGATCGAGTCCCTGCTGTAGGCACACCTTTTACCACCTGAATTGCATCCTCCGTCTTCACCTCAACCATCAACAGTGGGCCCGACCATCGATTTAACTGCCTCGGCCGTTTTCACGGACCTCGACGGCACGTTGCTGGATGCCAATCAACAATTGGCCCCAGTTAACCGCGGTGCACTCGAGCAACTCGGGAAAGACGAGATCTGGCGAATCGTCGTTACCGGCCGCTCCCTGTTCTCTGCCCGCCGGGTTCTCGACCCACACTTCCCTATTGATGTCCTGGTCACGTCATCAGGCGCAGGAATTTTTCGCTTTCCAGACGAACAGATATTGCACAGCGCCATGATGGAAGAGCGACATGTGCAGGGAAGTGCCGCGCTTCTAAAGCGGCTTGCTCTCGACTTCATGATTCACGCGCCTCTACCCGACAATCATTTTTTCAAGTGGCACAGAAGTGGCGGCCAGAACACGGATTTTTGCAAGCGACTCGAAATCTATTCAGGCTACCACCAGCCACTGCCGGAAGATCTCACCACAGTGGGACCCGCTACCCAGTTGCTCGTGGTCTGCCCCCGCGACGACAATGGTCGACTGCATCGAGTCCTGCGGATCGAGCTGCCTGACTTGACCGTCATTCGTACAACCTCGCCACTGGATCACCGATCGATCTGGTACGAAATCTTCCCCCCCGGAATATCGAAAGCGAGTGCGGCCGCTTGGATCTGCGAACACTATGGAATCGATCAACACACAGTCCTTGCAATTGGCAACGACTACAACGACCTTGATCTTCTCCATTGGGGCAGTTTTTCACGGGTAGTTGCGAACGCACCGCCCGATTTACGACGTCAGTTCGCCATGGTTTCAGACCATAACAACAACGGATTTGCCGAAGCCGTAGCGGATTGGCGAAAAACCATCTTAGCCCAATCCTCGAGTCACTCACCAGAGCAAATCGCCCTCGACGAATAATTTTCCTTCCCGGGTTCTGGGCTGAGAAAAAAATTGATCGACTGATGTTTGCTCGATTAAATGACCTCCATGCAAAAACAGGATTTCATCAGCCAAGCGTTGTACCTGACCCATGTCATGAGAGGTCATGATGATCTTTGTACCGCTCTCAAAAATTCGGGTGATGATGTCTTCGACCACCCGAGTAGAAGAAGGATCGAGATGGGCCGTTGGTTCATCAAGAAACAGGACCCTTGGATGGAGGGCCCAGACCCTAGCTAGGGCCAAACGTTGCTGTTCACCAATTGACAGCACCCGAGCGGGCTGCTCGGCCAAGTTGGCAAGCCCTGTCTCTTCAAGCGCTCGAGTCACATGCCGTTGTCGCTCAGGCCCGCGAATCCCCCGCACAAACAAAGCGTATTCAACGTTCGCCCGCACCGAGCGCCGCAACAAAACGGGGCGCTGGAACACCATGGCCTGCTGCAACGATGGCTTCGCTTCCGCTGTAGCGGCCCAGATCACTTTTCCTGCGGTGGGTTGCAACAACCCATGACACAGTCGTAGCAAAACGCTCTTGCCGGCCCCGTTGGGACCAATTATGAAACTTTGGGATTCCCCCTCAAGGCGAAAATTGAGTCGACTAAGGATTTGCTTCCCTCCAGCCTCGAAAGTGAGTCCTTCTACCGTTAATGGCAGGATATCTTCTGGGGCCACTGGCCGCCGGTCGGCGACTTCAATGTTTGCTCCCGCCACCAGCTATCCCTCCACCCGCGCAGCAACAGATCGGGTCAATAGGACGAGTCCATTGATCGCTATCACAATCCCAATTAAGACGAGTCCCAGCCCAAGCGCCATTGCCAAATTGCCCTTACTGGTTTCAAGAGCAATCGTGGTTGTCATCACTCGGGTTGCATGATTGATGTTACCGCCCACAATGATCACTGCCCCGACCTCGGCGCTGGCCCGTCCGAATCCCGCCAGTACAGCGGTCAGCAAGCTAAAACGTCCATCCCAGAGCAATGTAGGCACCATCCGCAGGCGGCTTGCACCGAGCGATTGCAACTGTTCTTGATACTCCACGTGCAGGTCGGCAATTGTCTGGCGGGTCAACGCAGTAATGATCGGGATCACCAGGATACTTTGAGCAATCACCATCGCGGTCGGCGTGTACAAGATGCCATACTGCCCCAACGGCCCCGCCCGCGATAACAGCAGATAAATCAAAAGACCGGCAACAACCGGTGGTAGCCCCATCAATGCGTTAAAGAGCGCCGTTACGGCTGCCCGACCCGGAAACCGAAAGATGCCGATCACCGCCCCCAAAGGCAATCCAACAACAGCTGCAAAAAACAACGCGGTCAGCGTGACCCGCAGGGATAACAGCACAATTTCCACGAGGTCAGCATCGAGCCCGATGATGAGCTCCAATGCGACGTGAAATGACAGTGCGAGGTCACTCATGCTCGACGCTCTCGATTCCTCCTGATACTTCTAGTGCCATCCTTTGGCGCAGCCGTACGTGACGGTGCACATCAGAGTCGAATCAGGGTGCCAACTCCTTCATCCGTTAAGGTCTCGAGCAACGTCGCATGCGGTACCTGGCCGTCACTGATAGTCGCTGTGCCCACTCCGCCCAATACAGCTTCAACGGCGCAACGCACCTTGGGCAACATTCCATCTGAAACGACTCCGGCCTGGATCAACCCTTCCACTTCGGAACACGTTAAGCCCGTCAGCAACTGACCAGCAGCATCAAGTACGCCCGGCGTGTTAGTAAGCAAGATCAGCTTTTCTGCCTTCAGGGTCACGGCCAACTTGCCCGCGACCGTGTCCGCATTAATGTTGTACGTTTGGCCGTCCGCACCGATACCAATCGGCGCAATCACGGGAATGAAGTTTCCTTCATCGAGCGTTTCCACTACTTCTGGATTGATCGATTCAATTTCACCAACATGGCCGATGTCGATGGCTTCTTTTTCCGCGTCCGGATCCGCCCGCTGCAAAACCAACTTTCGAGCACGGATCAACTCACCATCTTTGCCAGAAAGGCCAACGGCCCGACCGCCCTGCGAATTTACCAACGCGACGATCTCCTTATTGACCAGTCCTCCCAGCACCATTTCTACGATATCAATGGTTTCGCTGTCGGTTACCCTCAGGCCTTCCACAAACTCGCTTTTCTTACCCATCCGTTCCAACAGACTGCCGATCTGTGGACCGCCGCCGTGCACAACCACGGGATTCATGCCGACCAGCTTCATCAGCGCGACGTCCCGGGCAAACCCATGCTTCAATTGCTCGTCCACCATGGCATTGCCACCATACTTAATGACAATCGTCTTGCCGTGAAAACGGCGTATGTAGGGTAGCGCCTCGGCCAGCACCCGGGCGCTGTTATTGGCGTCGAATTTCTCTGAACCCATCAAACAAACCCGTCATGGTCAAAATCCGTGGGGGTGCGAGTATACAGGGCGTCTATAAACCCAAGTCGAGCAACTTAAGAACACCCAGTAAAAAGGACCGGTAATAACCGGCCCTTTTTACCCACCAGTGCGCTTGCGCTTAGACCACCGACACTTCCACCTTTCGGGGCTGGACTTCTTTTGCTTTGGGCAAAGTGATGTGCAGCACGCCATCACGGTATTCGGCAGTAATGGTTTCTTCATCCACATTCGCACCCAGGCGCAAAGAGCGGGCAAATTTTTCGTACGATCGTTCCTGACGAATCAGTTGGCCGTTTTCGGTCTGCTCCTGGTTGTCGTTGTGTTCTGCCTTAATGGTGAGAACACCATCGTCGACGGTGACATCGAGATCTTCTTTTCTGATGCCAGGCAACTCCGCTTTGACCTGATAGGCAGTATCGGTTTCAGCGACATCTACCGCCGGTATACGTGCCTTTCTGACCGACCGATGGGTCAACGGCGTACGGAAAAAACCGTTGAAGACGTCACCAAAATTGTCGAAATAGCCCGACCTGAGATAGCGTTCTTCTGGGTAGATCAAATTGTTCATTTGTTGATTCTCCCTGTAAATTG
>ERZ651768.1825-NODE-1825-length-15264-cov-5.711135_pt1 | contig 15264 bp, 16 predicted proteins | sample MGYA00514754_ERZ651768 | MGnify/ENA metagenome assembly ERZ651768
TTATTGGCACAGGTGTTTTTACTGATGACAGGTGGCCAAGAAGGATTTTTCAACCTTGACCAAACATTCAGTGAATATCAAACAAGTTACACTTCGGTTTTTGACATCAGCACAAGAAAAGTCATAACCGTTGAACCGAGTATTGAAGAATTGAAGGACCACGAAGAATATATTAAAACATTGAAGAAAAAATCAGATGTTACCATCCATTAGTAACTGATCTGTTTCTTCTGAAAATATGTGATTTCTCTTTAATCTTTTTGTATTAGAATGGTTTCTGTAATCAAACCGAGGTATTTATGGATCCCGTACACCTGATTGAAATGAACCAAGGCATGATGGTTTCTGGCATCATTCTGGCTTTGAGTTTTATCGGTATTTTTACCGAAACACTCCATGGGTTTTCCCGCGTCAAAGTTGCAATGCTTGGGGCTTTGGTGATGCTAGTCGTTGGACAATCTTATGGTTTTTACAACCCTGAACAAGCTTTCGAGGCGGTGGATTGGAACGTTGTTTTTTTATTGGCAGCGATGATGTCAATTGTCGCCATCATGATTAAAACAGGAGGTTTTGAGGTTCTGGCCACAAAAATAGGTCAAATTGCAAAAGGCAGACAATTTCTGTTACTGGCAATGCTTGGGACAGCCGTTACGGTCATTTCACTTCTCTTAGACAATGTGACGACGGTTGTAATCTTTGGGCCTTTAATTGTCCTAATTTGTCAAAAAATGAAAGTCAATGCCATACCATATTTAATGGCAGCGGCATTGTTGTCAGACACAGGAGGTGTAGCTACTCTTGTTGGTGATCCTCCAAATTTGATGATCGGTTCAGCTGCGAACATTGCTTTTACTCCATTTGTGCAAAAAATGGGCCTAATCGTTTTGGTAGCTTGGTTGGGGACGTTATTTTTTCTTAGACTGCTATTCAAATCTGATCTTGATAAAAAAGCAGAAGGTACCTTTACCGATGTTGTCACATACAAAGATAAAAGCTTATGGAATAAGTCACTCATGGTCTTGGCTTTGATGGTAGTGCTTTTTATTATCCATAACCAAATACATTGGGAGCCATGGATGGTGGCAGTAGTCGGTCTGATCGTTTTGGCCTTGCTAGCGAAGAGTCTTGAATTCGAAGAAGTGATGCACGAAGTTGAGATTCCGCTGCTGATGTTTTTTATTGCGTTGTTTATGATTGTTGGAGGGGTTGAGAACAGTGAATTTCTCCAGTATCTTGGTCAATTTATCATTCCTTTTGTCAAAGAGGACTTTTTGCTAGCTTGCATTGTTTTGATGTGGGTTGCAGCCATAATGTCTGCAGCCATTGACAACATCCCATTTACCGCTGCCATGATCCCCATCATTCTTTCTCTGGAAGCTCAAGGCATTAATGTTGCTGCATTATGGTGGTGTCTTGCACTAGGGGTTGGTATGGGAGGTAACGGCACCCACATTGGTTCGACTGCCAATGTATATATAGTGACGGTATCGGAGAGATTGGCAAGGCAGGAAGGCAACCCGGATTTAGCGATAACTCCGCTAATATGGGCAAAGAAAGGTCTTCCAGTCATGATTCTTACTCTACTAATATGTACTGCAATTATGTACTTATTTTTCGACTACTACAGTGCCCCACTATAGAGGTTAGTTATGCAAGAGAAAAATAAAGGCTGGAGAGTTGTTAAAGAAGATGAACGCTATGTAGTTACAGACAACAATTTATTGAATAATTTGGTTGCAAGCACCACTCATCTCAATCCAAATCATAGCACCACTGGACACAAACATGCCGGCCAGGAGGAAGTGTATATATTCATGCACGGATCAGGCTCAATGGAGATCGATGAACGGACCTTTGATGTTAACTCTGGTGATGTGGTTTTGATTGAAGATGGAGAATTTCATCGGGTACATAATAATGGTACAGAAATTTTAGAATTCGTTTGTGTTTTTGATGGTAAAAGATCACATTAACGGTGTCCCAAGTTTCTGATCAAGACCATAAGATAGAATGTTTCAAAGCCTACGATATTCGTGGCAAGGTTCCATCCCAACTCAATGAGGTTATCGCATTTCGCATAGGCATTGCGATTGCTAAATATCTCAATACCTCTGCTGTTGTAGTGGGCTACGACATTAGGCCCACATCTCCCCAACTCGTTGAAGCCTTATCAAGAGGAATCACTCACCAGGGAGCCGAAGTCATTGATATTGGTTTTTGTGGCACCGAGGAAATTTATTTTGCAACCAATGACCTCCATACAGACGGTGGAGTCATGGTGACAGCCAGTCATAATCCATCAGATTATAACGGCATGAAAATCGTGGGGCGTGAAGCAAAACCAATCAGTATGGATTCAGGACTAGCTGAGATCAAAGACTTGGCTGAGAATCTGACTGAAAAACCATCTGAAGGCGAACTAATAACCACTAAAAAAAATATTAGGAAAAATTATCTCAACAAGATTTTAAGTTTTGTTGATATCACCCAGTTAGAGCCTCTGAAAATCTTGGTCAATGCCGGCAATGGTTGTGCCGGTCCAGTGATTGATGCAATGGAGGATCTATTGCCATTTGAATTTCATAAGATCAACCACCCTCCAGATGGCAGTTTCCCCAATGGCATTCCTAACCCGTTGCTGCCTGAAAATAGGTCAGTCACTGCAAAAGCAGTCGTTGAATTGGGCGCAGATCTAGGCATTGCATGGGATGGGGACTTTGATCGCTGTTTCTTTTTTGATGAGAATGGGCAATTTATAGACAACTATTATCTTATCGGTATGATCTCTAAGGTTTTGCTGGATTCAGATGTAGGGGGAAAGATCATTCATGATCCTCGATTGATTTGGAATACTCAACAAGAAGTACACAGCTATGATGGACAACCCATCCAATCCAAAGCAGGGCATTCATTTATGAAGGAAAAAATGAGAGATCATGCTGCGGTTTATGGGGGTGAAATGAGTGGCCATCACTATTTCAGGGATTTCTACTTTAGTGATAGTGGTATGATCCCTTGGCTATTAGTCACTCAAATTATGTCTAAAGCAAATCAACCCTTGTCTCATTTGACTTCAGAAAGAATGCAACAGTACCCCATCAGTGGAGAGATCAATGTTAAGGTAAATAACCCAGAAGAGTTGCTGGGAAGGGTTAAAGAGCAATATCTAGAACAGTCTGTTTCAATCGATGATATGGATGGTTATAGTTTTGATTTATCGAGCTGGCGATTCAACCTCAGAATGTCAAATACTGAACCTCTGGTCCGATTGAATGTTGAATCTAGGGCTGATAGAGAGTTATTGATGAAAAAGACTGATGAGATTTTAGATTTTATAGAGAAGTTTAAATAAGATTTATTAAATTAAAGAAAGAATAATGATGTTTTTGTATTTCATTAATCTATATCTTCTCTATTTCTTTTAAATAGGATCTCCTCATGAACGGGATCATTGCCAACACTGGTACCCCTAAGAGTAAAGGAACAACGCTCATCGAGTATCGGACGTTCTCAGCATCAAAGACAAAATCATTTAGCAAACCTATCGATGTAGGTCCTAGAAGCAAGCCCGTTATGCTAATGCACATTAAGTAAAATGCTGTAGAAAGACCTCTGATGTTGGAAGGTACAATTTCCATGAGTGCTATCAAAGCGCTTGAGGAAGTAAAAGCAATGCCCACTAGGTTGATTGCAAGTACCACAAAACATAGTGTTGGATTTGGAACTAAGGGCGCTATGACAGCAGTGGGTAACAAAACTAGTGTTCCAAATATTACGACCCTCAAGCCTCCATCTTTTTTTCCTTGTTTCACTAATCGGTCCGCCAACCACCCTGCAGTATTATTTGATATAGGGCCGAAGGTGAGTATTAGTAAACCGTTAATCAATGCATAAGTTGAAGGAGGCATGCCCCATGTTCTTTCAAACATCGGTGCAAGCCAAGTATGGGAATAAGCAATTGTCGTCATTACACATGCCGGAAGGATAAAGCTTCCTAAGGCGCTTCTTTTTTCTATGAAGAATTTTAAAGCTTCAGTAATCTTGATTTCCTCTTCATCGTTCTGATTCTTATCACTAGTTCTTTGCGGTTCTTTTAATGCTGCTATGAGAAAAGCCAGCACAATCCCAGGGAGCCCAACGATAATGAATGCCAATTGCCACGGTGAAATTTCACCAATAATCGGTAAATTAACGAGGCCTACTGATTGCGCCCATATCAGAACAGCAGCGCCTGATAAGTAAGCAACCGCAGATCCCAGTGACATACCCATGGTATAAAATCCAATGGGCTTTCCTCTGTCTTTTTTCGGGAAACTGTCCGTAATCATGGAGATGGCACAGGGGCTCAGAGTTGCCTCACCAATACCAACCCCCATTCTGGCAATAAACAGTTGACTAAACTTTTGGGCAAAGCCAGATGCTACTGTGGCCAGAGACCAGACAAACACACCGACTGAAACGATCCAAACCCTTTTTACACGATCTGCAAGATAGCCCAAAGGCAGACCCATAGTGGCATAGAAAATTGCAAAAGCAGGACCTAGTAATAAACCGATTTGTGTGTCGCTTAAGCCAAGATCTGCTTTTATGGGATCAATTAATAATCCCAAGATGTAGCGGTCAATAAATGAGAACATGTATGCAATTGTCATTAAGATAACCATATACCAAGCATTGGTTTTATTGGGGTATGTATTATCGTTAGACGACACTAAGCTTTCTCGATTTTGTAGATGACGGTAAGATTGCCATCATCATCGACAATGCCAATTTCTCTGCCTTCTCTTCCATCATGAGTCACTAAATGCTCTTCCCTGTATGTCTTAAAGTTATTTTTTTTACATTGTGCTAACACGTCATCAACATCGGCAACTTCTATCACTATGGCTGATCGGCGCGGAAAAGACATCTTCTCTAGATTGTCCTTACCAAGCTCAGTTAATGCCATAACTCTGGGCTGGTTGGAATAACTCAAAAGGGCAAACTTGATTTGAGTCTTCTCATCAATTTCGAATACATCATAAGAATAAGAATCATCTTCAGACTCTTGTACATGATCAAGACGCATGCCGAGAATGTCTCTGTACAGTATTAAAGCGCGATCTAAATCACTGACTAAAAAATTTGCTCTTTGGAATCTCATACACTTTCCATTGATCTAAGTTAACCGTTGATTAATTTCATAGAAGTATCCATCCGGATCAAACACGCTCAGTGTTATGAAGTTAATCATATTTCCATCAGCACCTCTGACTGACCATTCATGAGGTTCCGAATGAATATGTGTTCCCAGAGTGAGAGCTTTCTTGTATACCTCGTCAACATTATTTGTATCCACGACAAAGGTTGGATTGCCATAGTCCACTTTTGTTGGAATCTCTTCTGGAGCAGGGAGTTCAGGATCAATCCACTGCAAAAGTCCAATCATTCCAATGACTGGATCACTGCATTTATATATTTTTAGATGTGTTATGTCCCCTTTCTTGCCTGCAGCCATACCTTTGCCACCCAAGGTTATTGTATCGTCATAATAAAGACTCATGTCCAATACTTCTTCATACCACTTTGAGGATACCTCAATGTCTCTAACAATCAGGGTGGTTCTTTTTACCGTGGTTGTTGCCATATTTAATCCGATTCAATGAGCAATACTTTGCAATCTGCTATTCCTTCTCTGAATTTCTTAATTTCACTGTATTCTTCAGAATGCCAAAATTTTTCTGCCGTTTCTTTGTCTGGCCACTCCGAGATAACCACTGAAGGATTGCTGGAATCCATGCCCTCCAATGGAATACCACCAGGGGCTCTGATTAGGTATTTCCCGCCAAATTTCTCTGTAAGTTTCGCAGCCGCAGGACCATAATTAGTTACAAAATTTTCTCTGTCATGAATGGTTGCAAAAACAATCATGTATGCTTTTTTTGACATATAAATATCCTATTTTTTAGTGTTAGATGATTCTGTGTTTGCCAATGAATTTTCTCTTAGCTTGCGAATGAAGGTGGTCACTTTCACAAGCTCCTCAATGGAGGTATCAAATCCGTCAACAAATAACCCAGTGAGGGTTTTCTGGTAATTGTTCACCCTTACCAAGCTTTTGTTGCCTTCTTGAGTCATAGATACAAGATAGGATTTCTTGTGATCCGGATTGTCTTCTGTCTTAACCAAGCCTTTCTCTATCATCTGGTTGACAGTTGTCTGCACACTCTGTCTTTTTAATCCTAGATATCTGGCAACAGAAGGCACAGTCATTGGTTGTCTTCTCAGCACAGCGAGAATTCTCCATATGGGAACGGTGATAACCGGATCGCTTTTGCACACATTCTCAGCCGTTGCCAGCAGTGCCCCGTTCATCCTGAATATATTTCCTAAAAACAATTGGAAATCTTGGAGAAACTCAATGTTCTCCAAGAGATTCTTTTTTATTTGGGATGAGTCTGTCACTTGTTTTCTAAAGTTTTTTTGAAGTATGTCCAACTGGTTTCATTTCTTCTTTGATCATCCGTAGGGGGAGGGGAATTATATTTGGGATAGTTTTTTTTAATTTCTTCTTTAAATGATTCTGGGAGTTGGTCATAGCTTTCCAGCTTTCTGCCAAAAGTATGAAAGTAGATAATCCCGGTTCTGCCACTCATTTTCATCCAAGGCAACCAATTCGACATTCTTTCCCAGCCAATCCTAGCTTCAGCTGTATGTTTGGTGTCATCGGTCAAATCTGAAACATTACCGGTTGTGTTAAACATTTCTGTAGCATGATAGATGCCCCCAATGTAATCTTGATAATCACCACCTAGTGGGTTTTTATAAAAAAGTGGTATGGTTGATGTATCCCACCAATAATCACCATGAATGCTCAAATTCATTTGATAGGGATCTCCGTTTTTATCAATCTCATATTGATTTCCCCAGTTCACTGGATCATTGGCTACGTGCAGAACCTCCACTGTTTCGTCGGTCCAGGGGTTGTCCCAGGTATCAAGATTTTTCCCAGTCTCAGGATCTTGGTAAAAAAGAAGTTCACGGCTCACCATTCTAAAACCCAAACCACGTTCATCATCTTCAAGAGTGGCACATTGGCGAATGTTCATTCCCTCAACTCTAAATAATAGTCTGTCTTTTTCACCTGGTACACGACTGTAGGCTCTTCCATACCACCAATACACAATGGGTTGATCATCTATTAGAGAACAGGTGATTTTTCTGGATGCTTTGAGATAGCCTTTACCAGGAGTTAGGTCAAATGCACTAATGTTTTGCGTTAGAAAGAACAGGAGTAAAGAAAAGAGAGCCATCATTGTTTTAGTTGTTTGCATTTTAGTCTCCTATTAAAAGTTAGTAACATTCTCATAGTTATATTAGTATTATTTATATGATTGTATATTCTACAAAATTAGCTCGTCTGTCAAATTGACAGTTTCCTGTCTTTTTATGTAGTATACATTGTGATGATTAATTAATTATCGGGGGTATCTCATGACTGTAAGAAAAAGCCTTAGTGCTTTAGTTAACTCAACGATCATGGTAGTTATAACAATTGCCTTGATGCCAACTGTCACCTTCTCTCAAGAAGGAATTGAAGAGATTGTTGTTACTGCAAGAAAAAAGGAAGAATCTTTACAATCAATTCCTTTGGCAGTTACTGCTATAACTGCTGCTCAAATTGAAAATCAAAAACTAGATAGCATTTTCGACATAGCTATGTTTACACCGGGTCTATCCAATTCCAAAGCTTTTGGTAGGAATACAGAAAGACCAGTTGTCCGAGGACTGTCTAACGTATTAGCCGGTGTTCGCTTTGGTGTAGAGGCTGGAGCTGCATATTTTGTAGACGGTGTCTATTTTCCCGGTGATATCAGTACATTGAGTGTCAATGATATTGAAAGGGTTGAGGTCCTTCGAGGCCCTCAAAGCGCTCTTTATGCAAGAAACACCTACTCAGGTGCTATCAACTTTATCACCAAGAAACCGGGTGAAGTTAGCAGTTCAAGTATATCGTTACGCTCAGCAGAACACGGTGAAACGCATGTTAATTTCTCAACCTCACAAAGAATCTCGGATAATTTTGCACTTTCTCTATCTGCAAGAAGTTATGACTATGATGGAGAATGGACCAATCTTGTGACCGGTAAGAAAGTAGGGGATGAATCCACTGATTCCTATTCCTTAGTATTGGATTACCAAAATGAGAATTTTGAAATGACGCTCAGACATCAAGGTTCTGACTCCGATGATGGAACCAGAGCACTTTTTTTGCAACCGGGCAATATGAACAACTGTTACCCAACGAGCACTGGGGCTATGAATTATTTCTGTGGTGAAATAAAAACCAGACCCATCGCTCTTAATGATGAGGCCTTTCCAGGAACAAGCGCAGAACTTAGTGCCTTAATTGCTTCTTACGGACTACCAGAAGCCAGTGCAATACAATGGGGATTCTACCCCACTAACAGTACCGAGGATGGCTTATACTTTTCTGGGGTTGCACGAGATATTAGCCTGACTCTTCTCTCCATGGATTATGAAATGGAAAGTGGTGTGAGTATATCGTTGGCTATGGGAGCGAAAGAAGAAGATTTGGCAACCGGTTCGGACAGTGATCATTCTCCAGTCAATCTGGTTAGAAATCTTTTTGGTGGCTATGCCCAACCAAATGGTCAGTGCTATCCATTTTGTGCTTCCGCGATCGAATTTACGGAAGACGATTCGCTCGAGTTGATGGTTGATTCTAATCAGGATCAAGCGTTCAGATGGCGCATTGGCTACTTCAACTACGACAAAGAGCAAGAACAACGTGGCTGGTCTTTCATAGCTGCATACCATGATTTGCTCGAGCAAACCTCTACCATTAAAAACTCAGCATTTTATGGAATGATCGAATACGATATTTCAGATGTCTTGACTTGGAGCTTCGAGGCACGGACTGCTGAAGAAAAGAAAACACTGTTGGAGTTTGACCCTACCGGGGCCACTGTTGCGGATGAGTACGGCAAATGGGATTCAGAAACGATTCGAACCACACTGACTTACACAAAAGATCCAAACACTCTTTTTTACTTCACGTTTGCCGAAGGAGTAAAACCTGGTGGCTTCAATGGTTCAGCTGGAGCCGATAATGGGGTGCCGATGTATGCGACGGAAACCAATGAGAATATTGAAATTGGAATCAAGAAGGTTTGGTATGACGGAAGACTAGTGACCAATCTGGCAGTGTATCAAATTGATGCAACAAACGTTCAAGTGACTCAACCTGCACCAGGTACTATTGGAACGATCACGTCCATCGTTGTTGGTGAAGGTAATTTGGGAGAAGTCAGTGGCCTTGAACTCGAAGTGAGTTGGTTGATAAATAACAATTGGAATCTGGCATTTAATTACTCGTTAGCAGATTCCACTTATAAGGAAGGATGCGATAACTATCAATGGGCACTGACATCAGGTGGAGGTAGTTATAACGTCAGCGATCCTGCTGCCTCGACTAATCCGAACGGACAAGGCACTTGCTCCATTAAAGGTGCACAGTTTGCCTTCAGTCCAAAAACCACTTATGCCATGGTTTTGTCTTATAACAAGCAACTGGCCAATGGTTCGGAGTTTTTTGGAGGCGTTGATAGTTCTTATGAATCCAAGAAATACGCCCAAGTTCACAATGGCGCCTATGTTGGTGCATACAACCTAATCGGTGCTCGATTTGGCATTAGGATGGACAATGGTCTAACCCTAACTGCTTATGGTAAAAATCTAGGGGATGCCGATGAGCCGGATGTGGTAACAAGATGGCTCGATAATGATTTTTCAAGGGCCTTTTTCTCAAATAAAAGAAGAGGGCGCTCTATTGGTGTCGAGTTAAAGTATGATTTTTAAATCCTGAAATAATCCTTCAGAAATGGCCCTATAGATACATCATCTATGGGGCCATTTGTTTATAATGTGAATAATGAACAATAGAAGAACATTTATCTTAATTGCTACTCTTGCGATGAATCTTAGACGATTGATGCAATTGGCTTTGATGGTCGGTGGTCTCCTAATCACCTCAGCTGGTCTTGAGATAAAAGCAGCCATGCCCGGCATGGCTGGAGACATCCAGCGATCATTTTCCAATACACAGTTTGGACGGGTTCACCACTGGAGTATTGGTCAAGGCTCGACGCTGTTGATGTTGCATCAGTCTGGACAAACATCTACAGAATTCTTAGCAATTGCACCCCTGTTGGCAGATTCCTTCAGGGTTGTTGCCATCGACTTACCAAACCATGGTCAATCTGATACTTCTGATCACGAACTTACAGTAGATGAATATGCCGATGCAGTGGTTGATGTACTAGATAATATGGGCATCAACCAAGCTCACATGCTGGGTCAGCATGGAGGTGCTTCAGTGGTCATCAATCTTGGTATACGCTACGCAGATAGAGTAGGAAAAGTAATTCTGTCTGGTGCAGGTCGTGATGAAGATGTGGACGAAGAAAAATTACAAGAGATGTTAAACACACCTATGACGCGTGATTTACCTATAGATGTAGATGGGGATTTTCTTCAAAAAACTTGGTCTGTGTATCGTAAGATGAGTGCCAGCAATACTCCTCCAGAGGTAACGTTTCAACCTTTCCTTAGTAGCTTGACTCTACGACAAAGGCGCTATGATTTACATTACGCAGTGTATCGTTATGCACCAAATCTTGATGAATTTAATAAAGAGACACTACTGCTTAAGGCTGAAGAAGATATATATGCAGGGGATGTGGCTGCATTGCAGCGAAGAATTCCAGGCAGCATTTTGCGTAACATACCGAATTGTGGAAGCTGGCAGTTTTTTGAGCAGCCTGAACTACACGCTGAGATTATTCAAGAGTTTCTAGGTCAATAAATACAGGACTCTTAATAGTTTGTAAAAAGACCCCATGGAATAAATCTCCAGGGGTTTTTTGCTTATAATATGAACAATGAAAATTAGAATGAATCCAGCATCACCAAAATACAGTTATGCACAAACTGATCACGGTCAAATGCACCTTAGAATTTGGGGAGATCAGAAGGCTATGAATATCGTCTGCCTGCATCCCATGCCTTATTCAGGAAGTTATTACGACACGTTTTGCCAGCAACTGGTATCCAGCACCGCATACTCAGCTGTAGCACTTGATTTCATCGGCTATGGACGTTCTGCCATGATCGATAATCCTATTTCCATAAAAGAACATGCACAAGCGAGTGTGGCCTGTCTTGAAGAACTAATATCTGCAGGCATCATCTCTGACGACATATCTCTCATGGGCTTTCATACCGGTTCTGCAGTGGCCAATGAAATAGCCATTCTTTACCCTGAAATTGTCCATCAGATTGTATTTGTTACCTACCCTTATTTTGAGAAGAGCCAAAGAGCAGAGTTATTGCGAACACTCAACAAAAACTCGATTGGGGAAGATCTGAACTCTCTTCAAGAATCTTGGGATTTTACAGTCTCTAAACGACCACCGGGAATTCCCTTTAATAGAGCATTTTCAAATTTCATAGAACAGTTGCAGAATGCTGACAGAAATTGGTTTGGTTTTGATTCTATGTTTAATTATCCCTCCGAGAAGCGATTGCCGTTAATAGAACACCCCGTTCTTGTGATCAACGACAACAGTTCTTTGACGGAAGCAACAATAAAAGCAAATGAAATGATCAAAAACAGTGTCTATGAAGAACTAACAGATGCCCAAGGGGGAGTCTTGGAACTCAATGTCGATCAGATTATTAAGCATGTTTGTGCTTTTCTCCAATCCCAATGCAATTAACTTTTTAGCTGATGGCAGGATTAAAGGAGACTGTTTGCTTTGTTGTTCATGGAAGGGTTCAGGGTGTTTTTTTTAGAGATGGCACCAGAAAGGTAGCAAGAGATCTAGGTATCAAAGGTTCTGCAGTGAACCGATCAGATGGCAGCGTCCAAGTCATTGCAAAAGGCACTCCGGAAGCATTAAAAGAATTAAAGGTGTGGTTAACGCAAGGACCCGAAATGGCCCTGGTTGAGAATGTAGAGGAGGTTGATATTGAAAATCAACTAGAGTTTAATGACTTTATAATTGGTTAAATTATTAATGGTATGGAAGCATCACTGGTAAAATTTCTCTTTCGCCTTCCCGATCCTGTTCTAAGGTTATTTACAAGAGGGAAAACAGTCACTGTCGGGGGTCGAACCATGACTCCGGGCACACAGATTCTTCTTTATATCCTGGAGGAAAGAAGACCGACCAAAGATTTATCAAACGCTGACCCAAAAAAGCTGAGAGATCTTTATGATAAAATGGCTGGAAGTTTAGATAGAAAAGCAGCCCCCCTCAAGATAAAAGATCACGAACTTGATGTCGATCAGGGCACTATACCCGTTAGAGAATATATCCCTGATAATGTTGAAGATCATGGCAATGCTTTGATCTACTTTCATGGTGGTGGTATGGTGCTCTGTAGCATTAAAACACACGATATACTCTGTCGTCACTTAGCCAATCATCTGGGCTGGAAAGTTTTTTCAATAGGTTATCGCTTGGCTCCCGAGCATCAATATCCCATTCCTCTCAATGACTGTGAAAGTGCCTTTGATTGGATTGCCGATAATGCCGATGATTTTAATATAGACTCAGAAAAACTGGCCGTGGGTGGAGACAGCGCAGGAGGTAATCTAGCAGCAAGTCTTTGTGTTAGAAGAAAAGAAGAAAGTAAATCAATGCCCAGCAAGCAATTATTGATTTATCCAGCAACTGACTGGGCAGGTAGTTACCAATCAAGGAAAGATTATGCCGAGGGATTTTTCCTGACATCCGATTTAATGAAATGGTTTACCAATCATTACTTAGTGGATGAAAAAGATAGCGAAAACATCTATATATCGCCTATTCGATACAATAATCCAGCAGGTTTACCAGATGCGGTTGTGGTCACAGCCGGTTTTGATCCTTTGCGTGATGAGGGTATTGCTTATGCTAAACATTTAAGGGACGCAGGGGTTAAGGTTATAGAACGAGAACATGAAGGCACAATCCATGCGTTTGCCAATTTTACCATTGAGCCTTTGGCTTATAGAGCGGTCGTCCAAATGGCTCAGGATCTAAAGACTATAGCTGAACAATGACAGGAGAGTGCTTTGGTTAGAACTCGTTTCGCACCCAGCCCTACAGGCTATCTTCACATAGGCGGTGTCAGAACCGCTCTGTTTTGTTGGTTGTATGCAAAAAACCAAAAAGGACAATTTCTCCTAAGAATTGAAGACACTGATCTTGAGCGATCTACCCAAGAGTCAATTGATGCGATTCATGAAGGCATGCAATGGCTCAAACTCAATCATGATGAAGAGCTGGTCTATCAATCACAGCGAATGGATCTTTATCAACAAAAAATAGAAGAGCTTCTAGAGTCAGGTTGTGCATATCGTTGCTATTGCACCCAAGAAGAATTGGATGCAATGCGAAAAAAACAGTCAGAAAGGGGAGAAAACCCTGGTTATGACGGCAGGTGTAGGGAGGTCAAGGAACCAAAAAAAGGTGAGTTTGTGATTCGATTCAAGAGTCCAGAAGAGGGTGAAATCATGATCAATGATCATGTTTTTGGAGATGTTTTAGTCAATAATCAGGAACTGGATGATTTCATTTTGATGCGCTCCAATGGCATACCTACCTACCATTTTAGTGTGGTTGTCGATGATCATGATACAAATATCAGTCATGTCATAAGAGGCGATGATCATCTTAAGAACACCGCCAAACATATTCATTTATTCAATGCCTTTGGTTATAAATTGCCAAAATTCATCCATCTCCCAATGATTCTGGGCTCAGACGGATCGCGTCTATCAAAACGTCATGGTGCAATGAATATTTTAGAATATAAACAACAGGGCTTACTTCCTGAAGCTATGTTGAATTACTTGGCTCGACTCGGGTGGTCAAGCGGTGATCAAGAAATTTTTTCTATCAAAGAGCTTGTTGAGAAATTTGATCTAACCCATATCAATAAATCAAGTGCCAGGTTTGATGCTGAAAAATTGCAGTGGGTTAACCAACAACACTTGTCTTCACTAGATAATCAAAAACTTAGTGAGTTACTGGCAGAACAAGCTGCCAAAGAGGATATAGAATTGCCCAGTTTGGAAAAAATGCTTCTATTTTCTGAAGCCTATAAAAGTAGAGTTGATAATTTAAATGATTTCCTAGACAACGCACATTCTCTGTTCTCAGAGAAGATAAAAATTGAAGAAAAGGCTGCCAAAAAACATTTAAGATCAGTAATTCTTGAGCCTTTGAAGGATTTAGTTAATGAATTCGAAGAAATAACTTGGGCTAAGGAGAACATTCACAGTGCGATTGAAAGTATTTGCAAAAAACACGAGATCGGCTTTGGGAAAATTGGCCAACCACTCAGGGTGGCTGTTACCGGTAATACTATTTCTCCACCCATTGATGTAACTCTTGCATTGCTAGAGAAAGAGATTGCCATTATCAGGTTAAGAACAGCTATAAAATATATAGAAAAAAGAATTCAGAGTTCTTCGTGACGAATTAAAGATTCATCGTTATAGTATTGATAACAGCCCTTATCCGTTAACTTGCATTATTGATTTCATCAACTTTTGCTAAAGCTAGTTTCGTAAATTTTTTTTTAGTAAATATTGTCAATAACACTAAACAGTATCTTTCATAAAAACAGCATAAAGACAATATGCAGTCAGATGCTTCTCAAAATATTTCAATTCAAAAGGAGTATAAAAACAATGATATAACGAAAATTTGAATTCTGACAATTTTGCTATCAGTGTCTCTTTATCATAATATTTTTTATGGTCTGCATGCATTTTAAACCCTTTAATTGAAGGTACTCCAACAATAAAGCGACCATCAGGTTTTAACATCCTATTAATCTCGGAAAGTAGATCATTTGGATCCTCTAAATGTTCAAGTATGTTGTCTAGAAAAATAGAATCAAATTTTTCAGCATCGAACGGATAAGGAGGATCTTTAACTAAGTGAACATTAAGATTCTTTTCTTTGCAGTAGTTAATGCAAAATGGATTAATATCCACTCCTAGAGAGTTCTTTCTGTAACTAATAAAATCTCTTCAACGAATTCTTGAATTATCGGAAAATTAATGGATCCAAGATTTGTTCTTAGTCCATCTGCAATTGTATTTGTTGTGAGATTGGTTTCAATTTTACCAGACTTAAGTAAATTAATTTTTCTATAGCCTGGCTTATTTGTATCGGGTTTCTGAGTATTTCCACAAAATTGATA
>ERZ651768.1828-NODE-1828-length-15253-cov-4.841790_pt1 | contig 15253 bp, 13 predicted proteins | sample MGYA00514754_ERZ651768 | MGnify/ENA metagenome assembly ERZ651768
ATGGCCATATCGTTCCCCTTGGATTTGGCCAGTGCAACCATGGTGTGGCATAGCGCTATGGCATCCACGGTGTCCAGCACCACGCCAACTAACAGTGGATGGCCTGACCCAGCGACGAATTCCTGGGTCGCCTTGGTGCGGGTCGCCGCGATAAAGATGGGAGGGTGAGGCTGCTGCACCGGCATCGGAACCAGGTTGGCGCTGGTTATCTTATAATGCTCCCCCTCAAATGAGTAATTCTTGTTGGTCCAGAGACCCTCGATCATGGTGATGGACTCTCTGAACCGAGTCTGACTTTCTTCTAGGGGTATATTAGCGACATTGTATTCAGACCCGGCGGCCCCGCGTCCAAAGCCCACATCGATACGACCTCCGCTCAGGACGTCCAAGGTCGCTATCTCTTCAGCCAGCCTGGCCGGGAGATGTAGCGGGGATACAGCTATGGCCGATCCCATCCTCAGAGTTGTGGTCCTCGCCAGGATATTACTGGCGAGCACGTTCTGTGCGGCGCCCAGTCCATAGCGGGTGAAGTGGTGCTCGGCCATCCAGGCGCTCTTGAACCCCAACTCCTCGCCCAGGACAAATTCTTCGGTGATGTCATCGTAGACCTGCTTGGGGTCGGTACCTTCTGGCCAAGGCACATGGGAGAAAAGGGCAAAATCCATCGGTATCGGGTCTCCAGTTCGGGTATTTAGGACTTATTCGAAAAGCCCGAACCATTAGAACACACAACTGCTACCACCGCCAACGATATATCGATGACAATCTATCGAGAATTTCTAGTCGTGACGCGAAAGGCCTGGTGATATAATCCGGCCCGTCAGACCTGCGATGAATTTGGGAGTCTGAATTGCCCGTACACTTGCTCCACGGCGAAGGTTTCTTGGTTCCCAAGCGTCTGGCCGAGATTATTGCCGAAGCCGGCGCATCAGACGTGTTGGAAGCCAACCGGCACCGTCTCGTCGGCTCACAGGCCAAGCCCGGAGAGCTGTTGAGCATGTGTAACGCCCTGCCATTCATGGACGACTACCGTCTCGTGATCGTTGAGGGGTTGCTGGGAACTGCGGAGTCCCAAGGCCGTGGCCGACGCCGCGGTTCCTCCGCGGATTCAGGGGTGGCCGGTCAATGGCAAGCGCTTGGGGAAGCCATTCCTCAGATGCCGGATTCCACAGTCCTGGTGTTCACCGACGGGGCGTTGAGCGCCAACAATCCGCTGCTGCGCATGCTCCGGCCCGTGGCCCAAGTCGAAGAACTGTCCGCTCCCTCCGGCGAGGCCCTCTCCCGCTGGGTAAAGACCACCGTGGAGGCCAAGGGCGCATCCATCAGTCCTTCGGCCAACCGTTCGATCACCGACCTTGTGGGCAACGACCTCTGGACCCTGGACCAAGAGCTGGAGAAATTGGCCCTCTATTGCTCCGGGCGGGAGATTCAAGAATATGATGTCGCCGAGATGGTTTCTCAGGTCCGTGAGGCCAACATATTCGTCGCGGTCGACGCCATGATCGACGGCAGGCCAGGCGTGGCCTTACGGTTGTTGCATCAGTTGAAAGAGGACGGAAAAGAAGCTCCTCAGATCATCGGCATGGTCGAACGCCAATTGCGCCTGTTGGCGTTGGCCAGGGACGCCATCGACCGGGGTGTACCCCAGGGCGAGTTAAAAGGACGGCTGGGAACGTCTTCAGACTTTGTGGTGCGGAAGACTGCGGAGCAAGCCAGGCGTCATGCCATGCCGGAGATAGTCTGGCGGTACAACCGCCTTCTGGAGACCGATCTGGCCATCAAAAGGGGGAGACTGGGCCCCGATCTTGCCCTGGAATTGCTGGTCGGCGACTCAATCGCAGGATAAAACCCCCGCCCGTAGCTGGAGTACGGTTGCCCAGTACGCCTAGTCGTCTTCTTCGGGCACCACGGGGTTGTAGCAAGCTACGAAATGCATCCCTTCAATCTCGACCAACTTGGGCTTGGGATCAGTCCGGCACTGGCTCTGCGCTTTGAAGCAGCGGGGCAAGAACGGGCATTCCGCAGGCAGTTTGATCATATCCGGAGGAGTGCCAGGCAACGGCTCGATCCTTCTACCAGGGTCGTCTATACGGGGCAGCGCCTGTAACAGCGACCAGGTGTAGGGGTGTTGGGGCCGCCTGAACAGTGGCACGACCTCAGCGCTCTCCACCACGTTTCCAGAGTAGATTACGCCAACTGTGTTGGCCATTGCCGCAACCACACCCATGTCGTGGGTGATCAACAGCACTGAAGCGTTCTGCTCTTTGACCAGGTTTCTGATCCGGTGCAGGATCTCGGCCTGCAGTGTAACGTCCAGTCCCGAAGTGGGCTCATCCGCGATCAGCAATTTGGGACGCATGACCAGAGCCATGGCCATCATCACTCTTTGACACATACCGCCGCTCAGCGCGAACGGGAACTGGCCCATCACCCGCTTCGGATCGGCCATGCCCATCTCAAACAGCATATCCTGGGCCATTTGGTTGGCGCCGCGAAGGGACACGTTACTGTGAGCTAGAATCACTTCTTCCAATTGAGGCCCAATGGACTCGATCGGGTTCAGTGCGGACTGGGCATCCTGAAACACCAGAGATATCTCCCGGCCCCTCAGGTCACGCATCGTGTCGGCGCCGGCCCGAAGCAGGTCGATGTCCCGGTACATGATCCGGCCGTCCGAGATTTCAGTGTTGTGCGGCAGAAGCCCCATGATCGTTAACGCCAACGTACTTTTGCCGGAACCGCTCTCCCCCACGATACAGAGGACCTCGCCTTCATTCAGCGTGAGGCTCACGTTATTCAGGGCTTTCACCCGTCCTGCGGAGGTGCCGAAACTCACTGTCAGGTCTTCTATGCTGAGTAATTCACTCATTGGCCAAAGCGTCTCGCCTAAGCATTGGGTACAGTGTTTTGCCTTAAGTCCACCGGTTGATAGCGGCCTTCCCGCAGTTCCCGAATCAGGTCCTTAAGACAGGATACCGGACGCTGGAATTCTGTCGCAACGGTCCCGATCTGTTCCATTTTGTGGGCGTCGCTACCGGCCGTCATATTGGCTTTCAGGCGGCCACCCAGTTCCAGGGAGAACCCGTTCTGGACGGCCAAGCCCCGGCCATTCAGCACCTCGATGCCCTGGCACATACCGAAGAATCCGTCCCCTCTCGCACGCTCCAGCATCTCTTCCCTGACCTCAGGCTTTTCCGCCGGTTCTTCTATGAAGCGCCGCCGGTATGGATGGGCCGCAATCATCACCCCTTCTGCCCTATCTACTGACGCCTGTAGGAATTCGGGTCTATGCATGCCAAATTCGTAGCTACTCAGCCCAAATACCAAAACGTGGCCGGCCTCGGTATTGATCTCGCAGCCAGGCATGACCAGGAAATCGTGCTTATTGGAAAGGACCCTGATCTCTTCGTCGGTCCAGAAAGTATCGTGATCAGTGAGGCAGATCCCGTCCAGTCCCAAAGACTTGGAACCCTCAATCAATTCGTCAACGCTCATGAAACTGTCGTCAGAGTGGGGGTAACTGTGAGTATGAAGATCTATCAGCAAAAACTAATTATTCAACCTGGGCACACGGTATACGCTAGTGATAGCAAACCGAATCATAGCAAACCAAACCGGGGTTGAAAAATAGCTGGCCACCGTAGATATGGAGCGAATTCTAGCTGATGCCATGGCCTGCTATCGGGAGTCGAAAAAGCCCTCTCCTTCCAGCAATTCCATGACCTCTTCGGCCTTGCGGCCGCCGATCTTCAGCCGGCGCTCCAAGTAGGAAGCGGACAACTGGGGATTCCTGGCTGCCAACTCTCTGGCTTCTTCCATGATAAGGGCGTCCACTTCGTCGCCATCTACGTCTTCTGCAGGCTCGCCCACGTCGATCAACGGCAGGGGCGGGCCTTCCTGGTTCAGCCAGAACTCAACCATGTGGTCGATCTCCTGGTCGTAGACCAAGGTGCCCTGGACCCGGCTGGGCTTGGGAGACTCGTTGTGCAGCAGCAACATATCACCTTTGCCCAACAACTTCTCCGCGCCAACGGCGTCAAGGATGACTCTGGAATCAACTTGGGAGGCCACGGCGAAAGCGGCGCGGGCAGGGATGTTGGCCTTGAGCAGACCGGTCACGACGTTGACCGACGGCCTCTGGGTGGCCAGAACTAAGTGGATTCCGGTGGCCCGGCCAAGTTGGGCCAGCCGTACCAGGTTCTGTTCCACTTCGAACCCACCGACCATCATGAGGTCGGCCAGCTCGTCAACTATTAGGACCAGGAATGGCATTTTTACTTTGGACCGCTTGTTGTAGCCATCGATGTTCCTGGCGCCGATCTCTTCCATCAACTTGTAGCGGCCGAGCATCTCCCGGATCAACCCACGAAGGGCAGTGTTCACCTCTTCGGCATCAACGATCACCGGACCCACCAAGTGGGGGATCCCATTGAATGGAGTTAATTCAACCCGCTTGGGGTCGACCATTAGGATGCGCAATTGTTCCGGCGTCTTGGTGAGCAGGAATGACGCTACGATGGAATTGATACAAACGCTCTTACCACTGCCGGTTGCGCCTGCAATAAGCATATGGGGCAAGGCAGCTAGGTCCAGCACCACGGGAGTTCCACCGGTGTCCTGACCCAACGCGATGGGCAGTCCGCCCTTGGCGACCAGCTTCTTGAAGGTCGGCGTCTCCATCACTTCCCTTAAATGGACCTTGCTGGGTGATGGACTGGGCACTTCCAGGCCCACTAGAGCTTCGCCTGGTACCGGCGCCTCGATCCTCAGGTAGGGCGTTTTCAAAGCCAGAGCCATGTCTTTTTCCCGAGTCAATATGCTCTGGACCTTGACCCGGCTGCGCTCCAATGCAGAGGGGTCCGCATCGGCTGTATCGAGTCCGATGGCGGCGCGGGCCGATTCTCCCCGCTTGGGGACCCAGCCCGGGACCAGCCCGAAGCGGACGATCCTGGGACCGGCTTTCACATCGGTGACTTCAACTCGAACGCCATGATCGCCCAACGTGGTTTCAACCAACCGCGCCATCTCTTGAAGGGCGGCTTCGGGGGCGTGATGAGTATCGGGCGGGGTCAGCATGTCCACCGGAGGTGTCTGCCAGCTTCCCTTGGTGCGCTTGCCAGTTTCGGCGCCGTCGCCGATCGCCTTGGTAGGCTTGGGGGCTTTCCTCGGCGCGGGTTCTTTACTGTCCCAAGTTGGAATCAGCCCTGATTCGGGCAGTTCCCAGTCCTCATTTTCATCGTCTTGAACGAGGGTATCCGGACCGGTCTCAAAATCGGGACCGCCAAAGTCTGATTGCTCGATCGCGGTCTCCGGGTCTCCTTTATAGGCCAAAGTACGCACCGGAGATTTAGACGGACCCATGACCAACATCTTCAGCAAGTCTTTGCGTGACGCCTGGCGGTGCATCCCATAGTGCAAGATCCGGACTCTGCGGTCGATTAAACGTGCCGAATTTTGGAGCCCTAGATAGGTATATAGCAGCCCTAGCTGCAGCCCCAGCACACCCACCTTGGCATATCGCAGATACACGATACCGAACCGCTTGGGCCGGATGACCAGTGGAACGGCGAAAACGATTGCGGCCATCTTGGCGGCCGCTAGAATCGCCGGGGTCCCACCAAGGTAAGCGCCCCATTTGCCGCCCAAGCTCGCATCTTCCAGAGCGCCGCCCGAAGGGAAGATCGTAGAGAGGACAGATATGGAGATGGCAGCCAAAGCCACAGCCATGACCAAACGGCGCCAGTGGGTGAAAAGAACGCGGCGGTTATAGCGGAGTGTGATGAGAGTTACGGCAAACAGTAGCCCCGCAGGGACCCAGCCGTAGCCTAGAGCCTCGATGGCCCATTCCCGTGCACCACTGGAGAAGCCGAAATACAGGCCCACAGATAGACCTATAGCCAAGATGACTAGACCGTCTATCAGCGACCCTGGGGCTCCGTGGATGAGGACCTTTATCGATGGCGAAGCGGCCTTATCCCGCTCACGCCCAATGGAACTGGCCACTATATCCCTCCAGTGGCAGTTACTATGGCCGGTATCCGGCGAGTGGCTGGACTAAACCTCCAAAACCACTGGGATTATCATAGGGGAACGGCGAACGGAGCCAGCTATGAAGCTTCGGGCAGTTTCTTTGACTTTTGCCTTTAATTCGCCGTTTTCTCCTTGGTTTGTGTTGCTCCCGCCATTGCTGGACAGTTCCTGGGCAACCGCAACGCTCAATTCTTCGAACAGATTTCCGGTCTCAGATTCATCCAGGAAACCGCTGGCGACAGCCGCGGGTTCTCCAACGAGCTTGCCACTATCCTTGTCGGTAGTTACTACGACAACCACCACCCCGTCTTTGGAGAGGCTGCGCCGCTCGCCCAGCACCGGGCTCTGGATGTCCCGGGTGGTCAGGCCGTCAACGAAGATGGGTCCAGCGGAGATGTGTTCCTCCAGGCGCGCTCCGTCTTCCGATAGCTCAAGCACGTCGCCGTCTTCCATCACGAAGATTCCGTCTTTGGCCACATCGAGATCCCAGGCTATTTGAGCGTGGGCCGTCAGATGCCGGAATTCTCCGTGGACTGGGACGAAATACTTCGGCCGCACTAGGCGCAACACGAGCTTCAGCTCTTCTTGGCTGGCATGCCCGTGAACGTGGACGGTGGCGATCCGGTCGTAGAGGACTTTGGCTCCCTGCCGCAGCAGGTTGTCGATGGTGTGACTGACCGGTAGTTCATTGCCGGGAATTGGCGTGGCGGAGATGATCACCGTGTCCCCGGACTCGATGTTGACATCGCGGTGTTCTTGTTTGGAGATGCGCACTAGGGCCGATGTCGGCTCTCCCTGGCTGCCGGTGGTCATCAGGACCACCTTTTCCGGCGGCAGTTTCCTGGTCTGACCCAACGGGACCAGCGTCCCCTCGGGTACTTTTAGATAGCCCAGTTCCGTGGCGACTTTCACGGTGTCGACCATGCTGCGGCCCACGATGCTGACTTTCCGGTCGTATTTCACGGCGGCGTCAACGACTTGTTGGACCCTGGATACCAGCGAAGCAAATGTGGCGACCAGAACCCGGCCTTCCGCCTCCCCGATGGCCCGGTCGAGGGCCTCTCCGACCACCCGCTCGGAGGTCGTGTATCCTGGGACTTCGGCGTAGGTGGAATCAGAGCACAGCAGCAGCACGCCGTCGTCACCGTAGTGCGCCAAAGACGGCAAGTCGAAGATGCGGCCGTCCACCGGGGTGTGGTCTATCTTGAAATCGCCGGTGTGGATCACCGTACCCAACGGAGTCCCGATGGCGATGCCCATGGCGTCGGGGATGCTATGACACACCCGGAACCAGGAGACCTCGAAGCTCTCGCCAATCTGATGGACCTCGTTCGGGTCTATGGGGTTCACGACCGAGTCCCGGGCCGCCCGCCTTTCCTTCAACTTGGCGGTGATGAGGCCGTGGGCCAGCCGAGGCGCATAAACCGGGCATTTCAATTGGGGTAGGATGAAGGGCAAGGCCCCGATGTGGTCTTCGTGACCGTGGGTGATGAGGATGGCTCGGACCTTGTCGACCCGTTCCATCAGATAAGAGATGTCGGGGATAATCAGGTCGACCCCAAACATGCCTTCTTCGGGGAATTGGACCCCGCAATCGACAATCACTATATCGTCTGCGTATTCCAGGGCCATCATGTTTTTGCCGATCTCCCCAAGGCCCCCCAGGGGAATAACGCGTAGCTGAGATGTCAACGTTCTTTACGTTCCTAAATATGGATTGCCCGGCCTAGCTGTGGGCCTTTAGAAAAGAGTCAATTGCTCTGGCCGGGATGCTTCTTCTACGTTGACGGTTGATGTCTCAGCTTGCACCGTGGGAGCGGCTGCCGGGCCGGAGGCGTCAACAAAGGACAACTGGACTGTTGGCACGGCTGTTTCTGCAGCCGCATGCGCATTCACGGCCGCCTCGCCGTCAGTATCCTCGCTTCTGCCTTCTAATATCTCCGAAATCGCTTTGAAGTCTTCTATCATTGTGGGCCTTAGCTCATCCCGGCGCAACACCGCAGCCGGGTGAAGCACGGGAAAGATCTTTCGCCCGACTTTCTCTCTAAGTCTGCCCCGGGCCTTGGTGATGCCCTCACCCGGGAAATAACGCCCAAATGCGAATCGGCCCAACGTGACAATAAGTTTGGGGTTTACCAACTCGATCTGCCGGTCCAAGAACTTGGTGCATGCCGCCAGTTCCCGCGGAGCCGGGTCACGGTTATCAGGCGGCCGGCATTTGACCATGTTCGCGATGAATACATCGTCGCGGTTGGTGCCGATGGACGCCAACAGTCCGTCCAACAGCTTACCGGCGGGCCCAACGAAGGGGCGCCCTTGGCGGTCTTCTTGGACACCTGGCGCCTCCCCGATGAACATCACATCGGCCTGGGGATTACCCTCCCCTGGGACCGCATGGGTGCGGCCATTGGCCAACGGACAATCGGTGCAATTTCGCACCAGGAATGCCACCCTATCCAAGGTTTCCATTGAATCAGTTCTGGTGGTATCAGACTCGTTCACAGATGAAGTCATGGTTTCCAACCTCCCGGTTCGACTAAGTTAGCCAACTGGGGTAAGCGGACCGTCATGCGAGTTGCGGGTGGCGCCTTTTGACCGACCTATTGGGAATGTCCGCTTGGTTAATGAGTACCTTTTTACTCAATTAAGGCCCGCTGCTAGTGTCTCTAGGCACGTTATAGCACCATTTGTCCTCGCGCTATCGTTACTATAGAACACTTCAAGCGATAGGGGGCATCAAAAGGCAATAAGGCCAGGGTGAGGGGAAACAGGTTCTAGATAGCGTTACTAAGTGGTGAAATTTAACCGTTGGCTCCCACCACCGCCTCACCGCATCCCACAGCCAGGTAGCGCCCAACAAAGCCTTAGTCTGTGACGCCGTGCTCCTTGAGATAGGCCACAGCATCGCTAACCGTCGCGATATTGGCAGCGTCCTCATCGGATATCTCCAGTTGGCTACCGCCGCTGGAGAATTCCTCTTCAAACGCCATTATCAGTTCCACCAAGTCGAGGGAGTCGGCTTCAAGGTCATCGATGAACGAAGCAGTCTCGGTGACCACGTCATCGTCCTTTCCCAACTTGTCGACCACGATGGCTTTTACTCTGTCATAAACAGTGGTCAAATCATCATCTCCCTTCGGGCACGGGCTCAATGGTGGCGATCTCTCCCGATTCCAGTCCGGACATCGCGGATCCTAAAACCCCGTTGATGAACCGGGCCGAACTCTCGCTACCAAAGATTTTTGCCAGCTCCACGGCCTCGTTTATGGCCGTCTTTCTTGGAGTCCCAGGGGTGTATATCAACTCGAATAGAGCTATACGCAGGATGTTGCGGTCTATGACCGACAATTGACTCACCGGCCACGCCGGGGCATAGCGGGTAATCACGTTGTCCAACCCCAAACGGCTCTGTGATACGCCACCTAAGAGCTCCTGTGCGAAGCCTATCGAATTCTGCGGCAGGTCTTCGTCCTCGTCCAACCACTCCAACGGCGGGTCATTCCAGATACCCCGCACATCGACAGCAAACAAGGATTGCAGAGCCGCCGTTCTTGATTGTCGCCTTTGGTCTATGTATTTAACCCTAATCATGGGTCACCATTAATTAAAAGGCCGAGCGGATTAGGCTTCAACTTCGGCCAGTTTCCGCATGGACGCGGTATCCGACACCGTTGCAACCGGGACCCCTCGGTCGATTCTTTTTATTAGTCCTGCCAGAACCCCGCCGGAGCCGAACTCCACAAACTGAGTCACCCCAAAATCGACTAGATGGAGGACTGAGTCCTTCCATAGGACGCACTGGCAGAGGCCATTCACCAACTCGGAGCGAATCCCGTCCGCAGTGGCCAACGGCTTGGAATCGCAATTGCCAACGACTGGCATCTTGGGTTCTTTGAAATTGAGGGCCTGGACCACTTCGGCCAGACCGTCTTGCGCTTCAAACATCAACGAGGAGTGGAACGCCCCGCTGACTGGCAGAGGTATAGTCTTCTTGGCGCCGCGAGCTGAGGCCAAGTCCATGGCCCGGGCCACGGCAATCTTGTCGCCGCTGATGACGATCTGGTCGTAGGTGTTGATATTCGCCAGTTCCACACCGGTCTCGTCACAGATCTGGGCAAAAGCAAGCTCATTGAGTCCAAGTATCGCCGCCATGGCGCCAGGGCGGTTTACCGCGGCCTGGTTCATCAGTTCGCCGCGTTTGCGGACCAGTTTTACGGCATCGGAAAAGTCTATGACTCCGGCCGCCACCAGGGAGGTGTACTCACCCAAGCTGTGGCCAGCGACGGCTTTCGCTGTCGCCGCTTGTGGACCCTGCATCTCCTGCCAGGTCCGCCATGCTGCAACGCTCGTTGTCATAATCGCCGGTTGGGAGTTTGCTGTGTTCTGAAGGTCTTGGGCCGGACCTTCGAATATCATCCGGGACAAAGGGAAACCCAAACTATCGTCTGCTTCTTCAAAAGTTTCCCGCGCAGCTTGAGACGACTCGAAGAGTTCGGCCCCCATACCAACACTTTGCGACCCTTGTCCAGGGAAGACATACGCCCAGTTATTCGTCTGGTTATTTGCCTCTTCGGTACTCGTAGCTACCTCCACCGGCCTAAGCCGGTTTTCAACACTTTACGGATTTTAGAGCAGTGGGATAAAAAAGTACAACCCGAAAACAACTCCTCTACTACCCTTTTTTCGTGCTTAGCGTACATAATGTAATGGTCTGAGCCGGGGTCGGTGTTAACCCACCTACAGGCATACGCCTCCAGGCCTGGCTAGACCGTCTCCTCGATAACCTGGCGTCCCCGGTAAAAACCGCACTGAGGACACACAACATGCGGCCTCTTGGCGGTCCGGCAACGCGGGCATAGAGACGGATGCATCGGATTAAGCCTGTATGAGGCTATGCGACGCCCTTTCCTTGCTCTGGTTAATTTTTTTCTGGGTACCGCACCCATGGTTAGTCACGTCCTTTTTCCTTGATCAGCACGCTCGTGAGAACGCAATAGTTAAATCGATGCCGGTAATTCTACCAGCCAGACACCAAAGCGTACACTTTTCCTGAAGTGGGAAGCTAAGAAGGGAGAATAGTCAGGGTTTTAGGTTATCGCCCGAAGTCCGAATCTGTTGGGGTTCCTAACTAGTATATTACAATCGAGAAGACCGGTTATTCCCGCCTCTCAGTTAACAACTCCGCCAGAGCCCCCCAACGGGGATCGGCTGGAGCTGTATTGCATTTACATTTTTCCCTGTTTAAGTTCGTCCCACATTCCGGGCATAAGCCCAGGCATTCGTCACAGCACAAGGGTTTTATCGGTGCCTCGGATATGGCGTATTGGCGGACCACCTCGGTCATGTCCAGAATATGCTGGTCATCTAGGTGAATCACGCCCCCTAACTCTTCCGAGGATTCTGTCGTTTTACCCGTCGCCGGGTCGGCCGTCGGGTAGGACTCTTCTTCCATTTTTAATCGGGACTTTAATTCGAACTGGTCAAGGCACCGGCTGCAGGTCAGATTGACCTGGGTCGCCAACTCGGCACGAACCAAGAATCCTTCGTGCGTTCGAATCACCTGGACCCAACCTTGGGCCCGGTCCATCCCATGTTCAGGACCAACAAACGAGTCGTCTATTTCGTAGTCTCTCGTCGATCCGGTGGGCTCTTTCAACAACTGAGCCAAGTTGTAATACATTGAGCCTGTCCAAATCCTGATGTTAGCCGATGGTAAGTATAGTTTCCCCTCACTCTTGGATGTCAAGTGAAAACGGCTTCCCAGGCGTGCCAAATCTCTTATGTCAATGACTTAGAGGCACCTGGACACGCCAATAATGGCAAAGGCCGCAAGAATGAGCCGCCTCGTTGAATCCTACCTAGGCTCCGCCCCGTTCTTTGAACTTCTCTTGGATGAACTCGACGATGGAGCCGGTGGTCGTGCCTGGGCCAAAAACCTCTGATATGCCCAGGTCTTTCAGCGGCTGACGGTCTACTTCCGGGATTATCCCGCCCACCACCACAATGACGTCGTCCATGCCCTGTTCACGTAATAGCTCCATGATCTCTGGCAGTATCTCCAGATGAGCGCCCGACAGGATGCTCATGCCGATCACGTCCACGTCTTCTTGCGCCGCGGCCTGTGTGATCATCTGAGGGCTCTGCCTGATACCGGTGTAGATGACTTCCATGCCGGAGTCCCGTAGGGCCCGGGCGATAACCTTGGCGCCCCGGTCATGGCCGTCCAGCCCCGGCTTGGCCACCAGCACTCTTATGGGGCGCCCGGTGGATGAATCGTTATCTTGCATTATTCCCTGCACGTTCCTTAACTTCAATCGAGCTTGGCGTGTTTGGCGTCATTCTGGGTTGCTCTCCACGAGCTCGGTCAATATCCCGAATACCGACCTGGGATGGACGAAGGCGATGGTCCCTGACAACCCCTCTCTGGGGGTCTGGTCGATGAGGTCGACACCCAGCGTCTGCAACGTTTGCAGCTTCCCGGATATATCAGTGACGTTGAAGGCCAGATGGTGCAGGCCCTCGCCACGCCGCTCGATGAACCGGCCGACACCCGACTCCGGGCCGGTGGGCTCCAAAAGTTCCAGCCTGGTCTGGCCCACTTCTATCAATGTAGCCCGGACGCCCTGGTCTTCCATCAACACGATCTCGGCATCGGGAACGTCGAAGACCTTATTGAAGAACGCCAGAACCGCCTCGATATCTTTGACCGCCACACCCACGTGGTCGATGTAATTAACCGTGCAGACCTCAGTCACTTTAACCCTGTCTCCTCATTAGATAGAACACATCTCCCGCGACATCTGTCCCCTCTCTCCCGCACGGGAGAGGGTTAGGGTGAGGACGTCTGTCCAGCACCAAACATCCGCGAGCTGGAAGGAAAACCAACCCCGCCTAAACCGCGTACTGCGCCAACAATTGCTTGGCTATCAGCGAACGCTGCACCTCGGACGTACCTTCATAGATGGTGGTAACCCGGGCGTCCCGGAAGATCCGCTCCACCCCGGCCTCCTGGAAGTAGCCGGCCCCTCCGTGTATCTGTATCGCTTTGTTGGCAACGTCGATGCACATCTCAGAGGCCATCAGTTTGGCGATGGATGCTTCTTGCAAGAAAGGTTGCCCCGCGTCCATCAGGCTTGCCGCATTCATGGTCGCCACCCTTGCCGTGTGGACGCCCACAGCCATGTCGGCCAGCATGAACTGGATTGCCTGATGTTGGGCGATCGGAACGCCGAAGGTTTCCCGTAGTTGGGCAAACCGCACTGCCGCTTCCAATGCCGATTGGCCGATGCCCACGCTCTGGGCGGCGATGATTATGCGGCTCTGAGTCAGTATCTCCATGGCGAGGTTGAACCCCCGCCCTCGCTCGCCCAGCAGGTTATCGGAACTGACCGGCGTGTCCTGAAAGACGATCTCATCGGTGGTGGAACTGCGCATTCCGAGCTTGCCGTGCATGGGGTTGATGGTCAGACCCGGCGAGTCTTTCTGCACCAGGAAGGCGCTGATGCCCTTGTATCCCTTGGAACGGTCCTCGGTGGCGAAGACCACGATGGTCGATGCCACAGAGCCATTGGTGATGAACATCTTGCTTCCATTGAGGAAGTAGGTGCCGTCCCGTTCGGTGGCCGTTGTCTGAAGGGCCGCCGCGTCGGAACCGCCACTGGGCTCAGTGAGACCAAAAGCGGCCACCGCCTCGCCCGAAGCCAGGGGCGTGAGAAGGCGTTCTTTTTGATCGTCGGTGCCGAACCTGGCGATGCACTCGGTACCAAGGGCCAGGTGGGCCAGCCAGCTAACACTGGTGGAGGCGTCGCCTCGGGCCACTTCCTCAGCGGCGATGGAAACCTGCCGGTAGCCGGCTGGGCCGCTGCCTCCATACTTAGTGTCGATGCCCAGGCCCGTGAGCCCCAAGTCGGCCAGACCGCGCCAGTTTTCCCATTGGAACTCGCCCCTTTCATCAGCCTCTTTCGCCTTGGGCGCTATCTCACGGTCGACAAAATCTCTAACCGTGGTCTGGAGCATCTGCTCTTCTTCAGTCAGTATCAAATCAGGCATCACATTTCTCCACTTTTACCCGAATAAGTCTGCTTGGCTTCTTGGTCGTTTGGTTCCGCCGGAGGTAATAGCCCCAACTGGTGTTGGCGCCGGCTAGAAGGATAGGGTGCCTTCTTGTTCTCCGAAGACTCCTCGGAAGACCTGGCTAATCTCCCCTAGGGTACAGTAATTCTCAACACACCCCAGAATGGCAGGCACCGTATTCTCCTCGGTCTGGGCCACCTGTTCCAAGCGCTCCAGCGACGCCTTAACCTTGCCATCGTCACGCTCTTTCCGGAGCTTTTCCAACCGCTCGACCTGGACCCGCGCGGCCTCCTCGTTCACCCGCATCAACCCCTCTATGGGGAGTTCCTCGGTGGTGAAACGGTTCACGCCGACAATGGTCCGGTCTCCCGACTCCACTTCCTGCCGGTGCATGTACGCCGAGTCCCCGATCTCTCTTACCTGGAATCCCTGCTCGATGGCCGCGACCGAGCCGCCAAGGTCGTCAATGCGCTTGATGTATTCCAGGGCCTGGGCTTCCAGCTCGTTGGTCAGACTCTCGATGTAATACGAACCTCCTAGCGGGTCGACCACATCCGATACTCCACTCTCGAAGGCCAATATCTGCTGAGTCCGGAGCGATAGCTGTACAGAGTCCTCCGACGGCAGGGCCAGCGCTTCGTCCCGGGAGTTCACATGCAGCGACTGGGACCCGCCCAGGATGGCCGACAGCGCTTGGATGGTGCAGCGGATCAGATTGTTGTCCGGTTGTTGAGCAGTGAGACTGACGCCGGCGGTCTGTGTGTGGAAACGCAGCATCATGGAGCGCGGGTCTTTGGCGCCGAAGCGTTCTTTCATGATCCGAGCCCACATCCGGCGGGCCGCCCGGAACTTGGCAACTTCTTCAAAAAGGTTGTTCTGGGCCACGAAGAAGAAGGACAGCCGCGGTCCGAAATCGTCGATCTTTAGTCCGGCGTTCAGGGCCTGTTCGACGTAGGCGATGGCGTTGGCGAAGGTGAAGGCAAGCTCCTGGACCGCCGTGGCGCCGGCCTCCCGCATGTGGTAGCCGGAGATACTGATGGTGTTCCACTTGGGCACGTTCTCGGCGCAGTACTTGAACACATCGACGACCAGCCGCATGGACGGCCGGGGCGGGTAGGCGTAGGTGCCACGGGCGATGTATTCCTTGAGG
>ERZ651768.1834-NODE-1834-length-15221-cov-20.633716_pt1 | contig 15221 bp, 13 predicted proteins | sample MGYA00514754_ERZ651768 | MGnify/ENA metagenome assembly ERZ651768
ATCATCCTGTGAGTTATCTTCACACTGGTGTGGAACCGCTTTCGATTCTTCTCCATTGTTTCCCCGCTGGAAACACAGCGTAGACCCGGAATCCAGACGTGTTGTTCCAAGCATTGTTCTCTACTCAGTCGGGGATCTGAATCCCGGATCAAGTCCGTGATGACAAAAGAAAGAAATTTTTCGGGGAGCCCTACTTAAAAGCTAATTTTCTTCAGGATCAGTTCAGAGGTTTTGCGCCCTCTGGAAAAATGTGGAATGATAGAATGTAGCTGTTGTTCATAACCTGTTTAGGGAAATAAGACCGCATCATGTATAAAATTCTCATTACAGGTTCAATTCACGAAACGGGTCTGGAAATCCTGCGTAAAGAAAAAGATATTGAGATTCAATATGCTCCAGATCTGGCTTTGGCTGAAATTTTCAAAATTATAGCACCATTTCATTGTATTCTTACTCGCTCGGAAACGCCAATTCCCAGAGAGTTGATTGAAAAAGCACCAAACTTGAAAGTTATCGCTCGTGCAGCAGTCGGGATTGGAAATATTGATGTAAATTATGCAACAGAAAAAGGAATTCTTGTCATCAATACACCTGGCAAAAACACAAATTCTGCAGCAGAACTGACCGTAGGACTGCTTATTTCATCGATTAGAAAAATTATTCCTGCTCACAGTCACATGTGCGATCTCAAGTGGAACCGTCACGCTTTTACTGGTACGGAACTTCATGGAAAAACTATTGGAATAATTGGTCTTGGTAATGTCGGGCATCGTGTTGCCCGTTACGCAAAAGCTTTTGAAATGGATGTGCTGGCTTATGATCCTTATATTGCCGAAGAGGTGTTTGAGCGCCATCATGCTAAAAAGTGTACGTGGGACGAGCTGATATCTTCAGCGGATGTAATCTCGCTTCATGTGCCTAAAACCGAGGAAACAACAGGAATGATCGGCCCTGAGGAATTCAGTAAGATGAAGTTCGGAGTGGTTATTTTGAATACAGCACGAGGAGGAGTAATTCAGGAGAAACCGTTGCTGGAAGGATTAAAATCCGGCAAGGTTGCCGCTGCCGGAATTGATACCTGGGAAGTGGAGCCGCCAAAAGAGAATCCTTTTCGGAATCTGCCTCAAGTGGTGATGTCTCCCCATGTTGGGGCCTCCACAACAGAGGCTCAAAAAAGAATCGCGGAATCCATTGCGATCCAGGTTCCCCGGGCCCTCCGTGGAGAAGTAGTAGACTATCCGGTGAATATGCCAAGTGTGCAGGTTTTAGGCAGCGGTCCTGTGTCGTCTTATGCATCGCTTGCAGAAAAATTGGGGGTTTTTTCTTCACAATATGTTGCATTTAACCCAACTCATTTAGAAATCAGCTACCGCGGTAAATTAGCCAGGCATGATGGTACTCTCTTGAGACTTTGTTTTCTAAAGGGCTTGCTGCAGAGCAGGCATGATTATGTGAGTTATGTCAATGCTAATCAGCAAGCGGAAAATGCGGGTCTGCATATCGAAGAAAAAGATGATCCGGGTTGTACTGATTACGAAAGTGCTCTCAACTGCATTCTTTCCACATCAGGCCATCAGTTTTCCATAGGAGGAGTTGTTTTCAGCGGCCCGCATCCAAGAATCACATTGATCGATGGTTTTGTCTGTGAATTTGAAGCGGAGGGAACAATTTTGGCGACAACCAACCAGGATCGTCCGGGAATGGTCGGAGTTTTGGGAACCTGTTTGGGAAAAAATAGCGTCAATATAGACCAGTTTCAACTGTCAAGAAATACTCCTGGCGGTGAGGCTTTGTCCTTGATTCGCGTTGATGATGACTTACTGGACTCAGTGCTGGAAGAAATCCGTAACATGGAAGGTATCACTTCCGTTTGTAAAATTATATTGTAATTGGAACAGGCCACCTTTTAAAACCATGCTATACCTGCAAATAATTTGAGTTGAAAAAATAAAATGCGCTATCTCAAGCCTTTGATGAAACAAAATTTTTTGGAATATGCATCCTATGTGATTAGGGATCGTGCAATACCAGATATTGAAGATGGTCTGAAACCTGTGCAGCGCCGTATTCTGCATACAATGAAGGAGGTAGATGATGGCAAATTCTGCAAGGTTGCAAATATAGTGGGTGATACAATGAAGCTGCATCCGCACGGTGATGCATCCATAGGTTCTGCACTGGTTGTCATGGCCAACAAAGAATATTTTATTGACAAACAGGGAAATTTTGGAAATGCACTAACCGGCGATCCAGCCTCTGCTCCACGATACATAGAAGCACGCCTTACTCCACTGGCAAAAGAAACCCTTTTTAATTCGGAGTTAACTGAATATACGGACAGTTATGATGGAAGAAATAAGGAACCAGTCGTGCTGCCCTGCAAGCTCCCGGTTTCCCTGCTGTTTGGTGCGGAAGGTATTGCAGTAGGAATGTCAACTCGAATTTTGCCACATAATTTCAATGAAGTTATTGATGCACAAATTGCTTTTCTGAAAAACCAGCCCTTTAAGCTGCTACCGGATTTTCTTAGTGGAGGCATACTGGATGTCGGACAATATGAAGAGGGAAACGGCAAGGTACTGGTTCGTGCCCGGATCGATGTTACTGATGACAAAATCTTAACTGTACGGGAATTACCTTTTGGCGTGACGACCGAATCCCTGATTCAGTCTGTTCAGGATGCAGCAAACAAGGGGAAACTCAAGTTATCTTCAATTGATGATTTTACTGCAGAATCTGTTGAAATTGAATTAAAAGCAGCAAGAGGAATGGATGCAGAAAAACTGCTGAAACTACTCTATGCATTTACACAATGTCAAGTATCCATTTCGGTCAATCTGCTGCTAATTCAGGCAAACCAGCCGGCACAGCTGACTGTCAGCGAAGTTTTGCGGCACAGTACTTTGCGGCTCAAAGATTTACTCAAGCAGGAACTACTTCTGTCACTAGAGCAAACCAGAAGAAAATGGCACATGCGCAGGATGGAAATGTATTTTATTGGTGAAAAAATATATCAAAAACTGGAAGCTTGTGATTCTTATGAAGAAGCCCTGGATGTTGTTAGAAAAGCAGTGCTCCACATTGAGTCAGTCCTGCCTTTTCCGGTTGAGCAGGATGATATCGAAAAATTGCTGACGCTGCAGATTAAACGTATTTCTCGCTATGATCAGAAAGAAAGTCAGAAGGAACTGGATAAACTGAAAGTAACAATCGGTTCTCTTAATAAGTCCCTTAAGGACATTACCCGCTACACAATTTCATATCTTGACAAAATCAAGGATAAATATGGAGAGGATTTTCCCCGCCGTACCAAAGTCCAGAGCTTTGATGAAATCCGTGTTCAAGATGTGGCAGAAAAACAAAAAGTGGGCTGGGACCGCAAAGAAGGTTTTTTGGGACTCAATGTCAAGTCTGGCAGTACCTCGTTTTATTGCTCTGCATATGACAAAATTGTGGTTATCCGCAAGGACGGATCCTATCAGGTTATCCGTGTTCCGGAAAAACAGTTTGTTGGAAAGGATGCCATCAGCGTAGAGAAATTGAACCAGAAGACAGTTCACAATGTGATTTACTGGGAAGGAGCAAGCAAGGTTTGTTATGCAAAACGTTTTCGGGTGGAAAAATTTATCCTTGACCGGGAATACAATTTGTTTCCCAAGAAAAAGGGTGCAAAAATTTTGCACTTGAGTCAGGGAGAAGGAATAAGACTGGAAGTTTCCTTTGTGCCGACACCCAGAATTCGAAAATCCAGTGATACATACAATTTAGATGATTTGGGAATTAAAGGGATTCAGGCCAGAGGAAACAAAGTTTCCAGCAAATCGGTGCAGAACGTAAAAGTAACTGCGAGTGAACCGGAAGAAGAGGGTTGGCCCTCTTTGTCTGAAGAATCAGAAAATTTATGAATTGCACATTTTATAGAAATCCCTTAACATCAAGGGCTAGGATTCAGTTTTAATTAACGAATAGAGCAAATTAATTATGTCGACAAAATGCCAAATTTGTGGAAAAACTCCCGCAAATGGGAATCGGGTCAGTCACGCCAACAATAGAACAAAGCGTCGCTGGATGCCGAATTTACAAACTGTGAGAATCCGCCAGGCAGGCGGTAATCGTAAAAAAAAACGAGTTTGTACTCAGTGTATCCGTAGCGGAAAAACAATCGCTGCTTAAGCCGCCAATTTTTCATTCAGCTGGTGTTTTTTCTGAACACCGGCGGTTTGCTTGCCTCTTAATCTCGCTGGTTTCATGCTTTTAAAAGATTGTTCCCAAATCTTCACTTTGGGGCCGCAGGGCACTTTTAGTGATGAGGCCGCCCAAAAAGTCCGCAATACCGGTGTTGGAGTTACCTACACCAGTACTTTTGTTGAGGCACTTGTCAGGGTGTCGGAAGATCCGGAGTCTGTGGCAGTGGTTCCAGTTGAAAATTCTGTTGCAGGTACAGTGGCCCAGGTTCAGGATTCATTAGTCCGTTATGACCTGTTGATCTTGGGAGAAATCAATTTGCCGATCGAGTATGCTTTGCTGGCCAATGCAGAGTTGGAACAGGTTAAGTTGTATTTTTCTCACCCGCAGGCACTTGAGCAAAGCAGCGGATTTATCTCAAAAAACCTGGGGAAAGCACAAAATCAATTCACCAGGAGCAACGTAGATTCAGGGATTCAGTTTTTGGAAGCCGTTGATTCCGAACCTGAACCTGTTGCGGCTATCGTCCCGCTTTCTTTTGCTGATAGGTATCAGAAATGGAAATGCGCTTCAGCAATACAGGACTATCAAAATAATACCACACGTTTCCTTGTCGTCCGATCACGCCAAGCAAATGAACAGCTGGATTTTTCCCGCAAAAAAACATCACTCTTAGTCGAATTTCAGGAAGATCGTTCTGGTTTACTCTATCACCTGTTGAGTGTTTTCAATCTTTTTCAGATCAATCTTTGCCGATTGGAGTCGCGGCCTGCCAAGGACACTCCCTGGGCATATGTTTTTTACGTAGACTTTTACAACACAGCGGAAACAGAGGCTTGTCTTGATGTTATCCGTGTGTCAAAATTTCGTTACAAAGTAATTGGAAGTTACGATTTAATCAAATGATTGGCATGACAGATGCGTTACTAGAGCAGGATAAAATTTTAACAATTTTCAACAGATTGAGCTTTGTTTAGTTAAAGAGGTAGTCATGTTTGAAATGAAAATAATTTTCCAGAAACTGGTCAGACTTTCGGGAATTACAGCAAGTTGGTGGCTGCTTTGCGGGATTGACAGGAGCCCAAAGGAAATGAAATTTGGGCTTAAGGATCTGCAGACGAAGAACATGCTGCAGTCAATGCCGCCTCTTACAGAAATTCCTTTAAGTTTTTATTTCTTGGCCTTGGCTTTTGTGGGCTCAATTATTGGAGTTATTTTTCTGGTACGTTATCACCACAAAAAGAAAATCCAGGATGGACTAGATCAAATTGCAATAGACCAAGCTCAACTGGCACTGGACTCGGAATTTGAAGCCAGACAAGTAGAAGAAGAGGATAGGGAATTTTTCCCAGAATTATGCAACACGAGCGATCCGGTAGAACTTTTGCCGGTCATTATGTCTTCAGAAAAATTTGAAAAAATAGTTGAGGACTATAAAAAATCTGACAGATTTTCAAAACTGGATTTGGCAAGAATTTTTATGCTGAGGAAAAGTTTGCAGTTCACTTTTAAGAATACTGCGGTTGGCTTTAGCTGTTCACAAATGATTGAACCCGGAACACATTTGGAATGCCAGATTCATCACAAGGGAAAAAATGTAGTTTTCATCACTACCGTTCTGGACTCAAATGAGACTCAGCTGCTGATAAAACCTCCGACTGTAAAACGGCGTCCGGCCAATATGAAACAGTTTTCTGAACTGTACTGCAATATCCGCCGCGGAGAAGATGCAGATTATGAATTCAAGTTTAAAATCATAGGGCAACTAGCAAAGGATCTTAATGCTGTAATTCTGAGACACACCAATAATATTCACAGACTGCACATTCGAGTCTCTGAACGTCTGCCGATGGATTTAGAAATGGACTTTCAGCTGCTGACCGCAGAGCAGTATGAAGCGGAGCAGGAGTTTGATGTAGGTAAGCTGCAGCATCATACACTTTCCGGAAAAATAAAAGACATGAGCGCCGGTGGAATTAAAGTTCAGTTGGGTGAAATGCCGCCTCAGGGAATCAACAAAGGTGATGCTTTTCTTTTTCATCTGCCTTATGCCAGCTTACATGGAAATATAACTGCGACTGTGGTCGATATGGTATCCCACGGTGAACTGAACGATATCCACTGCAAGTTCAGTGAAGTTGACATGCTTACACGCATGAAACTTAATCAGTACCTGCACCGAAAAAAATTAAGTATGGAGGCCGCCTGATCTTAATTATTTCGCAATAAAATATGTTTCGAAAATTCATTTACTGGTTCAGCCTTTTGGCTTTGCTGGTAATTGCCGGGGGTTATGGTTTTTTAAGAACAAAATTACCTCAGCGCTCAGGAGAAATCATACTTCCGGGTCTGAACAATAAGGTTGATGTTGTCTTTGACAAATGGGCGATTCCTCACATTGAGGCGGAAAATGAGCTGGATGCCTATCTAGCTCTGGGTTATCTGCATGCGCAGGATCGGATTTTTCAGATGGAATTGATGATTCGTGTCGCTCAAGGCCGACTTTCTGAAATGTTGGGTGAGGCCATAATTGACGTTGACCGCTATTTCCGCACGCTGGGCATACACCGCTATGCCGAAAAATATGCAGCAGATCATTTCCAGAAAAATCCACAAAGAGTTCAAAAAGCACTGAAAGCCTATCTCTCCGGCTTGAATGCTTTTGTGGCTTCCGGAGCGACTCCGATCGAATTCACGCTACTTGGAATTCCAAAACGTGAATACAAAATCGATGACTTGGTTTGCATAGCCGCTTACATGTCCTACACATTCACTAATGCAGTCCGGCAGGATCCACTGATTTCTCATATTCATAAAACATTTGGTAGCAGTTACCTTAAGGATCTGGCCATAAACTGGCCGGCAGGGGACACGCAAATTAAAGTTTCAAAAAACCAGTCTAGTGAAGATTTGGAGTTAGCAGCACTCTTTTCAGGAATGGATAATGTGTTGGCCCAGATACCACCTTTTTTCGGCAGCAATTCTTGGGTAGTTTCCGGATCAAGAACCAAATCAGGCAAAGTAATTTTTGCCAATGATCCTCACATTGGCTATGCAGCGCCGGCAACCTGGTATGAAGCACACCTGAAAACTCCGGAATGGGAGCTCTACGGGCATCATATAGCCGGAATCCCCTTTGCGATTCTGGGTCACAACCGCCGCATGGCTTGGGGTGTCACTATGCTGCAAAATGACGATTTGGATTATTATCGTGAGCAGGCAAATCCTGCAAATCCGGATCAGGTCTGGTTCCGTGATCACTGGGAAGACCTGAAAATCATTGAAGAAACAATTTCGATAAAGGGTGGAGACGATATTTCTCTCCGCGTACGGATTTCAAGACACGGCCCGATTATCAACGATGTTCTGGAGTCTGTCGAAAAAACTGAAAGCCATCCCGTTGCACTGGCCTGGGAGATGCTGGCTGATTATGAAAATTCGACAGAACAGGTTTTTTATGATTTGGGGCATTCAAACAGTCTTGAAGATTCACAGACCGCAGTCAGCAAACTTCATGCTCCTGGCTTGAATATCAACTATGGAGACGCGGAAGGAAACATTGCTTGGTGGGCAGCCGCGCGTCTGTTGATTCGTCCGTCACACGTGAATTCTTTTATTATTCTGGATGGAGCAAGCGGCAAGGATGAAGTTCTCGGTTACCACGATTTTTCAGGAAATCCTCAATCTGTGAATCCCCAATCCGGAATGGTGTTCAATGGAAATAATCAGCCGGAAGACATGGGAAGCGGTTTGGAGCCGGGTTATTATGCACCGCAGGAAAGGGCGCAGCGTATGAGTCAGTTGCTTGATCCGGACAAGGATGACTGGACTGCAGCAGATATGCAGCAGATTCAGCTGGATACGAAACATCCGCGGATCGAGAATTTTCGGCAGCACTTTCTGACTGTGCTGTCTGAAAACTCAGGACGAGGCGAAGTTTTCCGGAATGCTGCGGAAGTATTTAAAAACTGGGATGGAACGCACAAAAGAAATGCTATTGGGGCCACTATTTTTCACCGCCTCTTTTATCATTTGAGCATTAGTATTTTTGCAGATGAAATTGAAGAAAAGGGGACCCTTGTTTTACTCAATGTTTCGCTGATCGATAAGAGCATGCCGCAACTGCTGAACAATCCACAATCTCCTTGGTGGGACAATCTGAAAACTCCGGACAAGCGTGAAAAACAGCAGGAGATTCTACAAACGGCTTGGGTAAATGCCGTGCAGAGCCTGGAAAAAGATTATGGTTCAGATCTGAATTCCTGGGAGTGGGGCAAGATTCACACTCTGGAAATCAAGCATTTGCTGGGGCAGAAAAAACCGCTGAACTTGTTATTCAATATTGGTCCTTTTCCAGTTCCCGGAAGTAAGGGAGTGATCAACCAGTTTCGGCACAAATATGGACCAAAAGAGCTGGAAGTCAGTTCTGGACCGTCAACACGCCGCGTTATTGATTTTGGTGATGCTGAAAATTCAACAGGAATTAGTCCAACCGGGCAGTCCGGATATTTTTTCGATCAGCATTACCAGAATCAAACCCCGCTTTATCTGGCTGGTGAATACCGCAAACAAAGAATGAACCGCGAAGACATCCTGGCGAATCAAACATCTCGGCTGATTTTTCAACCTTGATGATTTATTTTTGCTGTCAATAACAATAATTTGTTTGAAATTCGTTAAATAGTACTTACAAACCTTCCACCACAATCATGTTCGTAGAAGCATTCTGGCGCCTCAACGCTCGGGCTTCTCTATATTCCGGTGAATCAATCCATTTTTTAGCCGTTTCAACGCTTTCAAATTCCAGAATTACAATGCGATCAGGTTCCCAGTTTCCTTCGAGTTTTTCGGCTCTTCCTCCGCGGGCTAGGTATTTCCCACCGTAGGTCTGAATAGCCGGTGGTGCGAGTTTTTTGTAATCCTCATACCTTTCCGGATTATTTACGGTGATATCACTTATAACATAGGCACTCATCTTAAATTCTCCGTCTAATTATTTACAGAATTATTTGGAATGTTTCTGAATTTTTTTACCGTCTTCAGACTAATCTGAAAAGAGGTAACAATTCCAGTGGAATTTGCGTTGACTACTCATTTTTATTGGAGTAAGGTTCGCATTGTTTTGATTATCCAATCCTTTAACCTTATTGAAAGGAGTTGCTATGCTTGATATGAAATCAACGATAATTGGTGTTTTATTTGGAATAGTGTTAGTTTTTTCTTTAGGCGCAAGCCATAAAAAAGAAAGGATGGGGCCTCCCCCAGCAGGAATGTTTCAGCTCTATGCTATCCCCAATAATGACACGAAAGCGGTCATTCTGCACACTGGCAGTGGACGATATAAAATCGCAAATCTGGATCTTTCTCCAAATTTTGAATCCGGTGACAGGTTCATGGGTCCTCCGCCGGAATAGCTCAATTGCAATTAACGAAAAAAAGAACTTACTGCGTATCTGTGCCCGGTGACAGAATATAGCCGGGCCAGATACTCAGTAAGCCTTAACCAATGGAAATCCTTCCAGCAGCTTGTACTGAAAAATGTATCAATGCAGAAACGACTGTTTCCTTTAGCAATAGCCAAATATTAAACAAGGAGAAAATATGTGCTCTAATTTAAAGTTAATTGCTTACAAAATTATACGAAAAAATTATTCAAATCTGTTTTTTGCGGCAGTCCTGTTTCTCACAGGATGTTCTATGACGTTTCCTTTGCCTGATGAAAAGAATCAAACTATGTTGATCATACCTGTAGAAACACGTCAAACATTGAGACATTTTGTCTTTACCTTGGATATTTCTATTGAAGATTCAGCAAATAATAAAATCGTACATCATCAAATTGAACCAAATCCAAAAATGCTTTTTTCTTATAACACACAACTTAAGCCTGGCAAATATAAAATCACCGAAATGATCAGGAAAGCAAAACCAGGGTTTAAACTTGGTGGTAAGAAGAAGCGAAGACCTGAAATGGTAAAGGGAATTAGTGAATTCCAGCTTGAAAAAGGTAAAATTACAATAATTGATAAAAGATTTTTGTTTCAGCAACCTAAACCCACTAAAAAAGGAATGCAGAGTAAAGGCATGGGCATGAAAGGTAAGGTGGATGCAGCCGAGAGGGTACAAGAACAGTTGAAAAGGAAAGCCGAAAGAAAGACCGAGCAAAAGGAGATGAGGGAACAGAGAGTTAGGTTTGTTCAGATTGTCGATTTGGATGAAAGTTTTAAAACTAAATTAATGGAGGAATTAAAAGAGGTAGAAAATTTCGAAAAATGGAAGTAAGAAATGAAAAAGGTCCAAATCATCTAGGAAATTCGATCACAATGATTTTGTGTAAATTTCGAATTTAAGTTTCATTTGCCATTAAACCGAGTTTAGTTTTTGCTCCCCGGAATCGGGTCACCGGAGTCTCTTTCAGCAACAGCCTTTTTAAAGCCCACCTCTTCTGCACGCTGTTTGAACCAGATCCCTTCCGGGCTGTGACGGGCAATGCCGTCGAACAGACTGGCAATTGACTGGGTGCTGGATAGCCCCATGTTTTCATAAGCCTGATTCACCATCATTTTCATCATCATCAGTTGGTTCTTGGGTACCCCCTTGATCCGCTCAGTCAGTTGGCTAACTGTTTTATCAAGCTCTTTGAGCGGTACCGACTGAAAAATAAGCCCCATTTCCTCTGCTTTTTTCCCGGATATAAGATCTCCTGTAAATAGCATTAATTTGGCTTTTTCCAGTCCCAGGCGGTAGACCCACATGGCCGTGGTCGGACAGCCCCAGACACGTGAGGGGGGATAGCCTATCCGGGCTTTTTCATTCATTATAATGATGTCACAGCAAAGAACAATATCACTGCCTCCGGCAACCGCATCACCATTGATTCTGCCAATTACAGGTTTATTGCACCTCCAGATTGACATAAAATTCTGGGTACAGCGGTTTATAAAACTGTAGTCAATCATCGGATCCCAGGGCATATCCTGAATTCCAGGATTGGCTCCAGGTTTTTCCGCGAAGGCCTTTAAATCATATCCACCGCAAAAACCGCGTCCGGCTCCGGTCAATACAACAACATGTACAGAATCATCATTACTGGCATGGCCAAAAGCTGAGGCTATATCTTCGGGCATGGCTTCACTGATTGCATTAAAACGTTCTGGGCGATTCAACGTTATTGTGGCAACTCGATCCTTGGACTCATACATAACTGTACCAAAATCCATAATTGCTTTCTCCTTTGGTGTGGTGCTAAGGCTTGACTTGAAAGGGGGGCAGTTTAAAGTTTAAAAAAGGACTAATTAAATGGGCAGGCGCTGAGGCAATCTCTCCTTGAGAACCCGGATATGCTCCGGCCCGGTTCCGCAGCAGCCCCCGACAATTTGCACACCATAGGTGCTAATCCAGTTCTCAATTTCTTCAGCATATTTATTAGGCATGCAGATTTCCTTAAAACTCCAGTCAGGCTTTTCCAGTCGTCCTGTTTCGGCGTAGGCTAGTTTTGGGCCGCTCCAATGCCGTTCTATAATCTCAAGGGCAGGCCCAGTATCTCTGACCTGGCTGTGCATGATTCCCGCCGCTTCTCCGCCGAGCGGAACTAAGGTCTCAACCAGCTCTCCAAAATCACCTGTGGGGAGTGTACTTTTCCAGCGCCAACTCATCACACTCTCCCCATCATCCGCCATCATTGCGCTGTAGCCTATCCAGACGGGTAAGCCCGTGGAGAGGGCAGCTTCGATGACCATACGGGCATTTTCAGCATCTCTCATCATTTCTGCAATAATCAAATCCACGCCGGCCTCTGCCAAAATTTCAGCCAATTCCTGATAGTTGTCCGCCACCTTTTCACCGGCAGCCACTTCCTGCTGGCTGCTGAAGGGTGCCATGCTTGACATGGAACCTGCGATCCAGGTTTCCCCTTTTGCCGCACGGTCTCTAGCAGCTTGTGCCAGCCGGACTGCTTCAGTGTTGATGCTCCTGACTTCGTCGCCCAAATCAAGGCTTTCTAGCACGTGGCGCGCAGTGGAATAAGTATTGGCAGTTATAACCTGTGCTCCTGCTCCGATGTAATCTTCATGTACTTGGCGAACAATTTCTGGATGACCCTTGTGGGCAATCCCACTCCAAACATCCGAATCCATTGCTACTCCTCGCTTCTGAATCTCAGTGGAAACCGCGCCATCAAGCAGTATGATCTCATTATTTTTTATACGTTCACTTAAAGATGTCATAAATCCATCCACTTTTTATTTATATCAGTATGCCAGCCTTGAGAAAGAACCCTTTCCACTAGCTACTTAGACTCTATTCACATGGCGGAGTATTAGTTTTCAGTCAGAGTTCACCCATCAAATGGCGTTCCAGCAAAGGCATACGGTCATGCCCGAAAAACATTTCATCCTCCACGAAAAAAGTAGGGGCACCAAACGCACCGCGTTTAACTGCTTCTTCGGTAGTCTGGAAAAGAGCATCTTTGACTTCCTGCGTTCCCGCGCGCTCAACTGACTCCCGTCCAATCAATGACGTGACTACTTCAGGGTCAGCAATGTCTTTATTATCTGCCCAGTAGGCGTTGAAAAGTGTATGTGCCGCTTTTGTAACTTGCTCAGTTGACAATCCGGTTAAAGCACGCATGGCCAGTACTGTACGTACCGGAAAATCAGCAGGCATCTGTAGCGGAATCTCGTAATGCCTGGAAAGACGCTGTAGGTCCTTGAGCAGGTAGGGCTTTTTTGCTGGCATCAGACCCGGGGTATCGGAGGTGCCGACGGCTCTGAAAACTCCACCCAGTAAAAACGGCTTCCACAGCAAATCCGCATTGCTGCGTTGTGCGAGATCCTCAATGAGCTTGGACGCAACGTAAGAATAGGGGCTGACCACATCGAAATAAAAATCAATTTGTTTTTCCATTATTTTAACCTTTAATTCCCGAGTCTATGGGCAAAAAAATAAACGAAAACTGCACAGGTACCGGAGGAAGTATTTGTCGTCCGGGCAGGCAGGGACGTTTTAATTATTGAGAAAACTCCTTAGATGGTCATAGTATTCCATTTTATTTGAAATGTCATTATGTCCTGTGTTTGAAATTGTTTTGACCGTTATCTGCTCCGGTGGGAATTCACTGATCAGGCGCAGTGAGTGTTTTTTTGGAATGACTTCGTCATTTTCTGCCATTAGAATAATTGTTTTTGCCTGAATTTCCTTTACTCTGCCTATTGAGTCATATTTATCTTTCAGCAGCAAAAACATGGGATAGATTGGGAATTTGTTTTGTGCAACATTTTTGATGCTGTCATATGGTGAGACCAGCACCATTTTTTCAACGGACCGTTTTGAAGCCAGATAAGTTGCCGCACCGCTTCCCAGACTTCTGCCCATAACAGAGATTATTGCCTGTTTCTCCTGTACTTTGTCAAATAGAGAAAGTGCATCTGAATATATTCCTTTTTCAGTCGGCTGACCCGAACTTCCGCCGTAGCCTCGGTAATTAAGCAGATAGACGGTATGCAGAGGAAATGCCGTTAAAAAGTCATCTGCATTGTGAACGACTGCTTCGGCGTTTCCTCCGAAATAGATCAAAGCTTTTTCTTTTCCCGGATTCAGTGCTATTACTTCAAGTGTTTCCTTTTCATTTTCCAGCTTCAGCAGTTCATAACTGTGGTGTATTTTGCCTGTAGGGAAATAGATCAGTTTTCTCTGATAGAAAAAAAGTACTGCTCCCGCAATGAGATAAATCAGTAAAATATAAATCATGCTGTCAAGTGTTTTCGATTTCATGGGTCGGGCTAGATTGCATGTTATAATCTGGACCAGGTCTCTCTTTCAGAACTTTGGACTACAGCCTCCAAGACTTTCATATTTGCCGCAGAATCCTTGAGTGGTGTCGGCACCTCCGTGTCCTTGAGTACTGCCAGAGAAAATAGGTCGCCCTGGATTGTGTACTGGTCGCAAATCTCAAGGACGATTTCTTCAATCTCATCTGTTTGCTGATGCCAAATTCTGCATGGTCGATCAGGCGGAGCATTGAATGGAATTTCGATTTCAACCCTGCCCTCCGTACCAAAAATATTGACCCGCTGATAAGGTGTCAGTTGTGTGGCACAGGTGAATGTCGCAGACTGACTCCCAAAGTCCAGGATCCCGGAACAGAGCCTGTCGGTCTTGAACTCTGGATCGTATTCCAGCTTCCCAAAAACCCGTTGAGGTTCCCTGCCTAAGATGAAGCGCGCAAGTGAAATGCAATAGCAACCGATGTCCATTAATCCGCCACCGCCAATCTGAGCCATGTTGCGGATGTTCCCCGGATCAGCATTGTAGTAGGAAAAAAATGAATGAATGCTCTGCAAAGTGCCGATCTTTCCCTCATCGACCAGCTGCCGTGCCTTTTTCCATTGTGGATGATGCCGGTACATGAAGGCTTCCATGACTTTCAGTTCGGGCCACTTCCGGGCTTCATCCAACAGATCCTCAGCTTCAGCAGCTGTTAGGCCGATGGGCTTTTCGCACAGGACGTGCTTGCCGGCTTCCAGTGCTTTGCTGGCCCATGGTAAGTGCAGATGATTGGGCAAGGGAATGTAGACCGCATCGATCTCAGCATCCTCCAGCAGTTCCTCATATGAACCATAGGCTTTCGGAATACCCAGCTGAATCGACACATTCTGTGCCTTCTCCAGGCTACGCGAGGCAATTGCCGCCATTTCGCAGTGTTCACCCTTCTGCATGGCGGGAATCACCTTTTCCAGGCCAATCTTCGCCGTACTCAAGACACCCCAGCTTAGTTTTTTCATTTCACTTCTCCTCTGCAGAGCCACTGCCGTTCACCTGTGTTGAAAGCTAAAGTTTTTCGGCCGAAATGTCAACTCCTGACTTTTTCAATCTGACGAAACTCTAAAGAGCATCTGGGGAATTTTGCCAATCCCACCTCGATTGTCATTTCCCCCACGCTTGTAATTCCCGCGAACAGTGAATCGTTTAGTATGAGCCAGAGCAAAGAGCAAATAGATTAATATGGCTGCCTCTCCCGACAGCGCAAACTTTCAAAG
>ERZ651768.1837-NODE-1837-length-15218-cov-14.941549_pt1 | contig 15218 bp, 14 predicted proteins | sample MGYA00514754_ERZ651768 | MGnify/ENA metagenome assembly ERZ651768
AAAGTACTTCAGGGCTTGATGCAAATGAAACTCTGCTAAATACTGACCTCATCGAAAGTCAGTCGTCACTTTGTAACTATGGTACAATCGATCAGGCTTCCCGGACAGACATTCATAAAAATAACCTTAGGGCATAAACCTTTAAATAAGGAATTCTGCTGTGAGTAAAAAAAATTTAAAGACTATTTTAATACTTAGTATTTGCATGGTCTTCACTCCTTTCGCATGGGCCGGCGACGATGAGATAACAGCGAAAAAAAGAGCCGCTTGTGATGATGGTAACTCTGCCGCATGTTTTGCAATGGGAGAAAGATACCGGGTCGTTGAACAGGATAATAAAACAGCTCTGGAATTTTTCAGAAAAGCCTGTAATGCGGACTATATGACCGGGTGTACGCATGGCGGAATCCTTTTATTCATGTCGGGCAAACATAGCAGCGCGCAATGGAAAGAAGCTAAAAAGATGTTTCAAAAAGCCTGTGATGCCGGAGAGGACCCCTCTTGCTATAATTTAGGAACACTCAGCTACAAGGAAGGTAGACAGAAAAGAGCCATCAAATACTACAAAAAGGCGTGCAAAATGGGTAACCAAGGTGGGTGCGTCAGGGAAAAAAGACTGGCACGATGAGAGATGTCCAAGAAACTTAAAAACTGGGAAGAACTGGTCAATGACGGGGAACAGTATGGCGACCCCACAAGCGAACTAACTCAAGAACAGAAAATAATCTTTGAAAACATCAAGGATCAGAAAGTTCTCAAGCTCCAGGATGCCTATGACTTTGTAAAGAGGGATGAAGTCACAAGAGAACACGGAATCAATCTCGCCAAAATAATCTCCGATTTTGAGTTATTAAATTCTATCCACACCATTATTATCACCCATAATAATTTAGGACCCGAAGGTATAAAAATCCTAGCATCATCGAACTCTCTACCTAAGGTAGATTATCTGCATTTGGGTTCCAACAATTTAGGAGATGAAGGAATAGAAATCCTTGCATCCTGTGACCTTTTCTCAGAAGTAAAAACACTCAATCTGGAACAAAACGGAATTACTGAACGAGGAGCCAAGGCTTTGGCGTCATCTTCTACGTTAACCAAGTTAACCTCCCTAAACTTGGTTGACAACAGGATTGGTGATCAGGGCGCATTGGCAATTGCAGATTCGGGTACTTTGTCTAATTTAATCTACCTGCATCTCGGAGGCAACCGAATAAAATCTGAGACAGCAAAAACAGCCCTCCGCGAATCTAAAAAATTAACCCAACTGAAAACACTCAAGGTTTTCTAAGCAAATATCACAGCGAGAGGATCCTAAACTCGACCAAAAGATTTGCAACTCTTTGATGAAACAATATAACTGCTTATTCTTTATCCCTACTTGTTAATCAAACAGCGTCATGCTCCTGGATTCGATAACTCTGGATCTTCCGGGCGTAATAGTTCAGGCCGAGAATAGTTAACTAAATCTGGTGTGGTCTCTACACCTTCCTGAAGAATAAGCGTCTTTAATTGCGTCAGAGTTTTGGTTTGATGAATTGCCTTCGCCCCTTCCGGGCCAAAAGCGTTTCTTCCCATATAAAGATGAGTTAGTCCACTTAACTGAGTTGACGTGCCAATGGCTTTAGCACCATCATCTCCAATAGTATTCTGAGACAGGTTCAGAACTTTGAGGTTTTTTAGGTTAGACGTCCCAGCGATGAGGCTCACTCCCGCGTCACCAAACTTGTTTGCCGCAAGATTTAATTCTTCAAGGTTCTCAGCAATCTTACCTCCGATCAGTGAGCGAATGCCCTCCGCATCTAAATAACTACGTTCAAGATCAAGTTTTTTCAGACAAGGGAGGTTCTCGGATATGCCTATAGCTATCGCCGTTTTATTCCCGGCTTCCATCCAACCTATGTCAAGCGATTCTAATTGCGTAAAGTTTGACGAGTTAACAAAATCTACCAGGGAATCATCAGTTAGTTTGTTGTCAGACAAAACAAGCGATTTAATATTTTTTAAAGTAGCGCTTGAAGAGTTGGCCCACTCCTTTATTCCTTCATCTGTTATGAAATTAACCCCAAGCTTTAGCACTTCAAGTTTCAATAACTGATTTGATTCACTTAAAATTTTCAACGCTTCATCGCCGATTTGGTTGTCTCCTAAATCCAAAACCCGAACCTGGCTAACCTGACTGGAGCGTGCCAACAAAGTAATTTCATCCGTAGAGTAATATTTACCCGCTAGCTTTAGTATTGTAGATTCAGCTTCTAAACTGGTGGTGATAGTTTCTTCAACCTTTGGAGCTAGTTCTTCTAAAGTCGGCCTACTATCATCATATTCCGCGTTACCACCCCTAATAATACCCATTAAAATACTCCTAAAAAATATTACCTATTTTTTCCTCGTATAACTATGACGACTACCTATCACCCTTGATTTCTTTGATGTATGATATGCAACCCCTCAAGAGTTAAAAAAGGATCTATAGTGTCTATAGACTTGGCTTTGGAGGCTATCAAGTCAACTATTCCTCCAGTTGCAATAACACGCGCTTTTTGTTGTAGTTCCTCCTGTATTTTTAAAACCATCCCATCGATCATACTAACGAATCCGTAAATTGTTCCTGAATGGATACTTTCAACCGTGGACTTTCCTATAACGTGGTCAGGTTCTGCCATCTCAACGCGGGGCAGTTTAGCAGCGTTTTTAAAAAGAGCTTCTAAAGACAATTGGACGCCGGGGAAAATGGCCCCCCCCAGATACTCACCTTTTTCAGAAACGGCATCAAATGTTGTCGCGGTACCAAAATCAACTATAATCAGTGGACCACCATATTTCTCATAAGCAGCTACAGAGTTGACAATACGATCAGCACCTACCTCGGCAGGGTTTTTATAAAGTATCGATATCCCCGTCTTAATTCCAGGACCAATAATAAGAGGATCACACGAAAAATATTTCCTGCTCATATCCTTTAAAATAGGAATCAGAGGTGGCACCACACAAGCAATGACAATCTCATCAATGATTTCGACTTCTACATCATTAAGCAGGATGAATTCTTTGATTAGCACCCAATACTCATCAGAGGTACGTGTCCATTCAGTTCGAATCCTCCAATGGGTCAAAAGCTTACCCCTAGAAAACAAACCTATAACATTGTTAGAATTACCAACATCGATGGCAAGTAACACAAAACCCCCATTTAATTAACTACTTGTAGCATTAATTTTTCTTTTGTGGTCTTTGTAATAGGAACACAAGTTTTTCAACTCCTTCATCGAAGCTTTACAGCTTCTAAATAGTCGCCCCCCTCTTTATTTAAAGCCCACATTATACTTGTAGAGTCTTAAAAAATATTAAAAATTTTAAATTTTTAGATAATAGTGGAGTCGCTTAGAGATTCATGAAGAACTTTGAAATTTCTTAACTTCCCAATAGTCATACTAGTAATAGCTGGATACTTATTACTTAAAAACGGGGAATTACACCAAACTAAATAGAGACTTACAATCAAACAAACACGAACCTTTGCACTAGAAAATTTCTAGGTTATAATTTCTGCTGTGATTTTATAATTTATAACAGAAAATTAGAAAAATTTAATTACCCTACTCAAATTGAAAGAACCACGATATATGACCGAAGACCAGTTCCACATTGAAATGGAGGACATCTCTACATATCCCCTTCAGCGATCAGCTGATTATTCTTTTTGGGAAGAAATTACTTTTGAAGACCTGCAAACAAGCATTTTAGCTACGCTTACTGACGAAAAATTAAAAACATTTTTGGGTGTCGTTAGAAATGGAAGTGCCTTTAAATTAGGGGAGTATTTTTATAGGATTAACACAGACTGATACGGCACAACCTATATTCATTAACCCGCAGTAGTTATTTAATTAAAAAAAAATCTCCAGCAATTATAGATTTAATACTCTAGTAAAAAATATTTATGCCTGATTCTACCTCGAAATGCAAGTTTGCCTTTGGCCAACAAATTCACCATAAGCTATTCGATTACTACGGGGTAATTGTTGCGGTAGACCCATGCTACAAGGGTGATGACCAGTGGTATGAAATGGTAGCACGCTCCCGTCCTCCGAAAGAAAAACCTTGGTATCATGTTAAAAAAGCTGATGGGAGTCAAACTTACGTTGCAGAGCGCAATTTAGAAAGCAATCCAGTAACAAACAACTAAATCCAACGAATCCGTTAAGTCGATAGTTGTTTTACTCCCCAAAAACTCCAGAGTAAAAAGCTGCTAGAAAGATTAAAAAACCACCCCATAAATTTCGCGCTAAACTTTGGTTATGCTTAAACGTTTCGAAATCCTTCGAGGACTCCTCGTTTCTATCGAACAATAACCAGTGTTCGAAAATCAACCAAACCGGAGGAAGCAATGCCCAAGCCGCGAAAATAATTTCACGAGGACACGCATTCAAATGGGAACGATAGGTATAAAGCAGACCTACTATTGCCAGAGTTGGGCCTAAAACTCTCCTAATTTTTGCTCTTCCCCACTTCCCAGTAGCCTTGTTACCGCTAGACATTTTATGTGCCCATTTATTAAATATAAAAACCTAAGGATTTCGACTGGCGCAGAAAGTTGGATAATTCAATCATATTCATACCACCTTGCCAATATTAAGAAGTCTTTGAGTTTGTGTTTGATGATAAATTATAGTGAAAACAAACTGTATCGCCAAAAAACATACTAATGGAAAAAGACAACGTTCCATCACCCCAAACAATGACATTAGCACCAAAAGAAATAATGGCAAGTCAACTCCGTTCCAACTCCAGGCGATCATCAAAGGGCTGGCTTTTTGTTGGTAATCTTTTCTCTCACTAGAAGACATGATGTCGCCCTTATAGTGTTCCTTACCAGATTCTACAAATTCACCGAGACTTGTAAAGCAACCACGAAACAGCAATCGCTGAAGTTGGAGATAGTAAAAATAGACCTTCAAAAGAATTGCGTCATTATCCGATATTTTTGAGTAGGTATCTAAAATTTCTTGAAAGTTTCCATCAAACCCCTTCTGAATCGTAGTTATCATTGTAAGCTTACAATAGTCATAGGCTATTGCCCGCAAGATAGTGATTAAACCAAAGAGGGCTAATGCCATATATTCTTTATCGAGACTATTCATTATTCCGGCAAGAACAGCCAAATAAATAATATAACCCGCAATGCCATCTAGAAGCCGACCCCAATCGCTAGAACATTTTTTGGCTCGTGCTAACTGGCCATCCACACAGTCTAAAATCAATACCACTTCTAGCAAAATGCCTGCAAAAAAAAATGCCTGTAACGTTCCCAAACTAAAAGTATACGCTGAGACTAGCCCGACAAAAACCGAAACATAGGTTACTTGATTGGGAGTAACCCAGGTATCTTTTAAAGCTTGCACAATACTTGCTGCTATAGGATTGTGAAAGTAACGATTCACTGGTTCTATTATTTCTTTAACCGGCGAAACTTGGTCTGACAGTACATTCATTTTTTATAACCAGTTATTCTTCTTACCCCAATCAATAGTTTCTTTCAGACCTTTTACTAAATTATATTTAGGCTGAAACTTATGTGATTCGAAAAAGGATTTGGGTGATGCAATCCATGACGTTTGACAAATATCAATCACTCTTTGTCGATCAAAAAGTGCTGGTTTGGGACCGAACCAAGCTAAAACCTCAGAAATACTAGAAAGAAACCTGAGCAACACCTCTGGAATAAATAGAGTTTTAGCGCGCACGTTAAGAATTTTCATTGCAGAATCCGAGATATCATTCCAAATATGATACTCTCCATCAGTAACATAATATATTTTTTCATTTTTAGGATAACAAACTGCTGCCCGAACCATAGCTCTAACTATATCTGTGACATAAACTAACGATAACTCTCGCCTAGTTGTCCCTATTTTAATATTCCAACCTTGGCTTAGTGTTTTTAGATAAACGAAAAAATTTTCCTCTCTCGGACCATAAACTACTGGAGGACGAATAATAACGATAGGAAGCAACGAAGAATATTTTAGCGCTATTTTTTCTCCTGCAAGCTTAGATTCTCCATAATAAGTCACGGGCTTACATGGATTCTTTTCTTGAACTGCCTCCCCTTGTGCGCTAGGTCCAGCCGCAGCCAGACTACTTAAATGAACAATTGCTTTGAGATTGCCCCCAATTGCCACGCATCTTTCATAAAGAACCTCGCAAGAATACACATTGCCACAAAAGTAATCGTCTCTCGTTTTAGCCTTAGTTAAACCAGCACAGTGAAATAAATAGTCCGCTTTCTCAAGACAAGAAATAGATGAACTTTGCGCGAGATCGACGACATGAATCTTCACTTGACCTGACTTATTCAACCACCTTTGATCACTAGTTTCACGGACCAATGCGTGAATAGTACAACCCTGTCCAACTAGATAATCAATCAAATGACTCCCAATAAAACCAGTAGCACCTGTTACAACAACAGCGGCATTTTTAAGAGATAACATCTCGCTCATAAATTCGATGCCTTTTATAAATGACCCCACCTAATCGGGAAATAGGGGAAAGAATATCTTTATTGTCTTCAAGCACCCAAGACATATCGCACCATTTTATTTTTTTCTCTACAAATTTTTTATAGGTTTCATAATAGAGTGCCACGTCAATACCCGAGCGTCGGTATTGTTTCTTTACCCCCAAAGCTAAGACCCGGTACAATTTAATTTTATTTTTATTCCAAAAAAAACTAGCCCAACCAAACGGAAAAGTCCTACCGTTCATTTTTTTTAAAATCACGTTGATATCTGGCAGAGTAAGCGAGAACCCGGCTGGTTCTCCATTAAGCTCCGCGATAAAACAATATTCTGGCTGAAAAAAGCTTCTCATTTCATTTGCAGAATATAAAAATTCCTCTTTGGACATTGGAATAAAACCCCAATTATCAACCCATGATTCGTTATAAATGTGCCAAATAGCATCTATTTCCTCGTTAAACTTGTTCAAGCGAAAGGGTCTTACCATAAAGCGCCCCCTTTTTTTAAGACGCGACATTGCCGATCCGAGATATTCCGGTATCTTTGGTAATTCCATCCTTAAGGAAACGAGGTCCTTATTTTTTTCCAACCCCCATCCTTCAAGAAGGTTTGAGTAGTAGCGAGGATTATATGGCATTCCTATAACCGGCGGAATATCAAAACCATCTACAAGCAAACCACATTCATGGTTAGTTGATAAATTTACTGGGCCCATGAGTTTGTTGAATTTTTTTTTTTGACACCATTTTTCTGCCTCATCGAGCAATAAATCTGAAGCTTGTTCATCATTTATCACTTCAAACATTCCAAAAAAACCTACCTGTTGAGACAACTTTTTGTTGTAAACATGATTTTCGATCAGTGCAACTCTTCCCACAACCGTTCGATTATTAGAAACGACTAAAAATAAATCAACTTTTGAATCTTTGAAAAATGGATTTACTGCGGGGTCTAAGAACTTTTTACGCTCGCTAATTAAAGGAGGAACCCATAGGGAGGAATCGCCATAAATCCTCCATGGCAACTGAATGAACTGTTTTTTATCGGCAGGAGTTTTTACTTCTTTAACGCTAAGGACCATTACTGGGGCAAGACACCTATTCTTTTTAAATTCTTCCCAAATGAGATTAAAATTTTATCCAGATCTCCTTTTGTATGTGCAGAAGTATAACTGGTTCGAATCATAGCTTTCAATGGCGGAACTACTGGAGACACGGCGACACCGGCAAATATTCCGTCGTCAAACAACAGCCTATTCATATATAGAGTAAGAGCTTCATCACCTATCTGAATAGGCACAATAGGCACATGATTGTTGTTTACCTGAATTCCCATTTCAAAAAAAGCTCGCTTAATAAAAGCTGTATTTTTATGCAAGAGTTTTCTTCGTTTCGAATCACTAGCAAGAATATCTAACCCCTCTATAACTCCTGCAACAGAAGCGGGAGGTAAAGCTGCTGTAAAAATAAACGCAGAAGCCTTATGCCTGATGTATTCTGCTATATGTTTTTTTGTAGAAACAAAACCTCCGATTGATCCCAAGCTCTTAGAAAAAGTTCCCACATAAATATCAACATCTTTTTCGACATCAAAATATTCACAAGCCCCTCTTCCATTATCACCCAAAACTCCCATTCCATGAGCTTCATCAACCAATAAACTCGCCCCGTGATTTTTTGCAAGCTTAACAATTTCGGGAAGGTTGGCGACATCACCGCTCATACTGAAAACGCTATCTGTAATAATAAGTTTTCCTCTGACTTGAGAGTTTTTTTGAAGCAGATGTTCCAAGTGGTCCATGTCATTATGCCGATAACGCAACGTTTTTCCTGGGGCAATAGCACAACCCTCATAGATACTCGCGTGATTTTCACGGTCTGAAAAGGCTACGTCCTGTTTTCCCAAAAGACAGGCGATGGTTCCCTGATTAGCCTGAAAACCAGTTGACATAACAATCGAATCTTCACGACCAAGAAAGTTTGAAATATTTTTTTCCAAAGTGCGGTGCAAACTCAATGTCCCGTTAAGAAACCGACTCCCGGTACACCCAATTCCAAACTTTTCAATAGCAGCTCTTCCTGCCGCAATGACCCTAGGGTCTTTGGCCAAGCCAAGGTAGTTATTACTTGAGATGGTTACTACATCCTTCCCATCAATGACTACATGGGAGCTCCCTGTTTTTTCGATTTCGCGGAAGTAAGGATATATTCCTAAATCCTTAGCTTGCTTGGGAGCTTGGTAGTTAGAGCACTTGGAAAAAATCCCCTCATCATTTTCAGTTGATGGGTGTAGGTGACCATTTTCAAAGTCAAATTTCTCTTTTATCTGTACTATCTTTTTCGCTGATTCGGGATCTATAGAAGATTTCGACATAATTTTCTTGGCGTCAAAACGCCTTCTACTCTAAAGGGAAAATATAAACTATCTCACTACCAATCGACCTAGCCTTATACGAGAAAGATCAATCTATTGTTTTTAAAGTCATTACAAAGCTTTTTTATAGTAGCATTAAAAACACTCTACAAAAAGGACAAAAAATGCCAAGTTCCCAGATTCTCGCCAAAGGCGAGCCAAAGTGGATAACAAACCACTGGAGTTGCTCTGAAGATATAGGTTTTTTTTCGAAAACTGTTCTCTAAGCCTTTGATGCGTTTTCCCGAGGGAGTGGTATGGCATTTCTGGAATCAGATGGTGTGTGGCATGAAACCTCAAACCAACAGGAGCCCACAAAACACCCAAAAAACTATTTGGAATATTGACAGAATCAAGGAGTTGCTCCGAGATACTAAGAACATCCTCCCCAGAGTAACGGTAGCAATGAGCTGCTAACGTTCGTAGTGAGTTGATAAAAAACACCAGCCCAAAAACAATTAACCAAAGACCAAAAATCTTGTAGGGTAAAACTCCTTCCAACATCAATAATATAAAAAACCATCCATACAGACATGTGGCTATCTCCTGAGCCTGCCACATATCAACAGCATTTAATGAGGAACGCGTCCTTTTATAATTTGGATCAATTGAGAAAGATGAAATTTTTTCCAACACCAAGCTTCTTACACTCTTATTGCAATACGAGAGCGGGGTCAAAAGAACAAAGCGCACAAAAAAGAAAGCCGGCACAAAAAAGGAAGCTAAGGCAAATAAAATAATTTTGCTTCTTCCTTTATCCACAAACGGGAAATATTCACCATCGCCCCTAGTACCATAAAGTTTTATATTATGGTGATCATTGTGAACCCCTTGATACAAAAAAGAAGGAATCATCAACGGAAAGCCACATAATAAGTTCCATACAACTCGAAATAAATAAAAAGTGCCTTTTCGCAAATGTGTTATTTCGTGAATAAAAATAGCTGCTCTATAAAAAGAGAAAATTGAAACAAAAAAGAAAACCCACTGGCCCGGAGAAAAAAAATCCGCATTATAGCAAAGGTAAAAAGAACACCAGCCCAACACAATATGAAACAGAAAATCAACCCAATATATAAAAGCATTGGGCACCATCAAGTCCTTAACTACTTCTCTGGCTTCCCTTATAGAGATTTCTTTTTCTTCCTGAATAACAGACATAAAACCAACCTACACCGAATTAATATTATTCAGCACGCTAATTTTCACCTCTAGACAAAGAGGAAAAGCCGAAAAAAAATTAAAACATTCTAAATATCGATCTTAATATCATTCTAATCCGCAGCATTGGCATCAGTTTCGTTTTTAAATTTCGCTTTACTTACCTTGCCAACGCTTAATTCAAACAACGCAGGTAACATAAATAACGCGCAAATAGTACAAGCTACAATCCCGATCTCTACTATGGTTGCGATAGAGTTTACCCCTGCATGATGTGCCATATTAAGACTTGCATATCCCGCCAAGCTTGTTAAAGCAGATAATATTATCGCACTCCCCGTTTCCTGAACAGACTTAACCGTAGCACCCATCGAATAGTCCAGAATATGATGACTTAAGTAAACACAACTCCCGATCATAATACCTATAATTGATGGGAGCATAACGATGTTTATAAAGTTAAGCTTGACTTGAAAAAAAGCCATGATAGCTCCTGTAAAAACCAACCCGGTAAGCAGCGGTAGAAAAGTTTTAAACGCGAGCAAAAAGCTCTGCAGATCAAGAATTAAAATAAGGAAAACAATAACTACGGCCACAACCATTGCTTCTGGTCCTTTTTGTTTCACCCAACCCATAATTTCAGCTGCCAAAAGATTTTCATTTAATATAGACACAGATATATTTTTCTCCTCAAGGATACTTTTGACCTCTTTTATTTCTTTAGACAACTGATTAACATTGTTCACGTTAAAAAAGTTCTTATCTGAAGGCGAAAACATGAGCAACAAAAAGTCATCTTCGGCGGTAAGTTTTTCTCTTAAACTCTCGGGAACTGCTGATTCATCAAATGGCCCAGCGTCAAGCATTTGTTTGAATTTTTCAAACCTGGCACTCCCTAAAGCAAGTCGTATAATGTCCTTTTCTTCATAAAATAACTCGCGAATCCTTTCAAGAATTTCCTTTTTCGACTCAAATTCTTTTCGACTAAAATTGTTCAGCGAGTAGTACTTTCCTATGGTTGAATCCTTCCCATTATTTTTTTTGACCTCCTCTAATGCTTCATGTGTGTAAAAAAGATCTTTTGTTTTCGAAGCAAGCATTACAGTTGGCGAAAAAGCAAATCCAAAATCGTCTGTAGTTTCCGTCTCATATTCTGCGGCCGGGGAATCGCCTCTTAATTTCTGAAAATCATATTCAAACTGAACGTGGGGTAAAAGGAAAAGACTTATTACCAAAACCACTAAAAATCCCAACGAAATGAAATAAGGTGTGTTGGCATATAGGTCGTAAATTTTAAACACAAATAACCTTGGCTTTGGCTTTCCTAACCATGCTACTCGATCATAAAAAATTGTTTGGGCAGGAAATACAAAAATATATGTAAAAAAAGCACTAACAATCCCAATGGTTGCAATCTTGCCAAATTCAGCAAACCCAAGAAAGTCAGAAAAACTTAATATTGAAAATACGCTTATGGTCGTTAACATCGAAATAGCTCCAGACCGCCCTACCTGAGTTACTACAATCTCACTTGCTTCAGGAATAGACCTCCCCTTAAGCAACTCCTGTTTAAAACGAATATATAAGTGAATCCCATAATCAATACCTAGTCCCATCAAAATTGCCACAAGAAACCCAGAGATAATATTAAGGTGTCCTATAACAAGGCGCGTTACAGCAAACGTATACGTCATTGATAGCAACAACGGAAAAACAATGAGAAGAATGGAAAACCAAGACCGCGTATACATCAATATTATTGCAACTACCAAAAAAGCAGCCAGCAAAGCAGATTTTTCTAGATCATGCTTAATAAATGTATTTTCTTCCAAACGTACTATTAAGGAACCTGTAAGCTTTATTTTTAAGCCAGGAATTTCGTTTTCAAAGGCAGAGTCATGTATGGCTTTCTCTATACCATCAACAAAAGCTTTAGTGAATGCAGTATCTGTCACTGTTCCTTCTGGTTTTACAAAAATATAGTAATTCCTGTGTTTTTTTCCTTTATGAAAAGAACTGATTTCATCAAAAAATTGGTAGTCTTCAGAAAGTTTTTGCAGTTTTCCCGGGTTAAAAAGCTCACCCCCCACTGAAATTCCTGTCAATTGATCGCGTGCATATTGAATGCCCTGATTCACAAGTAATTCGAGTTGAGTCAATTCACTTCGGGACAATATGAGGAGTTGCCTATTATTTAAAAATTCTTTCGGTATTTGCGAGTCGACATATTGCGTTCCATCAACTTTTTTAAATCGTTGCGATAACTGGCTAATGACCAACGAAGCTTTATCTTGCACTAACCCCTCAAGCACAACTACCAAAGGCCCTGAACCACCTGTTTTAGAAACAACTTCATTAAATTCTTTAATCAAGGGAAGATCTTGCGGAAGCAAATTATCCATTCGCGAGTCATAAGATAAACCCGTAGAAACATAAATAGAAAATCCACTTAAAAGGAGCGCGAAAATCAATATCCGACCGGGATATTTTTGTGTAATATTCTTAAAACACCACCGTAAAATATTCTTCATAGTCGAAAGTTTTGATATAAATATTTTTCAAAAAGAATGAAAAAACTATGCCTTACCACAGCATTTCTTATACTTTTTATTACTTCCGCAAGGACATGGATCGTTACGACCTACTTTAGGTTGATCTCTAACGATGGTTTTTGCTACTGAGGACGGAGCAGACGAAATTATTTTGGATTCATGTTCGCTATAAAACCACTTCCCCTCTTCTTTGATAAACCTTGACACCTCTTGAAGTGTTTTTTTTTCTCCATTTTCTACATAGTGTGCTACAAAACTGACCTCCCCGTCCTCATCAGAGACACCACCTTTTTTAACATCAATAATGTCTAGTTTTGTCCAAGAAATATCATCATGCATAAACTTTGTCTTATGCCATGCACTCAATTCCTGACCATCAGGATATTTGGTTTGTTCTAAGTAATCCCATAGTCCTTTAGCAAAAGCAGTAAACCTAGATCGCATTAAATCTTCGGCAGTATCTGCAGGACTCGCTCCACGAATTAACGGCCCACAACAATCCGTATATGGGAATCCCGTCCCACAAGGGCAATCTTCCATAACAATTAACCCTCTCCCTTAACTACCTTTTTTAGGAGAAATCAGAATATCAGCAAATGGGTCAAACCCATTTTTGATTTTTTTCCAATCCATTTTTTTTGACTCTTTCTCAACCTGCAAAACATCGAAAGGGAAAAGAATTAATTCTTTCTCCATATTTTTTGAAATTCGTGATTTTAGATCTTCAGGGTTCTTAACCCAGAGTAACTTGGTCTTTCGATCTTGTTTTTTTATAAACCGCTCCACTTTTAAAGCAATCCCAATAGTATCGAACAACCTCCAACATTGAGCAATTTTAACTGGCTTAAAGCAACGAGTGTATCTTGCACTCTGCTTTCCGCTTTTATGTTGATAATAGCGAATGGCGAGATTTTTTGTATAGCCTGTATAAAATGACCCGTTCTCGCATTCCAGCATATATAGCCAGTAACACCGATCAACGCTCATAGCATGGCTCCAGTCAGCTTTACCCTTATTACTCAACCACTTCCACTTGCAAAACCACGATACAATGTAATTTAAAAAGAGCCAACAATATTCGTCAGCTAATATTAAGAAATAATGTAAAACAATCGTGATTTTTTTCTTGAAGGAAGCTTGTTGAGCTCAAGAGAAGAAGGATCCGTGCTTTAAAAAGTGCATCCCTAAAAAAAAACCCCCTCTCAAGAAAAGAGGGGGGAAGAGTCAAAAAGTTAAAAGGCAGGACCACATGTTTCTCAAATAAAGCAAGCTCTCTTTACGCTCGTTTTACCAATTCTCTACACAAAGTTCGGCAGTTAACTTACTCTCTGATTCTTGGTATTTTTTTTCCTATTTGTAGGCTTTCCTGATGAGCGGTTTCGTGACAAAGAAAAACTTTTATTTTTTCCTTTAGAGTGCGCAGTCGAGCTATTTCTAACCTTCTTCCCTCTACCGTTGGAAAAATTTTTAGAACCGGATGTTCTATCTCCACTTTTTTTATTGGCTATGGATTGAGAATGAAAGGGGTGGTTTTGATCGACATTTAAAGAACAACCGATTTCCAACTCGATCTTTCGCAAGTATGATTTTTCACCTGCATCGCAAAGCGACAAGGCAATTCCATCTGAACCCGCCCGGGCTGTCCTCCCTATCCTATGAACGTAACTCTCTGCTTCCTTTGGCAACTCGTAGTTTATAACATGGGTAATTCCGTCAACATCCAATCCGCGCGATGCGATATCTGTCGCAACTAAAACTCTCGCTCTTCCGGACCGAAATTTCTCTAAAGCCTGCAAACGCGCGGGCTGTGACTTGTTCCCATGAATTGCCTCTGTAGAAATTTTTACCTTACTCAATCTTTTTGCTATCCGGTTAGCCCTATGCTTAGTCCGAGCAAAAATAAGCGCCCGTTGAATACTTTTATCTTCTTCAAGAATAGACTCCAGTAAAGCAGCTTTATTTTCTCGGTCCACGAATAATACCTTTTGTACAACTCTATCCACGGTACTGGATGGGGGATTGACTGCAACTTTCACAGGATCATCTAAAAAGTTTCTAGAGAGCTTAACGATTTCGCTTGGAAGTGTTGCCGAAAACAACATAGTCTGTCTATTGGCCGGAATCGCCGAACAGATTTTCTTTATATCAGGGAGGAATCCCATATCCAGCATTCGATCGGCTTCATCCAAGACAAGAACTCCAACCTTATCTAAACGGAGCTGCCTCTGATTTAAAAGATCTAAAAGCCTTCCAGGCGTAGCAACTAAGATATCCACACCGCGCGATAAAGCACGTATTTGTATAGCAGGTCTAACACCACCGTAAATCACTGCCTGCTTGATTTTTAGATAGCGTCCATAAACTCGAAAACTCTCACCAATCTGAACAGCCAACTCCCTAGTTGGAGCAAGTATTAAAGCGCGAACACCTTTTGGGCTTACATTTTCCCGGTTCTGCTCTAGCCACTGCAAAATCGGCAGAGCAAACGCCGCTGTTTTCCCAGTTCCCGTCTGAGCGCAACCTAACAAATCTCTACCTTTTACAAGATAAGGGATAGCTTGTTCTTGTA
>ERZ651768.1838-NODE-1838-length-15213-cov-5.101348_pt1 | contig 15213 bp, 14 predicted proteins | sample MGYA00514754_ERZ651768 | MGnify/ENA metagenome assembly ERZ651768
GGGAGAACCGGTGTCACTCTCGTGCAGCCGGTTGGACTCGATGGTGTCGCCCTTGGGGGGCAGGTTGGTCGGCATCGAAACCTCGGGTATCGGACCCGGCCTCGTAGTGCGCTGTGCGCCACCGGAAGCCATTCGGAGGGCCGGAGGTCTTCGATTCCGACCCTGAACGACCCGGTCGGGCCGTCCACGAAAATGCAGGGTACCGGGACCGACCATCGGATACTCCCAGTGAGACCTGGCCCCCATCTGATAACCGAAACCGACACGGCCGGTCTGACCATCAGACCATCTGGTATTGTCCCGCGCCTGCCACCCTGGACCGGAATCCGCCCTGACAAGAACCACGAAGGAAGCCCCGTGCCCATTCGAATTCTCTCGTCTTCATCGACATCCGAGTAGCGGATCAGTGACCACCGACCCGACTGGAGGCGACGTTCCTCCAAACACCTACTCGACCCATCCCCCTACGGCCCGCTGGACGCACGTGGCCCTCAGGGTCAACAACATCGATGCCACCATCGAGTGGTACACAACCCATACCCCACTCACTCTCCTAGCCCGACGGGAGGATCCGGACGGCTATGGGGCCTGGCTGGGGCATCGGGACAATGTGGACCATCCATTCCTGTTGGTCGTGTCCCAGTTCTTCGAGGGCCACGACCCGTTCGGAGATTCGCCGCACGCAGTCCTTGGGCCATTTGCTCATCTGGGAATCGAACTGTGTAGCCGGGAGGACATCGACGAGGCTGCGGCCACCGCCGAGGCCGACGGGAGCCTCGCCATGCCGCCAACTCAGATGCCGCCACCCATCGGCTACATCTGCATGGCCAAGGATCCCGACGGCAACACAATTGAGTTCTCCTACGATCAGGGTATATACGCCACGGTGCAGGAGGTCTGGGGATAGCCGCCAATCCGACCGCCGTCGTCGCCTCCTACGTAGCCTCGTTTGCCGGAGGCGACCCTGACGCGATCGCCGCACACGTGCACCAGGACTTAGAAAACATCCACCGCAGTGCACTGGGTGAATCATGCGTTGGGCGGGACGCCTACCGGGAGCGTCTACCTGGATTCCTTTCGGCATTCAAAGAACTCGATTACCAGGTGATCGATACGGTGACCGAAGGCGACCGGGTGGTCGTCTCCTACATGATGCGGGCCGTTCACAACGGGCATCCAATCGAGATCCCCGGGATGTTTGACATCGTGATCGTCGACGGCCTGATTAGGCGTCGAATCGATTACTTCGACAGCCTGACTTTTCTACGGCAGACCGGACAGGCCTGATCCGCTGTCCCGATGACCGGTCACTCGACCTCCGGGCCAAGATGCCCCAAATGGGACCGCTTCGTCTGCAGGTAGCGACCGTTGTCCAAGGTCGGTTCACTCCACAGGGGTAACCGTCCAACCACGTTGGTGCCAAGATCGACTAAACCCGCGACCTTGGCTGGGTTGTTGGTCAGCAACACAACCGAAGCAATCCCAAGCAACGAAAGCACCTGGGCGGCTACCCCGTAGTGACGCTCATCGACGCCGTGACCCAACTCCAGGTTGGCCTCGACCGTGTCCCGGCCCGCGTCCTGGAGTCGATAGGCGCGCAACTTCTCCGCCAAACCAATGCCACGCCCCTCGTGGCCACGGACGTAGACAACGACCCCACTCCCCTCGGCCGCCACCCGGTCAAGGGCCAGAGACAACTGTTCACCACAGTCGCAGCGCAGTGAGCCGAATACGTCACCGGTCAAGCACTCGGAGTGGACCCTCGTGACCACGCTCCCACCCGTCACGTCGCCGAGCACGAGGGCGAGGTGCTCAAGGCCGTCGACCAAGCTCGTGAAGACGTGGCCCTCGAAGGTCCCAGCGTTAGTGGGCACCGGTGCCTGGACTCCCGCGTCGACCAACGGAACGGTCAGCCACAAGTGGTGGACAAGGTCCCCGTAGTCAACCAGCACCAGTCCCTCATCCTCAGCGAACCGGGGCAAGACGGCATCCCGGGACACCGTGGTTGGGGCCGCTGGGAGAATGCCAAAGCCGCCTCCGGCCACACCCGCCAGACGGAGAAGTTCACCAGCAATGGCCTCCGGTGAGGGGTCCGCAATGGAGGCACCCGGCTGACGAGCCGCCGTGCCTACTGTCCGGAATCCCAAGGTCCTGCCCGCAAACCACGGTTGGTCGTGGTCCGCCGTAATGGCCGTTCCGTCGACCACGACCTCCTCTTTTGCGAGTTCACCGGCCACTAAGACCCGGCCACCGGCACGAAGTGCTGAGATCGCGTCGCCGATCGCCGCGGCACCCACCGGTCAGGCTCCCAGCATCGCCGTAAACCGCCGGCGCCACTCGACCGATGCCTTGTCGGCCTGCACGCTGACCAGGGCTGTCCGCTCCAGAGGCAACTCACCGGAAAGGCGCTCAAGCATCTGGCGGTCCTCCTCACCGATTGCACGGTCGAACGCGACCACCTCCTCGGCGGGGACATCAAAGTCGTCATTCCGCCAGACCACGAAGGTGAAGTAGGACGTGACCTCGTCAATCGGACTCGACAAGAGCAACAGGAGGTGTTGGATCCCCGTGTCGTAGGCAATCGTGCTCCTCACGGCCAACGGTAAGCAGAACCCGGAGGTCATCACCCGCCCCACCACTGCGTCGCTCGACCCGGAACCGGCCTGGGCCTCTTCCGGATTCCTGGCCACGATCTCATACCGGTAGCCGTGGTAGCCGTCGTCAAGGTCCACCAGGTCGATCGACGGTACCCGTGGCTCCTGCGCTCCCCCAAAGGTTCCCCTATGCACGTAGGGAAAGTGGGAGATGTCGAGGAAGTTGTCGACCATCCGGGGAGCCGACACCCTCCAAACGGCAACGCCGGTGTTGATCCGCCGGAACGACGGGTCGGAATCGACCGCCATTTCGGGGATCGGGGTGACAGGCTCGCCGAGACACAGCCAGACCAGTCCGTACCTCTCGGCAACAGCGACGGTGGTGAGATTCGCCCGTGGGGGCACTGGAACGCCCTCATGGGCCGACGGTACGTCGACACAATGCCCCTCGGTCCCGAAGGTCCAGCCGTGGTAGATGCAGACCAAGCAGCCGTCCTCGACTGCGCCTGCCGACAGGGGCGCCTCCCGGTGGGGACACCGGTCGGGGGCAGCAACGAGCGAACCGTCAGGACCTCTCCAGACGACGAGGTCCTCCCCAAGCAACGTCACTCCCAGTGGGCCTGGCAAAACGTCATCGGATTCAGCAACCACGTGCCAGCAGGAACGCACCGGGGCTGAGCTCAACAGCGGCGACCGTGACATCGCTGAAGGCTAACGCTGGCTTTCACTAGAGTCCCAGCCCACCGGAGGTGAGATGTCCGACCTAATCGTCGCAGGAACACTGCTCACCATGGACGGCGAACGGACCATCTGGTCCGACGGTGGGGTGCTCGTGCGGGCCGGTCTTATTGATGCAATCGACCAGCGTCTCGCCCTGCTCGAACAGCACCCGGACGCCCGGGTGGTCGGCGGGCCGGAAAGCATCGTCACTCCGGGCTTCGTGAATGCACACCAACACCTGACCGGCGACAGGCTGATCCGGTCGTGTATCCCGGACCACATCCCAGCCGGGGAGGCGATCTTCGATTGGGTGGTTCCGGTGCACGCAGCCCACACGGGTGACGACGACGAACTGTCGGCCACCTTGTCTCTTCTGGAGGCGGTCGGCAACGGCATCACGACCACCGTCGAGGCCGGCACAGTCGCCCATCCCAATAGGGTCGCCGCGGCCTTCGAGCGGGTGGGCGTCAGGGGCACTGTAGGAACCTGGGGTTGGGATCACGGCCAAGGACCGTTCACAGCCTGCACCGACGAGATCCTTGAAAAACAGAGGTCCGTCGTCGACACCTGGCCGGCCGGTGGGCTCGTCGAAGGCTGGGTGACCCTCATTGGCCACGACCTAGCGTCCGACCGGCTTTTTGCCGAGGCGGCCGAACTGGCGAGAGCCGCCGGTACCTCCCTAACTTTCCACATGTCTCCGTCTCCTGACGACGGTCTCGCTTTCGCCCAACGCTCCGGAAAGCGCCCGATTAACCATCTAGCCGACCTAGGGGTCTTGGGACCGGAAACCCTGATCGCGCACGCTGTCTACCTCGACGATGGTGAGCTCGACCTCCTGATCAACACCCGGACGGCAATCTCCTACTGTCCCTGGGCATACCTGCGGCTGGGGCAGGGCGTGAGCGTTTCGGGTCGGCATCTTGAATTCCACCAAAGGAAAGGGCGCCTGGCTCTTGGCTGTGACACTGAGAACGCAGGCGACTCGATCGACGCCCTCCGCGTTGGCGCGCTGGCTGCTGGGCTAGCAAGGGACATGTCGTGCAACCCGACCACCTTCGGGGCACACGAGGCGTTGGAGCTGTTGACGATAAGGGGAGCTGAAGCAATCGGCATGGCCGACCGGGTTGGGTCGTTGGAGGTCGGAAAGGCCGCTGACCTGGTGGTCCATGACTTAAGCGGTATTGGTTCGACGCCGGCTGCGATTGACCCGGCATTGCAGTTGCTCTGGGCAGGTGATGGTCGTGCCGTAACAGACGTGATAGTCAACGGCGTCACGGTGCTCCAGGACGGCGTCAGCACCAGGGTCGACCACAGAGACCTCGTGTCCGAGGCCAAACTGGCCCAACGCAAACTCCTCCGACAGGCTGGGCTATCACCGTCACCCCGCTGGCCGGTCCGCTGAGAGACCGACAGTTAGGCACCTAGGTCGTAGGGGACTCAACCTGGTCCGGGAACCCGGACCGTGCAACTACAGCCTCACCGGTTGCCTGGTACCCAGCGACGAGGTGCTCCTCGTCCAAGGTGGTAATCCTGCCATCTTCTATGACCATCCTCCCATCGACGAAGACCGGGTTAACACCACGATCGTCCTCGAAGCTGACCATCTGGTTCACGAGGTTCAAGAGCGGCCGCTACTCCGGCCTGCACGTGTCGTGAAACTCAACAGCGGCAAAGCTGCCGTTTACCCCGCCTCTGGGAAGATCAGCGAGCGATACCGCCTCCTCCACTCGAGGGATGCCTTATCAGACTGCACGTCGACAAGGTCGCCATGACCCAACGCCAAATCCCCTTTGAGACGTTCGAGCATCTTTCGGTCCTCTGCAGCTACGGCTAGTTCAAAATCGACGATCTCTTGACCCGTAGAAGAGACATCGTCGTTTCGCCAGAGGACGAAAGTGAAATAACTCCGTTCCTTGCTGATTGGCGCAGCCGTCATGAACAAAGTTTGTTCGATGCCGTTCTTGTAGGACATTGTGCTCCGGACTGAGAACGGGAGTGAAAATCCGGTCGACATTTCCAGACTAATGACGTCCTCTCCGCCGCCAGACATTGACTTTGCTCCACCTTCGTTGTTGACGATCACGGGGTATTCGTATCCGTAGAAGGTGTCATCAAGCTGTTTGAGGCTGAAGTTCGGGACCACCCGTTCCTGTTCGCGACCGAAGGTTCCGGCATGGGTATAGGGAAAGTGGGCAACATCGAGCATGTTGTCAATCATTCGGGTGGCCGAACAGTTCCAGACCTGCATCGGTGTATTGAGCCGGGCGAATTTCGCGTCTCTCTCTACTCCCAAATCAGGGACTGGAGATTTTGGCTCATCTGGACAAAGCCAGACCAAGCCATAGCGCTCTTTGATGGACAGGGTGGTGAGGTGCGCCTTGGGTGGGATCGCTATTCCCTCACCGGATGAGGGGATCTTCTCGCATCGTCCTTGTTCCCCAAATTCCCAGCCGTGGTAGGGGCATCTGAGACAGCCCGCATCCAACGTTCCATCGGACAATCGGCCTTCTCTGTGGGTACAACGGTCTCTAGTTGCAATGAGGTCTTGGGTCGCAGTTGCCCAGATCACATAGGAGGTGTCAAGGAGCTCAACGGAGACTGGGGCGTCTCCAATCTCGTCAACCGTTGCTACGGCGTACCAGTGATGGTCTAAAGGGTTGGCAACCACCCTTAATCGCCTGCACCCGTATCAGAACCAGGATCCGGTACTTGTCTCTCGTACCGGTCAACCAACCAGGAGTTGAACTGTGGGATGACAGCTTCCTGCCACGAATAATTTCCCCGTGGCGCAAACCGGGATTCCATTCCTTGCTGGACACCGACATTTGTGGGCATGTCCTGGGCGTTGAAATATGAGACACCCTGAATAGCGGTTTCGAGAAGTTTGTCGAAGAGGGGAAGACTCGTGGTTTCTTCTGGGAACAGGTAGGCCATGCTCAGGTTGTGCGTCTTGGGCCCGGTCGGATCAACGGTGAACCAGAAGGCAGAGTCCGACTGAACACCGATGAGGAGACTCGGTGGTATGAGAGCAAAGACGACCTGCTGGCGCTCTTCATCCGTCGTATTTGGCAGGAGAGGAAACAGCGCTTGGTGCGTTGGGTTGAACCCACCCCCTGGTTCAAGTGTCTTGTTCAATCCGTACATACCTCCGTCCCCTTGCTCATATTCCGAGTACCAGGCGCCACTCGACGGAGCCCAGTCATGAATTCCGCTATGGAGGCGACTGTTGTGGTACATCTCCATGAAGTTCTCGATCATGATCTTCCAGTTGAACGGAACGTCGGGAATGGTGATCGGATCTACGCTCACTAGGTCTTCAAGAGCATGGTTCTCTAGGATTGCGTCTAACTTCGTCAGGGAGGGCGCTAGCGGTCTAGGACACGGAGAGAGGTTGACGAAGACAAATCCCTGCCATGTCTCCGTTGCTATCTTCGGAAGAGTCACGGAAGACATGTCGAAACCCGGGGTTTCAGACATCTCCGATGCCCCAATTAGTTGACCATCTAGACCGTAAACCCAGTGATGGTAAGGACAACGAAAGTTCCTTGCATTGCCCGAGATATGAACCGGCGTTCCAAAGAGGTCCTTTTCGCCCCTCTCCAGATCTGCGGTCACGCAGAGGCCCCGATGCTGGCAGACAGCAGACATTGCCTGTATCTCTGTGTCCGAAACCCGGGTGACGATGATCTGTTCGCCGCCACAAGACCGGGCGATGAAGTCCCCGACCTCGACCAACGACTCCACTCGCCCGACACAGAGCCATTCCTGACCGAAGATGGCATCGGCTTCAAACCGGTAAAAGTCCTCACTGAAGTAGACGGAAGGAGGCAGACCCACGGCGTCGCGGAATGTTCCCCGAGAAGCTTCGAATTCCGCCAGGTCCAGCGGGCAAACTCGAGACCGGAAGCTCATTCCCAACTCCTTCAGCTACATTTTGGTCTGACAGACTGACCACACAATAGACTCTCACTGACAAGACCGCTTCTCAACACCCAGACAAGGAAGAACCATGCCGTATCCAAACACCCTTGTATTTATTGACTTCCCTACGGACGATGTCGACGCTGCTAACGCCTTCTACAGCGAGGTCTTCAACTGGGAGATCGAGGAGCGGATTCCCGGAATATTTCATCGGATCGTCCCGGGCCAAAACTTCAAGGTGGATGACGGGTCGCAGGGGCCGACCGGCAACCTTCACATGGGGATCTCCAACGCGGCCAACGTGCGGCCCCATCCGGCCCCAGAACCTTCCGAACCGACCCACCTCAATCCTGGAGGTCGGGCAATAAGGGCTTGGATATTGGTAAGTGAAGATGATTCCTTCGATCGGATTCTCGAGGCTGCAGGCCGTCTCGGAGGGACCATTCTCTGGCGCGACCATTTCTGGACCGAGTTCGGCGGCGCAAACGCTTCCTTTATCGACCCGTGGGGAAATCAGATCAATCTGTGGCAGCACCTTCCCGATGCTGAGGTTGACGAAGACACCCATCAGGTCGTAGGCGAGTTTTCTGTCCCCGCTGGATGGACCGTGGAGTAGGTGCTGAGCCTCGCCAGGACGAATGGCTACAAGTACGCGGTCTGCACCGGGGGCCGGTCTAGAAGACGGGGTACTTGGCCTTATCCGGCAGCCCGGACCGACTGGTAATGGCCTCGCCGGCAAGTTGTGCCTTCGCGTATAGCGCAGCTTCGTCCACTGTCAGCATCTCGCCGTTCTCGACGACCTTGCGTCCGTCCACTACTACTGTGTGCACCCCTCGGCCGTCTGCCGACCAGACGAGTTGATTCATCACATTGAGTAGTGGTCGCCACTCCGGGCGATCGGTGTCATGTAGGACGAGGTCGGCTCGCTTACCCACTTCAAGGGACCCAATTTCTTCGCTCATCTGCATAGCGGAGGCACCGCCAAGGGTGGCCATCTCAAATGCCTTCTCCGCCGGGAACATCTGTGGGTCTTGTCGAGCGTCCTTGAATAGTCCCGCAACCAAATACGTCGCTCGCATCAGATCGGAGTAATTGCTCGCATTATTTCCATCGGTTCCAATAGCAACATTGGTTCCTGCCATGACCATTTCGGGCATCTTGCCTACCTGGGTCACGCCGTAGCTCACTTTGAGGGCCGTTGTTGGACAATGGGCAACGTGAGCCCCGGTCTCCGCAATAACGGACAACTCCTCACCGTCCACCTGCACACAGTGGGTTATGACCACGTCCGCTCCCAATACGTCAAGCTCAGCGAGATGAACCATTGGTCGTTGTCCAAATTCGGCTACGAAACCTTCGGGGTCGAGTTTGGCTGGAGACATGTGAAAGCTCAGCCCGACCCCATGTTCGGTGGCTAGTTCACGTGCGGCTTTCCACAGCGGATCTGAGATTGTCGTATGTCCCACAACCGTCGACCAAGTGCCGATGCGGTCGTCGGGTCCGGCTTTGAAGGTCTCCAACTGTCGCTGAAGGTGGCCAATCGCCTCGTCCGTACTCTGCCTGTAGACGTCCGGTTCAGGTGGTAGATCCCAGACCCATCGACCGACTCTGCCTCGAATACCCACCTCCTCCAGACCGTCAATGACCTCATCGAGAAAACGAATTGTCCCGGCTTCCAGAAACGTTGTGGTTCCGGACTTGAGCATCTCCACCGAGGCCAATATCGCTGAGAGTCGCTCCTCCTCCGCGCTATAGACCGAATAGAGCCCACAGAGCCACACAAAGACGTTCTCCTCAAACGGCGTGTCGTCGGGCACGTAGCCCCTCGTCAGTGGCTCACCGGTTATATGGATGTGTGCATTAACCAGGCCCGGGGTGATGACAAACCGTTCGCCGCCGATCGTCTCTTCTGGTACGTAGGCAGCCTCAAGGTCATCAGCTTTGCCGACAGCAATAATCCTTCCCTCACGGATAGCGACCGCCCCATCGCGGATGATGTCGCGCCCCTCGTTCATGGTGACCAGGTACCAGCCCTTAGCGAGTAGGTCGATCTTCTCTGCCACTTCTACGTCCCCTTGATCGCGGGTTTGACGGCTACAAAGCACTGCTGGAATCCGATGGGTTCAATCAGTCGGAGCGCTTCGAAGCCAACGTCTCGAAGCCAGTCTGAGAACTCTTCGTGGGTGAAGGTGAATCCTCTTATCGTGCTGGCCATCATCGTGGCCCCCATGAGAACGGCATGGGGGTTGAGTTTCCGCTCTCGGTCACAGAAATAGTCCGAAAGAATCAAACGTCCTCCTGGCACAAGGGCACTGAAAGCTCTTTGAATCAGGTGCTTAGCCCCGTCCTCACCCTCTGTGCGGCAGATATGGCCGAGGATGACGAGGTCGTAGCCTTCGTTTTCTATTTCGACAGTGTGGAAGTCACCTGGCCGAAAATTGATTCGATCGGTCAGACCGAAATGCGCAGCGTTAACTCGGGCAACTGGCAATACCTCATCAAGGTCATTTACGAGCGCTGTCCCCCGACTGTTCTGCTGCAGAATTGCGATCGCCCATGGAGCACCTCCTGCCCCCAGCTCTAGAACCCGGGGTTCAGGCATCGCGGAGTAACGGATCTTGAGGTCTGCTCGCGTTGCACATCGGTGCATCGTCGTGAATGTGCCTTCCACAAGGGGCACATAGAAAGCCGCCGGATTGTCCTCTATCGGATAAGCCGGCTTTCCCTGGCGCACAGTGTCCGCAAGACGCGACCAGTTCTCATGGGGGCCCGGGGCTACTGGCACCAATGCAGCCATTGTCGCCGGTCCATCGCTAACTAGGTAGCGCTTAGCAGCGTCGTTGAGGTCATAGACGTTCCTGACCTGTTCAAGGAGCTCAAGAGCGACTACTGCGTCTAGGAGTGCCCTCAGGTGCAGGACGGGCAGAGACAGTTCCTCACTCAGCTGCTCGACCGTTGACGGCCCAGTTCTCTGAAGCGTGTCAAAGATGTTTAGATCCAGGGCGGCGACAAGGATGTAGTACCGGCCAAGTCCCTCGATGGCAGCCCAAACCGGTGCGGCCGGTGGGGGCTTAAAGTCGGTCCAGGGGCGGCCGACATGGGCCATGGTGTGAGTTTTCTTCAACTCGGGGTACGGAGCATCGCGCTGCACGTTCACGGTCTCGCCCAGGCCGGTCTGTTGAAGACTCCCGGCTTGCGTCTCACGGGACCAGGAGAATTTTGCCGAAAAAGTCGCTTTCAATCATCTTCTGCTGGGCATCCGCCGCTGCTGCTAGAGGAAAGCGTGAGTCAACCGTAGTCTTGAAGTCTCCTGCGCAGAACTGCTTCCATAGGGGCCCCATTTCTTCAGGACCAAAGGGATCTGAACCCAATATTCGTATCCCGGAGTGGAACAGGTGCCCAAGCGAGGGAATGGTGGCCTCGTCTCCTGATGAGTTTCCGCAACTCACCAGTCGCCCTCCAATGCCAATCGAGAAGAGCGACTGTCCGAATAACGCGGTCCCTACATGATCGAAGACCATGTCGACTCCGGCGCCGCGTGTCACCTCCCTTGCCCAAGAAGCGACGTCCTCTGTCCGGTTGTTCAAGACGTGGTCCGCTCCCAACTCAAGGGCCCGTTGACACTTCTCTCCAGTTCCAGCAGTCGCTAGGACCGTGGCTCCAGCACGCTTCGCTAGTTGAATGCCCGCCGTCGAAACTCCTGAACCAGCGGCGTGAATCAGCACTGTTTCTTCAGCACGGAGATCTCCAACCACGAAGAGCGCATGATTAGCGGTTAGGTAACAGGTTGGGAACGTTGCTGCGTCCTGAAGACCTATGTGATCTGGAACCAAGTACGCGTGCGACGCCGGAACGAGACACTTCTCTGCGTATCCGCCGTCAACGGTCGCGCCAATGATGCCGAGCTCACCGTAGGGGTCTCCCTTGCCACTTAGCTTCGAATAGTCGGAAACTCCCGCCAGTGAAGGATCTATGACGACCCGATCCCCGACTTCTAGAGCATCCACGCTGGATCCGATAGCGCAAACTGTTCCCGCCACATCCATTCCTGAGATGTGTGGGTATGTGAAACCAGGCATCTGGTACCAGCCATTTCGCTGGACAACATCGAGCCGATTAAGCGCTGTAGCGGCTACATCGATGACTACGTCTGCAGGTCCAGGTTCTGGATCAGGCACATCGACGTACTGGAGCACCTCTGGCCCGCCAGGTTCCTCATACAGCATTGCTTTCATTCCAACTCAACGCCCTTCATCAATAGCCAGGGAACACTTTTCACGTTGCGAAAACACTCTCACGCCCTCTAGCCGCCTTCGGATGCCGGACCCTCACTATCTGAGGCCACGCACAAAGGGGCGAGCTAGCGCTGCAGGAGGTCGCACCCGGTGAGCGAACAGAGCCATTCCTAGAATGGTTACGAGGAAGGGAAGGGCCTGGAGTAGTTCACTGTTCACCTGGTAGCCCAGTCCTTGGATGGAGAGCCTGAACGAAAGTGCTGCAGCAAAGACGACACAACCGAGAATGGTCCCTCGAAGGGTCCACCCACCGAAGATCACTGCCGCAATAGCAATAAACCCGCGCCCACCTACAACTGAGTCCTCAAAGCGACCGACCTGGACAAAGACGAGAAAAGCTCCACCTAGGCCTGACGTCAAACCCGCGTAATAGATGGCCTGCCTTCGACGTCTATTCACGTCGATCCCCGAAACGTCTGCAGATTGCGGATTCTCTCCAGCCGCCCTTAACTCAAGCCCCCATCTCGTCCGATAGACGAGCCACCACGACAAGGGTATGAGGACGTATAGAAGGTAGAACGGCCATGGTTGGCCAAACAGCGCCTTCCCAACCAAGGGAACTTTGTTGAGAATCGGAACGGCCCAACGGGCTGCTGTCTTTGTCGCAGGATCGATTTCACGATCCAGGAACCCCGTTAGGCCGAAGATCAAGATGTTTAGTGTGAGGCCAACTACAAACTGGTCAGCAGCCAATCGATGGCTCATCTCTGCTTGGACGACCGCCACTAGAACTCCACCTAAGACTCCTGCCACCAAAGCGACCACGACTGAGTCCGTAAGGTCGTAGCCAACAGCGCTCGTGAAGGCCCCGGCGAGCAACATCGCCTCTACAGAAATATTCAGGGTTCCAGCTCGTTCAGCCACCCACTCGCCTGTCGCTGCAAAGGCAAGAAGGCCTCCAAAAAGGGCCGCGTTGATATAAGTCGAGTTGCTAGTGAAGATGTCATAGACGGCTTGAGAGAAACTGCTCATCGCTCTACCTAGACCCTTACTGTCGCCGCTGCCCTGGCACGTCGCATGTTTCGCAAGAGCATCACTGCGGGTGGGATTAGGAGTGCAAGAACCAAAAGGCCCTGGATGACATCAGTGATCCGTCCTTCCACACCTGTGCTACCAACAAAACTCGAACCAGTTCGAAGGCAAGCGAAGACAAATGCGACCGGGATGGCTAGAAGAGCTCGTTCTCGGGCAACCAGGGCGACTAGTAGACCTGTCCAGCCAATGTTGTCGGAAAAGCCGGTCATGAACTGGTAGTTGCCAAATGAGAATCCGCCTCCCGCAAGCATTGCCCCTCCCGCAAGGCCCGCAAATCCGCCGCTAATCATGAGAGCGCCTGCTCCAAAAGTCTTCTCTGACACACCGCAGCGCTTCGCGACACGTGGATTGTGGCCCAACATGCAGAGTCGAAGTCCCCAGACCGTTCGTCCAAGCCCAAATGCGAGGAGGAGCGCGAGAACCACGCCTATGTGGACCGTAAGCGGGAACTCGTTTCCGAAGATCTCGGGTCTGGGTAGGCGATTGTTGGAAGCCAACTGCTCACTGACTTGGTTCCGATTGCCCCTGGAACTCTGTGGAGCCAACAGCAACCACTCCCACCTCATTCCGTAAGCCACCGTCTGGATGGAGACCGTGACAAGCAGAAGTGTCGACAGGACCTCCGGAACGCCTCTCCAATAACGGAGACCCGCAGCAATCCCTGCCCAGGCTGCTCCTCCGATAGCCCCGAATACGAGAATCAGTACGACGTTGAGAGGCCCCGGACCACCAATGAGGAGTGAGAAATAGGTGGCCACCGCCGCTCCGAAGAGAAGTTGTCCCTCCTGGCCGATGTTTACGAGGCCCGCCTTCGCAGAAACCACCGTTCCCAAGGCAACTAGAAGCAACGGGCCCGCAACGCCCAGGGTCTCCCCCCAGCGGCCAGGCCGTCTCACGCTCCCGTCAAGAAGGGCACTAAGAACCGGGCGCCAATCTCCACCGGTTGCTTCAACCAAAGTCCCTGCAATCAGCAAAGCAATGACAATGCTCAGCGCGTATAGAACCAGCCACTCGCTGCCACGCATACGCGACCAAGTCCTAGAAGTCGGAGCAACTTCCGTTATGCCGGTGCTCATTCGGTCGAGCCGCCCATCAAAAGACCAAGGTTCTCAAGGCTTGCCTCACTCCGAGACATTTCACCGACGGCCCGGCCTCCTTGAAGCACAACGATTCGATCAGAGAGGTCCAGTATCTCCTCCAACTCACTTGAGATAAGCAGGACGGCTACACCCTCTTCGGCCACGCTTCTCAACCGGTTGCTCATGTATTCAATAGCAACTACGTCCAGTCCCCTGGTCGGCTGGGCTGCAACGAGGACCTTCGGGTTCTGCACGAGTTCTCGAGCAAGAACGACACGCTGTTGGTTGCCTCCCGAGAGAGACCACATCGGGGCAGCCGGTCCGTCGCACTGGATGTCGAACTCTTCGATTATTTCCCGCGCAAACGCGGTAAGGCGCTTGGTGTCGATCACAGACCTTCTAACCACGTGGTGCGGATCAGTTATGACCAGGTTTTCGGCAACCGTCATCTCGAGGACAATTCCACTGTCGTGTCGATCTTCTGGAATCACCCCAACACCCGCCCTTGCCATAGCTCCGGGTCGGCCCGGTGGGACAGCGTTGCCATCAACCTTCACACGCCCGGACTCCAGCGGCAGGAGGCTGGAAAGGAGATCACCTAGAGGGCGCTGCCCGTTTCCTTCTACGCCCGCTAGACCGACGATTGTGCCCCGATGCAACTCAATCGTCAGGCCGTCAAGGATCTTGGTACCTTCCGGGCCGCGTGCAACGGCCTCCTCAATACGAAGAATCGGATGTTGGTTGTCCTGAGCCGAAGAATCAAGCGACCCCATATCTTGATGCCCCTGTTTGTCGTTTCCAACGAGACCTAGGGCAGCCCGCTCTGACCGAAGCAACACGTCTCGGCCGACCATGCCCCTCGCCAACTTTCGTGCATCCGTTTCGGATGGGGTCTGACGATCGACCAGCCGGCCCTGCCGCATGATTGATATCTCATCTGCTGCGCTAAGCATCTCGTCAAGCTTGTGACTAACTAGAGCAACAGCGCGCCCTTCAGCGGCGACCACATTTCGTAATGAACTGAACAACTGCTCCGACTCCTCCGGCGTGAGAACTGAAGTCGGTTCATCAAAGATCACGATCTGTGGATCTCGCCGCAAGCACTTAATGATCTCCACACGCTGTCGTAAACCAGCGGGGAGGTCTCCGACACGGGCATCTGGGTCAATCGCTAGCCCGTATTGCTCGCTGATCTCCCCGATGCGCTCGCGGACGGCACCTGGATCCAAAGCCCCCTTCTCACCGAGAGCCACATTCTCCCAGACGGAAAGTGCCTCAATGAGGCTGAAGTGTTGATGGACCATTCCGATACCCAGATCAGCGGCCATCAAGGGGTCGTGGATCTGCCGCTCTAGACCATCAACGACGATCTTTCCCTCATCGGGCAACACCAGCCCAATAAGAATCTTCATCAGGGTTGATTTTCCAGCACCGTTCTCGCCAAGAATCCCGTGAATCTGGCCGCGGTGAAGCACCATGTCGATTCCTTCACATGCAACGACTGCGCCGAAACGCTTCGTGATGCCTGCAAGTTCGACGGCCGGGGCCGGCGGCGGTAAACCGTCGCCG
>ERZ651768.1839-NODE-1839-length-15209-cov-3.888448_pt1 | contig 15209 bp, 13 predicted proteins | sample MGYA00514754_ERZ651768 | MGnify/ENA metagenome assembly ERZ651768
CTTTCTGATCTTTAAAACAAAGTCAAAAGCCTTTGCCAAGGTCTCTGAACTAGTTTTCTCTCCTTTAATTATTTCCACTAGTTTCATCTTATGAACAGGAGAGAAAAAGTGAATCCCAATGAATTTTTCTGGACGGATAGATTTTTCTGCTAAACTGCTGATAGGTATGGTTGATGTATTTGATGCAAACACGCCGCTAGAGGCCATAATCTTTTCGGCAACGCCGGTTACCTTTCCCTTTAAATCTCTGTCTTCAAAAACAGCCTCTATGATTAAATCACATCCATCTAGTTTATCGTAGTCATCAGTGGCAGTGATCCGATATAGCACTTCGGACATTTTATCCTGTGAGATTAGACCTTTTTTGATTCCGGCTTCTAATATTGATTTTATTCTTCCCAGACCTTTTTTAGCATTTTCTATTTTTGCATCTGTCATTACAACTTCAATCCCGCTTAGCGCTGCAACATAGGAAATACCGTGTCCCATAAGACCAGACCCCAAAACTCCTAGTTTTTTCGTTTCCATCTTAGGAATATCATTTGGTCTGCTAGCACCAGAGTTAATTTCATTTAACTGAAACCAGAAAGCATTTATCATATTTTTCGCTACTTTTCCTGTAACCAGCTCAACAAAATATCGTGACTCAATCCTGCTTGCAGTTTCAAAATCTACTATGGACCCCTCAACCGCTACAGTCAGTATCGCTTCTGGTGCGGGATAGTTTCCTTTGGTCTTCTTTCTCAGCATGGCTGGCGCGATCGCTAACATCTGAGCAATTTTTGGATGATGGGCAGTTCCGCCTGGCATTTTATAACCTTTTTTGTCCCACGGCTGACACATTTCTGGATTTTCAAAAATATATTGTTTTGCTTTTGCAAACATTTCCTCATGATCTGCGACAATATCATCTATAATACCTACCACTTTTGCGGCATCTGGCGTAACCTGTTTCCCTTCCAATAGATAGGGTAAACCGGCCTCAAGCCCAAGAAGTCGGGTAAACCTTGCCACGCCGCCGCCGCCAGGAAGTATACCAAGAGTAACCTCTGGAAAACCAATCTTTGTTTTTGGGTTATTAATCGCAACCCTGTAGTTGCAACACAGAGCAATCTCCAGGCCACCACCTAGAGCGGCACCATTGATTGCTGCCACAACAGGTTTTCCTAAGAGCTCTATCCTTCTTTGTCTAGCTTTTCCCTCTTCAACCAGTTCAAATGTTACGAGAGGATCATCCTGTCTAAAAATCATTTCCAGGTCTCCACCCGCTAGAAAAGTCTTCTTGGCAGAGGTGAGGATTACACCAGCTAAATCTTTTTCATTTTCTAGCTTATCCATGGTATCACTCCACAGCTGTGAAAATTCTTCATTTATCACATTTGCAGATCTTCCATCCATGTCCATTGTTACTGTGACAATATTTTTTTCATCTTTCTCAAAAGTAAAAGCCATATTTACTCCGTCGTTTAAACTCGTTCTATGATTGTACCAATACCCATGCCTCCTGCAACGCAGAGAGTAATAAGAGCAGTATTTAAATCTCTTCTTTCCATCTCATCTATTGCGGTTCCTAGAAGCATTGCACCGGTGGCACCAAGTGGATGACCCATCGCGATCGCACCACCATTTACGTTTACTTTTTCACTGTCTCCTAGTCCCATATCCTCAATGAAACGCAGTATAACAGCTGCAAAAGCTTCGTTAGCCTCAATTAGATCAATATCTTGGATCTGCATTCCAGCTTTTTTTAGTGCTTTTTTTGATGCAGGACCGGGGCCTGTCAGCATAATAGTTGGATCTGTAGAAACCGTAGCCGCAGATATAATTTTCGCACGTGGAGACAGTCCCAGTTTTTTACCCTTAGCCTCTGAACCTATCAAAACCGCTGCTGCACCATCCACAATGCCAGAAGAATTTCCTGCGGTGTGTACATGGTTGATCACTTCTACTTCTGTATACTTTCCAAGTGCCACAGCATCGTAACCGAGATTACCTATCATTTCAAATGCTGGCTTGAGACCACCTAGATCATTCATAGTAGTATTTGGCCTAATATGCTCATCATGCGCAAGAATATCTAATCCATTTTGATCAGTCACTGGAACAATAGATTTGAAATATCCTTGGCTTGAAGCATGAGCGGCACGTCTTTGCGACTCAAGAGCGAAAGCATCAACATCTTCACGGCTGTGACCACCCAATGTTGCGATTAAATCTGCACCAATTCCCTGAGGAACAAACTGTGTTCCAAGATTTACCTTTGGCTCAAAGACCATAGAACCACCGTCTGAGCCCATAGGCACCCGTGACATGCTCTCAACTCCACCGGCTACAATGAGATTCTCCCATCCTGATCTAACCTTCATAGCAGCCATGTTAACAGTCTCTAATCCTGAGGCGCAAAATCGGTTTACCTGTACGCCAGGCACGTCGTCATCCCATCCAGCATATTGTGTTGCGATCTTTGCAATGTTAGCACCCTGATCACCAACTGGGGTAACACAGCCCATGACAACATCATCAACCTGAGACGTGTCAAGATCATGTTTTTCCTGCAAAGATTTTAATAATTTTGCTAGGATATCTGTTGGTGTCAGTTCGTGAAGAGCGCCATCTTTCTTTTTCCCTCTTGGGGTACGTAAAGCGTCAAAAATATATGCATCGTTATTCATAAAATATTCTCCTTAATTATTAAATACATTTATAACCCAAGTGAATAACCAACAATTTCTTTCATTATCTCGTTTGTTCCACCCCAGATTGGTTGGATTCTTGCATCTATGAAGGCTCTTGCTACCGGATACTCAAGGATATATCCATAGCCTCCATGTAGACTGTAAACACTGGTCTGCTACTCGAACCTGCAAGTCATATGACCACTATTTTGCCATTGCTCATGATTTGGTACAACCTCCCGCTTAAAAAATTCACGCATCGCATCCTGAAACATCATTAATTCTTCATTTAATAACTCTTCTCTCAATTTTTAACTCCTTCTAATTAATTTATTAACATTTGATAAGTACAATATTTGTTTCACTTATTAAACCTATTATTTAAATGCTCACTGATACTCTTGAGCCAATGATTTACCGATGCCACTTGCTGCACCCGTAATCACTACTCTTTTCCCATTTACTTTCATTTTTTCCTAATTAAATAATCTTACCAATAAGTTAATTATGTTTAAGAACAACCCTACCAACTTGAGAACCTTTGAGAATCTTTTTTATTTCACCCATCATTCCTTGCATGTCTATAGTCTTATGTAAACTATCCAGATTATCTAGCTTCCAATCACAAGCAAACAATTTCCATATTTTTGATTTCTCTTTGATTGGAGTTGTGGCTGAGTCGATTCCAATCAGACTGTTACCTCTTAGTATAAATGGAAACACAGTAGTATCAAAGTTCGGACCAGCTACCAGCCCACAACATGTAATCGTTCCTCCATAGTTCATGCTCGTAATTAATCCTGACAATATATCTCCACCAGCAACATCTACCGCTATATCCCATTGACCTTTACCCATAGGCTTTCGTATAGAACCTAGAAACTCATCACGGAGTAATACCTCTTTTGCGCCAATCGATTGTAAAAACTCTGTTGAATCGGCTTTTCCAGATATTGCGGTAACCTCAGCACCAAGTTTGGAAAGTAGTTTAACAGCAATACAGCCTACTCCACCAGTAGAACCAGTTACAACAGCTTTTTTCCCAGCAACTCCATTCATAGACTGAAATGATTGAACACACAAGCCTGCGGTTAATCCAGCAGTCCCTATAATCATGGAGTCTAAAGCATCTAAATTTTCTGGAAGAGGTGAGGTCCATTCCTTAGGAATCCTGATATATTCTCCAAATCCTCCTGCAGTGTTCATGCCCATATCATATCCGGAAACTATCACCTGTACACCCTCACTAAATTCTGAACTTGTCGAATGCTCTACGATACCCATGGCATCAATACCTGGGGTATGAGGATAATTTCTAGTTACTCCTTTATTCCCTGTGAATGATAGTGCATCCTTATAGTTCAGTGAAGAGTATTGTACGCGCACTACTAAGTCTCCTTCAGGAAGATCGTTAATTTTTTTTTCTTTTATACTCTGGGAAAATGTTCCCTTGTCATTTTCCTCAACAACTATTGCATTAAAAATCTTATTATCCATTCTTTACTCAATCTGATATGGGTTAAAAAATTATTATATTAATTATCCTAATATTTTTTCTACTGTATCTTTTCTGCCTTTAATTTTAAGAAAAATCTCTTCATCTCCATAAACACTTTCTAAGATCTCTACCTGGTCTTGTAATTGTGAGATTTCTTTACCTTTATGGTAAGGAATATTTAGATCAAAAATTTCAAAATCATTCTCAATCTTCTTAATGATATGCTCTCTAACATCATCTAGTCTTAAATGATGAAGTGCAGAAATAATAATGGCATCTGAAAATTTATTTCTTAATCGTTTTAAATCAAGTTCTTCTGATACCTGGTCAATCTTATTGAGAACTAAACTTTGTGGAATATCGTTTGCTCCCAGATCAGATAAAACCCTTTTAATTGTCTCAAGATGGTCATCAATAAGCTCAGAGCTCGCATCTAAAACAATTAAAATAAGGTTAGCCTCTAAAAGCTCTTTCAGCGTACTACGAAAAGATGCCACAAGATCATGTGGCAACTTTCTTATAAAACCAACAGTATCACTTATTAAAGCCTGGTGAGTCTTATTAAGCTTTAATTTTCTTATTGTGGTATCTAACGTAGCAAATAATTGATCCTGTACATAAACATCGTTACCTGTTAATGAATTAAACAGAGTCGATTTACCAGCATTTGTGTAACCAACAAGTGCAACTCTAAACTCTCTTTTTCGCTTTTGACTCTGAGTTATTCTTTCTGTCTCTATCTTTTTCAGTTCCAGTTTCAAATTTGATATTTTATTTCGAATAAGCCTTCTATCTATCTCAATCTGGGTTTCTCCCATTCCGGCTCTAGTACCAACACCCCCCATTTGCCTCTCAAGATGTGTCCACTGCCTCGTTAGTCTAGGTAATAAATATTGACAGAAAGCAAGGTCTACCTGCGTCTTAGCCTCTCGCGTTTTTGCGTGCTTTTTGAATATATCAAGAATCAGTGCGCTTCTGTCTATCACCTTTATATCCTTTGCCAGCTTGTGATAATTTTTTATCTGGGCCGGACTAAGTTCTTCATCAAAAATAATAACATTTACTTCTAAAACTTTAGCCTGATCCACGATCTGACTAGCCTTACCCTTTCCAACATAAAACGCTGGATTAACTTTTGATAGTTTTTGGGTGATTTCACCTACAACCTCCACCTTTGCAGTTTCAGCAAGTAAGCTTAACTCAGATAGATGATTTTCTATATCTGATTGATTATTTTGAGGAAGAATAATTCCTACTAGTATAGCTTTATCCAAAGTTAAATTTATAATAATAGATTATTGTTTAATATTTTTTGGGATAGGCCTACCTATCCATGTTTCCAAAAGAAGCAAAATTGTGGCAATTAATAAAAATATTTTCCATAAAGATTTTCCCTGTCTTGTTTCGTTAAAATTATTAATAAAATTATTATCTAGTTCAATCCACCTATATTTTTCTTCAGATAAAAATGTTGAGATTTCTTTTATTTTGACTTTTTTTGATATTGATTCATTTGGGTGAAGAAAGGTCGAAAAAGAAGTAAAGTGGTTTCCATTCTGATAAACCTCATAAATACCCAGTTCATTCAGATTTTTTATTTCAATACTCTCCTTGCTGAAATCAGGAACAATAAGAGTCTTCTCACCAGATGGCGATTTAACTTCCCACTGATCTCTCACTTCGTTTTGATCTAAAGAAATCCATTTGGTCTTCCCAATAGTTACTGGGAATGTATTTAACTCATCTGTCCCTCCAAGAATGAGAAGCCTGTACATTAGTGGTACGAGTATCCCCCGAATTGGTATATCGTTCCAAGTCAAATTCATTAGAGAAGTAAAATAAAAAATGGTTCCACTCCCTCTATTAAACTCTAATAGTAGGGGATCACCATTGTTTAGCTGAAGATGAACATTATGCTTATTAGAATAACTATGTTTTATATACCGATAACATTCTGGTAATTCATTTTCTAATTTTCTTACGTTTAAATCTGATAATAAGTGATCATCTTTATCGGAGATATTTACGCTAAACATACCACTTCCAGATTCTATCATTGTTTTTGCTTTTGGAAAGCTAAAGCTAGAAAAATATTTATTATAAGTTGGATCAATTTCCATTCCCCCCGAAAACCAAATGAGTCCGCCTCCATCTTTCAAAAAAATATCTAACTCATCAAAAGCAGCCTTTGTAACAGCATCTGGGTTATGAATTATTAAAATGTCAACATCATCTAAAAAAAGTCTATTAATAATAGGTTGTTCCCGAGTTTCAAAATTGATTAATTGTTTTTCAGGATCGATAGCATCTATAATTAGCCTAAACATGGATGTTTCTTCATCTGTACTGCCAATCATAATACAGTTAATTTTTTCTAATATAGGAGCAGTAAGAAACCAGATATTGTCATTTATATAATCATCGTTTGGAAGACGCACACTCCCAACCAATACACCTTTTTTTTCGGGATAAGCTTGAAAAATAAACTCTTTGTTTGATCCTTTGTCAAACTCGGAGATTACTTGCCCAACACGATTTTCACCAAATAAGAGGTCAATAGGCGTATTGGTTATTTTTTTATTACCTGAGTTTCTTATGCCTGTCTTTAGTTTCAATAATTGATCTGGAACTTTTATCCTACTAACTACTTCTAAATTATTTATAGATAGATTATCATATATTTCACCAGGATTGATGAGATAAAATTTCCAATTTTTTAAAAAAGGAATACTGGGGAATACATTATTTTGGAAGTCACTAAAAATGATACATTCTTTTATTGGTTCCATTGCATTAATTTTACCAATTAATGAGTCAACAACTGTCCACAGATTATCATAGCTTACTGTAGGACGAATCTGATTTATAACTAAAGGAATGGATGGGTCGTTAATGTTTCCTGAGTATAATGTTCTTGGAGGACATGTTTGAATAATATTGACTGTTGTATTTTTTTTAAATATTTGTGGTATTGTTAGTGCAGCTTTCTTTGAAGACTCAAGCAGAGTCATTGATTTTATTTTTCCACTCATACTAGATGAATTATCAATTACCAATATTAACCGAGACTCCAGCTCTGCAGAAATCCATCCGGGCATAAATCCTTTAGTAACAGGTCTTGAAATCATAAGTACTAATGCTGTTATGATACCTATACGCAAAAAAAGTAGAATCAATTTTTTTATCTTTACACTTTTAATTGCACTATTTTCTAGACTCTTTATAAAACGAATTGTGCTAAAGTCAACTTTTTTTACTGATAAACGACTTAATATATGGATTATAATAGGCACCCCAATTACACCAAGAAATAATAATGAAGAAGGAGACAATAATGTCATAAGACTAAACTAAAAAAGTACATAGCTGAACCTGAGAATAGCGGGATACTAAGATTATCATTGATTGGCAGAGGAATTAGCTCAATTACCATTGCCATTATAGCACCAAAAAACACAATCTCGTATCTAATAGAAAGATCAACAATAAACCCAATGATAATACAAGCTAAGAATCCTGCTGCTGATCCAGAGAGTGTTTTTTCCCCAACCTTTATTAATGGAAATTTTATGCCAATAATCGCAGCAAAAGAATCACCCACTGATAAAAATAGTAATGCTAATATGCTATACGGATATGGTACTAATAGTATAGTAAAAAGTGCTCCTACAAATACCCATGTTGCGCCCGTAAGTTCTCCTTCTTTTTCATTGTCTCTCATCATAAAATCTAACCACTTGGAAAAAAATATCGAGACTGTGCTATTCCTTTCCCTTCCATTTTCTACAAAAAAACAAAATATCACAAAGAAAGCCAGAATAATTATCATATTTATCTTATCTTGAACTAAATAAAAATAACTCAGTGGAATTATAGCATTAGATATATGAATAGCCTTTCTTGCAAACTCACTTTTTTGAATACTACTCACTGATCAATAATATTATTAAATATATCTTGCATATCAAGCACACTTATTGTCAAATCAATAGCTGTAGGCTTTTCTAATACTGTACCAGGCTTGACAGATTGGTCAAGTACAGTATATGGTATTAAATCTTCATTTTGGCGGTAATATACCTTCCCAAGTGCAAATCCAGCTTTCTCAAGTTCATTAATTGCTTTCTTTTTGCTAAGACCAAAAACATTCGGAGCCTGGAAAAAATTTGGTGGAACGCCTAAACTAATTGTTAAATGAATACCCATGCCTTTGTTAAGTAGGTCACCTCCTTTAGGATACTGCCAAGTAACATTACCATAAGGCACATCTGAATTATATTCCTTATAAACTGTGTCAATCTCTAAACCGACTTGCCTAATATCAAGTTGGGCACTTCTTTCAGATCTTCCAATTAAATCAGGCACTACCACCATACGCTCTGCATGAGCGATTGTTAAACGCACTGTCCTACCTTCTTTTACACGCATATTAGGAGATGGGTATTGGTCTATAACTGTACCCGGTTGAAATGATGAAGAAAATAAAGTGTCTGACACCAATCCTCTATGACCTTCAGAACTTAATATGTCCATTGCATAATCAACCGGCTTATCTTTTACATTTACCATATAGCTTCCTTCACCATGCCTTACATATATAGGCATTAAAACTAAATCGGTAACAAAAATACTAATGATAATTAAAATGCTAATACTAAGAAAATAATATTTTAAATAATTGTTTTTTTTCATTCTTTTTTCAATAAAACCGCGCCAAATAATCCATCAGATTTCGTTATATAAGGCATAGTCATTAATAATCCATCTGAATCTACCCAATGCTTAGGTAAAAATGAATTAGATGGGGCTAAAGTAAAATCTCTGTGTTTACTAAGAAATTGTTTGACTACATATATGTTTTCTTCCGGCTCAAGAGAACATGTAGCATATACAATTCTTCCACCAGGAATTAGGAAGTTTGACATATGATTAAGTATTGATAGCTGCAGTTGGTTCATAGAATTAATATCTTTATTCTTAATTCTCCATTTTATATCAGGCCTTCTCCCCAATACACCTGTACCGGTGCAAGGAGCATCAATAAGGATCTTTTTGGATAATGGGAATTCATCTTTTGTGGCATCCAAAACAGTCCACTTAATATTATTATATTTATGCCTTTTTATATCAGCTTTACCTTTTTTAACTCTATTCTCATTATTATCTGAGGCATAGATTGTTCCATTGGGACCGACTCTTTGAGCCATAAATAATGATTTTGTCCCAGGTGCGGCGCATACATCTAAGATTGATTCTCCTTTTTGTGGATCAATTAGATCAACAACTGCCCCAGATGCCGGATCTTGTATAGAAATCATACCAGTACCAAAAAGATCAGTGTCCAATACTTTATCTTGGCCATTAGTCACTTCAAGAAAATTTGAAAAAACTTTATGTTGCTTTATACTAATCCCTGATTTTTTTAAAAAGTTTATAGATTTATCTTTTTCTAATAGCTCTTCATTAACCCTTAAAAACATTGGAGCCTTATTAAAAAAAGAAACACATAACTTTTTTGTTATAATTGATCCGAACTGTCTTTTCCATTTTTTTATCAACCAGTTAGGGTAAGCTAGCTCTGGATTATTGTTTATTATTGATTCTAACCATGTAGAATCTTTTATTTGTTCCCGCTGTATGTTTCTTAATACAGCATTTACCATAGAACCAGCTTTCTTATTAATTGATTTCTTTCCTAATTCAACGGCAGAATGAATTGCAGCAAAATCTGGAATAAAATCATCAAACAGTAGTTCATAACATCCTATTCTTATTATGGCTCTCAATTTTGGTTGTATCTTATCTATTTTTTTCGATGAACACTTTTCAATTATATGATCAAGAATTCCCCTACGTCTTATTACTTCATTAATTATTACTCTGCTTCTTTGTTTTTTTGATAAAGATGGATCATATTTATCAAAAACTTGAGCTAAAACCTCTGGAAGTTGACTGTAGCTGACATCAAATGAGGTTAAAACATCTACTGATATGTGGCGTGATGTATTCATTAGCTGAAAAAATCTCTATTATCAATAGTAGATCCCCTGAGGAACTGAACAATGGGCAAACATTTTTTTCCTTCCTGCTGCAACTCTAAAATAGAAATCAAGCCTTTCCCCGTATATATTTCAAGTGCACAATCTGTAACACTTTTTATCTTGCCTGGTGGATTTTGTATCTGATCATCAAGAACAACTGTTTTGAGTATTTTTATCTTTTTGTTTTGGAATATTGCTGTCATACCAGGTTTTGGTGACAAACCACGCACCCAATTATTTATCTTTTTTGCAGGCCACTCCCATTGAATACGTAAGATCTCTTTCGTAATCTTTGGCGCTTTAGTTACTAACGAATTCTCTTGTTTAATAAAATTAACATTACCTTTTTCGAGTCTATTTAAAGCATCAACCAAGGCTTCTGCACCAATATATGATAATTTTTTTGACAATAATCCATAATTGTCATTTTTATCTATATTAATTTTCTTTTGGGTAATTATTTTCCCGGTGTCTACTTTCTTTTCGATTTGGAATATACTTACACCCGTAGTTTTTTCTCCATTCATCAGAGCCCACTGAATTGGCGCTGCACCTCTGTATTTTGGTAATATCGAAGCATGAAGATTAATAGATCCGAAATGAGGTATTGATATATACATTTCAGGTAAAATTCGAAAAGCAACAACAACAAAAATATCAACATTGAGCGAAGCTAATTTTTCAAATATATGGTCATTATTAAAAGAGTCCAGCTCTATTAATTCTATGTTGTTTGATAATGAATAATTACCGACAGCTGTATAGTTCAATACCTTTTTCCTTCCCATCGGCTTTGGCGGGTTAGATATAATGGCTTTAATCTCATGTTTGCTCTTTGTGATTTTTTGTATGCTTGGGAGAGCAAATTCGGGGTTACCCATAAAAGCTACTTTCATGCTAGTAACACCGTTTAGAAGAAAAGTTTAAGATTAAATTGGAATTAAAGGACAAACCCCTTAGTGATTGATTGTCGTTTTAACTTCGCCTCAGAATGTTTTTTTATTGTCTTTATTTCTTGGTTAACTCTTGCTCTTTGCATTTCACTCACGAGGTCAATAATTAAAATACCATTAAGGTGATCTATTTCGTGCTGTATAGCACGCGCTAAGAGACCATCAAATTCTTCTTCATGCCATTCTTCTTTGATATCTTGATATTTGAAACCAATCTTTTCTGGTCGCTTCACTTCTAAAGCTATTAGTGGTATGGATAGACATCCCTCAGAATAAATGCTTTCACCGTCAGAGGATATAATTTCACCATTAACAAAAATTCTAGGAAATTCATTTTCATCGGTATGAGAAATATCTATTACGAATAGGTCCAGGTCAAAGCCAACCTGATTTGCGGCCAGGCCTATACCTTCTTCTTCATACATTGTATCAAACATATCATCAATAAAGCCTGATAGTTTTGAAAAATCAGTAACCATGTTACATTTTTTTCTTAGTATTGGATTTCCATAGTTTACTACTTCTAAAACGGCCATTATTCTATATCATCCTGATTAATTTTCCCTGATAGTCCTGCAATTGCAGACTTATTAAAAGTAAGAGTTGTATTATTATCAACTTTCAGGGTGACTAAACTGCCTTTTTCCTTAAAACCACTAACTTTCCCAATGATACCCCCCATAGTAACAACTTTATCACCTTTATTGAGATTATTGATCATTTCCTCTTTTTGTTTCTGCTTTTTAGCCTGAGGCCTTATCATAAAAAAATATAGGATCACCATTATTAATATAAATGGTAAGAAGCTAAAGATACCGCCACCTTGTACTGGTTGTGATTGTGCAAAAATAAAGTCCACAAATTCTCCTAGTTAACAGTCTATAATTTACTAGTAAAACTATAGGATTGAAAAAAAGAAAGTAAAGATTATTTAGTCAGATGGGATATTAATTTCAAATACAGTTCCAGAATTTAAATTAGAGTCTAATATGTATATTTCACCATTATGTACTTCATTAATTATCCTTTGACACAAAGACAAGCCCAAGCCCCATCCTGATTTTTTAGTGCTGAATCCTGGTCGAAATATATTTTTCCAATCCTTTTTTGGGACACCACATCCATTATCAGATATTCTTATTTTCACTTTATATTCTTCCTGACTCATACTGATACGAATCAACCCAGATTCATCATCAATACAGTCAATACTATTACGAATTAGGTTTTCTATAGCCCATGATATAAGAGTACCGTTTGCTCTAATTTTAATATCTGGGGTAATATCGTTAACTAACTCTACTTTTTTCCCAAGCGTTGGTATCCTGCGATTTAAATAAGATAAAACTTTTTCAACTCTCTCCGATAGATCAAAGTATTCCATCTCTGGCATGGAACCCATTTTGCTAAATCTTCGGCTTACTTGTTGTAGCCTTTCAATATCAGACTCTAGTTCAGGAATAATTTTTTCGATATTAGATGAATCATCTTTTAAATGATCAAGCCAACCCAAAAGCGCTGAAACTGGAGTCCCTAATTGATGAGCTGTCTCTCTAGACATACCTACCCATATATGCTGTTTTTCACTATTTCGAATAAATGAAAATCCAATAAAACCAAAAAAGATAAACAAACCTATGGATAATAGCTCTATGTATGTCCATATTTGAATTTTCTGAATTAATCTAGAATCCCCATAGTGCAAGTATCCAAAAGTAATTGGGCCACTACTCTTATTGTCAAATACCAGCGGTATCGGTTCATTTATCTTATCCATTGATAAAATCATTTGAAACCTATCATCATCTGAATCAATATTTTCTGGGAGGTTTGTCCAGAGTTGTGGGTTTTTATCCTGATCAGACTGAATAATGGGAAACTTGACTTTCTTAATTATATTTTCAAAAATAAAATTAATATTCGTATTAGAATCATCTTTGACGGTTGCAGCAATTATTTCAGCATAAAGCTTTACAACTTCTCTATTATCCTCTCTCAACTCTGATGATAAATATCGAGTATATGATAAAAGCCCGATTACTAAGAAAATTCCAATGAGAAATATTCCACCTTTTATATTTCCTATGTGGTGATACGGTGCTCTCATTATATTTTATTTATTTTTTCTCTAAAGAAAATTAGACCTAAAAATATCAATACAGTAAAAAACGAAAATCTTGATACAACTTTTGCTAATTTCCAATCTGAGCTATCATAATAAAACTCGACATCATGACTACCGTCAGAGACATAAACAGATCGCAACACATGATTTGTCTGATATATAGGAGTAACCTGACCATCAATCTTACACCTCCATCCTGGTTTATAGTATATTTCAGATAGGACTAAAAGAGCACCGCTATTGGTATTACATTGAATCGTAATATTATTAGGTGAAAAAGAACTAATCTCAACTTTTCCATTTGACGTCCCTGATAGTTGAGGTCCATCATAATTAATGATAACGGCAGTATCTTTGGGCCTAAATGAAATATCCATAACCTTAGATAGAGAAGACTTTTGATCGTTAACACTTTGCAAACTTCCAACAAACCAAGCTCTTGGTAAAACATCAAGGTTCTCATATAAATTTTTTATTTTAGATAATTGTTTAAAAGAAGTGTTTCGTACTCTTTTCCTTGTTATTAGATATTTTACATTAAGCATATTTAAGACCTGTGGCCTACGAAATCCACCCGCATCCATAAGATCTTGATAATTCCTTAGTTTGACCGCTCTATATCCTCCTATGGACTCAATATTCCAGTAACCATAACGATTTGAACCAATATCATCAGCAGGGAAAATCCTAAACTGGCTACTATCTTTTTTCATGAATAAAATTTCTGGAGTATTTTGAAACTGATCAGCCATACTCTTTGATGGCTTAAGTGAGAGGAACTCATTATTTATAATCCAAAGATCAAAAGATAAAATACTAATTAGAATTATAGATAGAACATGCTTACTAATCTTTCCTGTTGAGTAAAACCAAATTGATGTCAATGTTGCTCCGCTTAGAAACAGTGCTAGCATTAATCCCTTACTAAATAGATCAATTCGAATATTTTTGACTAGGTCTATATATTGTGGAAATCTTGCGTCACCGGATGAGGAAAATGATAGAATACTTTCTCCAAACGCGAGTAAGAAAAGAATTGGAGCAATAAAGTATCCGAAAACTTTTAAACAATCAAAAAACAATATTTTCTTATCAGATTCATTTATCATTTTTTCTAATCTAAATTTTGTTCATCAGCTCTTTTTTCTTTTCCTCATATTCCTCCTGGGAGATGGCCTCCATATCCAGGAGCTCCTTGAGCTTTTTGAGCTTGTCCAGTGGAGATGCACCTCCTCCGCCGCCTTGTGTGGCGCCGGCCATGGACTGCTGTATCATGCCAGGCATGGCAAAGCCCATGCCCAACCCTGCACCAGCACCTACCATGGCGCCCATGCCACCTCCCTCATTTTTGGCGGCATCTTTTTCACGATCCGTTTTGGGTTCATTAATATCCGTCTCTTCACACATTCAATTAACGTCCTTCGGGGGAAGTATGACAAACCGGAAGACGAGGGAGAGATCACTCACTTCCAGGCACTCACCTCGGCCCTTTCCGCCACCGTCGGTCTGGGAAACATTGGTGGCGTGGCCATCGCCATTGCCCTCGGTGGACCCGGAGCCGTTTTTTGGATGTGGTGCATCGCTTTCTTTGGCATGAGCGCCAAGTTCACCAGTTGTTCATTCGCCCAGCTCTATCGACGCGTCAAACCCGATGGCACGGTGCTGGGTGGTCCGATGGTTTACCTGGACGAAGGTATCAAGGAACACTATCCGAGCCTGGCCTGGCTGGGAAAAATATTTGGTATCGCGTTTGCCATGTTCACGATCGGGGCATCTTTCGGTGGTGGTAACATGTTCCAGGGCAACCAGACATTCCAAATGCTCCACACTTCGTTTGACATTCCACAGAGTTACGCCTGGCTCGTCGGCATCATCATGGCAGCCCTGGTCGCCGTGGTGATCATCGGTGGCATTAAG
>ERZ651768.1841-NODE-1841-length-15192-cov-3.017334_pt1 | contig 15192 bp, 14 predicted proteins | sample MGYA00514754_ERZ651768 | MGnify/ENA metagenome assembly ERZ651768
CGTGGACTTCCAATTGATGGCGTGGTTTTACTTTCTGGTTGTGATAAAACCACGCCGGCTATGTTAATGGGAGCTGCGTCAGCGGATTTACCCGCAATTGTTCTAACTGGTGGACCGCAACTTAAGGGCAACTGGAAAGGCGAGGAACTCGGCTCTTGTACCGATTGCCGACGATACTGGTCAGAGTTGAGAGCAGGGAACATCACTCAGACTGATTATGACTCGATGGAATCAGCCATCTATCGTTCTCCGGGACACTGCATGGTGATGGGTACTGCTTCCACAATGGGAGCTATCGTTGAGACACTTGGGATGTCATTGCCTGGTGGTGCTGCAGTCCCTGGGGCCGACTCCCGCAGGAAAATCCTGGCCGAAGATTCTGGTCGCACGGCAGTTGATCTCGTTTATAAAGGTATTCGCCCGTCAAGCATCCTAACAGCGGATGCATTTGATAATGCCATTCGTATTTTGCTTGCTGCTGGCGGATCGACCAACGCTATCATTCACCTGATAGCGATTGCGGGCCGTGCTGGCATCAGACTTGATCTTGATCGATTCAACGAGTTGTCAGAATCAACCCCGGTAATAGTAAATCTCAAACCTGGTGGTAAATATCTGATGGAAGACCTTTTCTACGCAGGAGGCGTCGAGGCGGTCCTGAAGAAAATGTCTGGGCTGTTAAATTTGAACTGTTCGACTGTGACCGGTCATAGTCTTGGTGACAACATAGCTGATGCAGAGTGTCATGATGATGACGTGGTGCTTTCAACTGAGTCACCCCTGGCTCCTGAGGGTGGGCTCACAATTTTGAAAGGCTCACTAGCTCCGGATGGTGCGGTGATTAAACACATAGCGGCATCACCAGAACTTATGAAACATACCGGGCGTGCAGTCGTTTTTGAAAACTCCATTGATCTTAAACAGCGAATAGATGATCCTGATCTCGATGTGACAAAGGATGATATTCTCGTGATGAAGGGAGCTGGTCCTATCGGTGGACCAGGAATGCCCGAAGCGGGATTCCTGCCGCTGCCGAAGAAACTGTTGGCTCAAGGCGTACGAGACATGATTCGAATTTCCGATGCCAGAATGAGCGGCACGGCTTTTGGTACGATCGTATTGCATGTTTCACCAGAATCAGCAATCGGCGGCCCTCTTGCACTAGTAAAGTCAGGTGACATGATTACGCTGGATGTAAAAGCTAAGTCATTGGATCTTGATGTCGACCTAGAGGAACTCGAGCGGAGGCGCGCTAACCTTGCCGAGCCAGCAGTAGATGGTGGCTTTTCCCGTGGATATGGCAAGATGTACTCCCAGCATATTACACAGGCGCAGAATGGTTGCGACTTCGACTTCTTGGTTGGAAAAACCCCTGTTGAGACTCACGTGGGGGCTCTCACCCATAATGGTGGATTCCACACAGGTTAATTCGCCAGCGTGATGATCTAAGTGGGTGTAGGTGCGTTTTGCGGTATCAGGCTGGCATCACGCATATCGTCCCATAGCGCTGTAGGGATGTTTTCTTGCACCATTTTGATGTTTTCTTCGAGTTCAGCAATCGATTGAGCACCTGGGATGGCTGTGGCGATTGCCGGGTGAGCTAGTACGAACTGTAATGCAACTGCCTTGAGATCTACTTGGTGATCGACGCAAATCTTGGTTAGCTCACGGGCTTGAAATACCAGGTTATCGGGCGCTGGCTCATAATCGAACGTAACAGGCTTTGACAGATCACGGGCGAGGATTCCTGAGTTGTACGGACCGCCGACAGCGACTTTCACATTTCGATTAATACATTCAGGAAGAAATTCTGACAAACCTGAGTGGTCCAATAGTGTGTATCGCCCTGCGAGAAGAATAATGTCGAGATCGAACCGCTGGATGAACTCTAACGGCATCTGCCACTCATTCATTCCGCAACCGATAGCCTTAATTACTCCCTGTTCCCTTAATTCAATCAGCGCTGGGAAAGCCTCGTTCAGCGCCTGCTCTTTGCCGTATGGTTCGACATCCGGGTCATGCACGTAAACAATGTCAATACGTTCCATATTGAGACGTTTCAGACTATCTTCGAGTGACCGGTTCACATCGTCTCGCGTCCATGAATTAATGGCTGTTAGATCGCCAATGCCGTCGGGATCATCATGCACCGATACTCCATCTGGCACTGGAACAAGCACACGTCCAATTTTCGTTGATACGATGAAAGAGTTTCGGTCTGCCGAGGTGTATGAAGACTGTCCGAGCCTAGCCTCCGCTCGACCCGTCCCGTATAGCGGCGCAGTATCGACGTAGGAGATACCAAGTTCTTTTGCACGGCCTAAGACATTTATTGCCTCATCATGCGCTGTCCCACCATATAGACCATCACCGAGTACCATGCCACTTAAAGGCGCAGTTCCAAGGCCGAGTCGGGGGACTGCAACGCCAGTTTTTCCAAGTTTGACTTTTTCGAATGGGTCCATATCTATTATTGCCCTAGGCTCACTGAATATTGGGTGACTATTCTGAAACCAATTGAGCGATAGCGTCTCCAACACTTTCTGTAGTTGAAGATCCGCCCAGATCCGGGGTGAGAATTTCACCTTGTTCAAGTAATTCGAGTACTGCAGCATCTACATCGGCGGCCGCGGCGTGTTCTCCCAGGTGACGAAGCATCATGGCTCCAGTAAGGATCTGGGCCATGGGATTGGCAATTCCTTGCCCCGCGATATCAGGTGCAGACCCGTGGGTTGGTTCGAACATAGAAGGTACGGAGGTGTCGGGGTTTATATTCGCACTGGATGCGAGCCCCATACTGCCGGTGATGATCGCTCCAATATCAGTCACGATATCACCAAACAGGTTTGGCGCGACGATGACATCGAATACCTCGGGTCTTCGTACTAGATCCATGCATGCAGCGTCAATGAGCAGCGAATCTGAGTCGATGTCCTGATACTCCTCGGAAATTTCTTCAAATGTTCGATCCCATATTGTCATGTACCCGAGTGCATTTGATTTGGTGATTGACGTGACATGATTTTTCTTGCCGCGTTCCCGAGCTAGGTCGAAGGCATACCTTATTGCTCGAGCGCAGCCCTTCTTCGTATATATCGCAGTCTGAACAGCAACCTCATCTGGAGTTTGATGATACGCGAATCCACCTATGTTCAGGTACTCCCCTTCGGTGTTCTCCCGAACGACAGCGAGGTCGATATCATAAGCCTTCTTTCCCGAAAGTGGTGACTTGACCCCTGGGTACAGTACTGATGGTCTAAGGCAAATGTACTGATCGAACCGTCGTCGTATTGGTAACAGCAGCCCGTCCAGAGTGATGTTGTCTTGTATGTCAGGGTGTCCGACAGCACCCAAGAACACGGCATTGAATTGTTCTAGTGTTTTCAAAGCTGTTGGGGGCATCATTTCACCGTGCTCGAAATAATAGTCGGAACTCCACGGGAACTCGGTGTAATCCCAGGTAATCCCGTATTTGGGTGCAAGGGCATCTAGTACCTTCATGCCTTCGTTCACAACGTCTATGCCTATGCCATCGCCTTTGACGATTGCGATCTTATGAGTTGGCATTATTGATAATTCCTATACTTGCTAATGTTTAGAATCAGGGTACGAAGTGACGCATGTCTTTCGCCCGGCTTAAGATTTCTGGTAGCGAATACTTAGGCGTCAACTAGATCGTTCTTCAATGATCTCCAGGACCGCAGCGATGTCGTGCTCGTTTTTACCTCGTGCAATCATTTCGGCAAACATGCGTTGCACCTGAATCGCCAAATCCAGTGCCAAGCCTTCATCGCTTGCAAGTTGTTTGATGATGCCCATGTCTTTGTCGAGGTTACGCACCGGAGCTGCGGAATTTTCGAAGTCTCGTGCTGCTGTGATTGGCGCACTCCGATCGACCATTGTGCTCCCGCCCCAGCTCACCGCGAGTAGATCAGCCGCTACCTTGATATCGACACCGGCTGAGTTTGCCAGTGCGAAGGCCTCAGCTGCAGCCACAGTGTTAACTCCCACCAAAAGTTGATTTATTAGTTTCATAGCGGTTCCGGCACCGCTTGGGCCCATTAACTTGACGTTAGCGCCCATCTTTGCGAAATACTCGTGGGCAATTTCGAACGCGTGATCACTTCCGCCGACCATTATGGATAGAGTGCCGTCTGCAGCTCCCCCAGGTCCGCCAGAGATTGGAGCGTCGAGGAAATGAGCGCCCACGGCTTCAGCAGCTTCGGAACAAGCTCTTGAGGTCGCAATGTCCACGGTACTGTGATCGACTACCACCTGGTCTGGTCGCATATTTTTGATCACACCATCATCTCCAAGCAACAAATCGCGTGATGTTTTGACATCAGGCAGGCACACCAGAACAACATCAACTTTTGATGTCAAGTCAGATACTGATGTAGCCCCTTTGGCCCCTTTGTCGATCATTGCTTCAATTTTTGACTGAGTTCGAGTGAAAACCGTCAGGTCCGCACCTTTCGTGAGGAGATTGTCTGCCATACCCTGTCCCATATTTCCGAGACCTATAAATCCTACTGGCATTATTTAACTCCTCGAATCAATGATTGAACGTCGACGATTGCGGAAAACTTAAGCGCCTGGAGGAACTTAGTTCCGTGAGTCGGCGCACAGATTATAGCCAGAACTTAACATATGCTTGCTGGATAAGACATTGATTTGCTCGGTAATAATCATATGAGACCAAAAAAGGCCGACCGAAAGACTCAAGGCCGACTTGATCATCGATAGTTTTGATGTTAGTCGAGTTGCCTTAATCTGGGGTCGAGTCGGTCTCGGAGCCAGTCACCGAAAAAGTTCAACGCCATCACAACCAGGAAGATGGCAAAGCCAGGCCAGAACGAAATCCACCAGGCCTCTTCAATGAACTGCCTGCCGTCACTTACGCTTTTGCCCCATGCAGGAATCGGGTCGGGTATGCCAGCGCCCAGGAAAGACAGAGTGGATTCTGTAAGTATCAGCTGACCCACCCGAAGCGTAGCAATAACAAGAATAGTACTAAGAGTGCCAGGCATGATATGCCTGAAGATTAGCCTGAGGTGAGATGCTCCTGCTACTTTCGCAGCCAGTACATATTCCTGACCACGAATTGTTAGAACGTCTGCTCGAACTTGCCTGACAAAAGGTGTCCACGCGACCAGCGCGATGATAAAGATCACCACCCATAAGGCAGCTCCACCCTGGTGCAGGAATTGCTGTGCAATAACGAGCGCGATAAGAATGAACGGGAGCGCCAGCCAAACGTCCACAATTCGCATAATTACTTCATCGGTCCAGCGCCCAAAGTAACCGGCTGCCAGCCCTAGGCTGACTCCGATTATGACTCCGGATGTTAGAGCATAAAGGGTTACCTGTAGCGAGATACGAGCGCCGTATACGATACGAGAAAGCACGTCACGTCCAAGATTGTCCCCGCCGAGGATGAATTTGGCTCGAGGGAACGAATTTTTCTTGGCCCTGGAAAAAGCAGATTTACCCTTCGTGGTTTCTAGATCGAAGTCGGCGGGATTAGGCACAACATTGTATTCGGGCATTGCTCTGCCCCAGGTCGGAGGAAAATTACGGAATCCGAGAGATTGTTCTATGGGATCCGCAGGCGAGATCACGTGAGCGAATATTCCCGTGACCAACAGAAGACCCATGAGTACTATTGGTATTAATGGCCATCTACGTAAGAAATACCAGGTTTGAGACGCAAAGGAGCGCGTCTGGAGTTCGCGCTGTAGAGCGCCCATACCGGATTCAGCCGGTATTGTGGTTGTTTGAGTTTCAGACTGGTGGGTCATAGTGTGGTAATAGGCTCGTTATAGGTCTGGGGTAACTAGTCGTATCGAATTCTAGGGTCGATGTACGCGTACAGAAGATCTGTAACGAATGTCGTTGCCACAATGAGAATCGTGAAAAAGAACACCGCTCCCTGAAGAAGCGGGAAGTCATTGTTATTTACGGCCGTTATCGCCATTTGCCCCATTCCCGGCCACGCAAAAATGGTTTCAACCAGTACAGTTCCGTTCAGCAAGCCAACCACGCCAAGTGTTGCACCGGTCAATGGTTGTATCACCGCGTTCTTAAAAGCGTGTTTCCAGATGACCATGTTATTGCTAACGCCCTTGGCTCTGGCCAGACGCACATACTCAGAATCGAGTACCTCTAACATCGCTGCCCTGGTGATTCTCATGTAGAAAGCGAACCCGCCAGCTGCGAGCGTTATAGTTGGCAGCACCAGGTGTTTTACATCCCAGATTCCATCACCTCGGAGCGCAGGGGGGAATAATCTCCATTGCACAGCGAACAACATAATCAGTACTAATCCCAGCCAGAATGATGGCACAGCCTGACCTAGTAAGGCCAAGAATCGACCAATGTAGTCCCCAAAAGACCCTCGCCAGACAGCCGATAAGATTCCAAGGGGGATACCTACCATGAACGATAGTAAAAACGCAGTCCCCCCGAGATGTATAGTCGATGGAAGTCTCTGTGTAACGATTCGGGATACTGGCTTACGGTCGAGGATCGTTTCTCCCATATCGCCCTTAAGTGTTCTTCCAAGCCATAGGGCATATTGGACGGGGACCGGTCGATCCAGGCCAAGTCTTTTTCGGAGGGCTGCTTCGCCTTCAGCGGTTATGCCATAGCCTGAGTTTGCGTAGAGCAGTAAAGGATCACCGGCTAATCGGGACAGCATGAAAACTGCGAATGTAGCAGTAATTATGCTGACGAGAGCGAACGCAAACCTTCTGAGGATGAATCGACGCATTGGTTCCTTGAGTTTTAACGTATACAGTCCGTTTTCACGATGGGTGAGCCTACCACAAAATAAGCGATAGCGAAGTCGTAAGTAACTTCAAACCACACAAAATTTGTGGTTTAAATCAATGACATAAAACCAATAAGAAGAGGCCCACCGTGTGGTGGGCCTCTCCTTTGTTTTCATCAACTACTGTAGCAGTTGAACGGTTACTAAAACTTTGGACTATTTGAGTTCAAGGTTCCAGAGTGAGTTCAGGTTGCTGGCAGCTGCCAAGTCCATCTTGAAGGACTTGATCTTGTTGTTGTTGAAGTAGAAGGCGTCCGGTATAGCGACCACACCTGGTTGCAGGTTCTGGTCGTATACGTAGTCCAGGTACTCGTTAGCAGCAGCAGTTGCTGTTGCGGTATCTGATGCTTCGGCCATTTTGGTGTAGAGGTCAAGAATCACTGGAGATTCGAAACCACAGCTGAAGCCACCACGTGTCAGAGTCGTCTGAACAAGGCCCTTCGGGAAGTGCCATGGGTTAGACGCCCTGCCCTTGTCACATGAAGTGATCCATGGGTGGGTGTTGGCGCGACCAACGACAGTAGGTCGGAACGTCGCGTATGAGAACTTCAGCGAGAAAGTCGTGAGTCCGATGTCTGACCAGAAGCCAGCAACAGCATCAGCAACTTCACCCGTGATTGAACCACCACCACCGAGCTCGGGTCCTGCGTAAACAGAGATCTCAAAGGCATGGTCGCCCAGAGGTCCATCTTTACCGGCCTGGCCGTGGTTGTAGTCATTTTCCTGTGCCTTGATCAGTGCAACTGCACCGTCCGGGTCATAGGGGTACTCATGCTCGCCAGTCCAGTTTGCGTGCTCAGCGCTGAAGTATTCAACGTGAACAACTTTACCGAGACCGGCAACGAGAGTGTCGTTTACGAGGTCACGGTCTATCGCGATGGCCAAAGCTCGGCGAATGTTCTTCGCCTGTTCAAGGTCACCTTCGCCGTGTGAGGTGCCAGGCTTACCAATCCACGGAAGGTCGTGGACGAATGTCGCCTTGGGCGGAACGGGTTCACCAGTTTTTGCCAGGGTGTCTTCCCAGAGGTTTCCGGAGAAGAACAGACCAAGCTGAACAGCTCCACCAGCAGTACTCTGTGTGAACGTGGTCAGGTCGAGTTTAGCTGCGTCTTTAGGCTCGAGGTGGGCCATGTCTACTTCACCGGTGCGAAGTAGAGCGAGTCGGGTAGTCGGCTCAGCTACCTGAATGAACTGGATGCGTTCTGTTTTCGGCTCGAGTTCTGCTAGCCAGTGTGTACCTGCTCGGTTCACAATGGTGTAGGACTCGCCAGTTATCCACTCTTCTACCTGGTATGGGCCTGTGGCCACAATGCGGTCCGCAACAAAGTCCGCGCCTTGTTCATCAAAAGCCTTCTTTGAGAAGACGTTAAATGCTTGGCCGGACTGGCTGACGTAGTCGTCTTTCCAGGTTGAGTCGTAGGCTGCGAAGTCGAAAGTGATCGTAGTGTCGTCAACGGCTGTCCATTCGCCCCATAGACCGGCAAAGTCACCGGCTTGTCCATGAATGGACTCAGGGTTTGTGGTGGCGTTAGCGTCATTCATTGACCATGCAACGTCAGCTGCGGTCATGTCGCCTGCGTCGTATCCGTCGACAACCTGGAATGGTACGCCGGCCTGGATATTTACAGTAGCGCTTGAAAGGTCGCTAGCAATGGTGAAGTCGGTTGCGAGCCACGGAAGGTGGCTGTCGTCAGGTGCTCGTCGGAAGAGAGTTTCTCCGATACCGAGATTCTTTAGACAATCACATGACTGGTTGGCTCCACGGCCATTCTCACTGCCTAGTGTTGAACCGCCCGTGGCTATAACTGCGATGCCAGCGGGAGTGGAAGTGGACGGAGCCTTAATTAGCTCTTCAGGTGCTGCTGCGGCTGCCGCTGGCTGTGCCGTGGCGGTCGCAACAACTAGTACTTCCTTTTCCACTGTAACGGTGTCACCCTTTACAGTTTCGACGACTTTTTCAACTACAGTGTCGCCTTTCACCTGGACTTCTTTTTCGACAACGACTGTCTCGACGACTGTGATGGTTTCAGTACCACCACAGGCGATGACAGCAGTCATGGCCAAACTTAGAAGAAGTCCAACGGTGAACTTAGTCTTGCTTAACTTAAACAAATTATTTCTCCTCAAGACGTGCAACACCCCGCTCGGGATTTGATCTTGAAACCAGAATCATCCGGTCACCACGTCATACTTTTATTGTCTCCGTGGAATGACTGTCATCACTAGGATCCCTTACCGAAAATTCGGCGAAGAACCGCTGACGCGACAACCGTTCCCTCACGGGGACAACGAAGATGTTAGGAGTATTGCTTTACAGTGTCAACGTTTGTTGGCCTGCTTGCAGGGCATTTTAGGAAGTAGATCCACCATTCAAATGGCCTAGTTTGATACTTGATACTTCCTCGCCGTTGATGAAATTGATTACGTTGTCGATGACCATATTTAGTGAGACGATTAGTGCTTCATTTGTGTTCGACGCGATGTGCGGCGTTAAAATCAGATTTGGAAGTTGACTTAACATTGATTGTGAATTGAGTGGTTCGCTGCTGAAAACATCGAGCGCTGCACCTGCGATGGTTTCATTCGACAGCGCCTCCACCAAAGCGCCTGAATCTACTAGGTCACCACGCGCTGTGTTAATGAATAATGCTGTCGGTTTCATTTTTGAGAATTCAGATGCTCCGAACATCATTCGGGTTTCCGGGGTCAACCTTGCGTGAACGGAAATTGCATCTGAATTTTCGAGCAGTTCTGAAAAACTTACTTCTGTCCGGTTTGAGCTGTCACCTTCCTTGGCCGACTCACTGAGCGAATTGACAAGAATTCTCATTCCCACGCCTTCAGCGATTAGCGCTAACCGAATTCCAACTGAACCTGTACCTACGATACCCAAAGTTTTTCCCGCAAGCTGGGTGAGTTGACCGCCTGGCCATTCTCCGAGCCTGACTCGCAGGTCAAGCTGCGGAATCTTTCGGGCAAGGGAAAACAGAAGTGCCAGAGCATGCTCGGCGACAGCAACCGTCGAAGAATTGGGGGTGTTGGTTACAACCACACTGAGCCGGCGTGTTGCTTCCAAAGAGACATGATCAGTTGCGGTTCCCAAGAGTGCAATATGTTTGAGATCTGGCGCAGTCGATTCAAGTACGTGATTAGTGAGACGTGTATTACTTCGAGCCAATATTATTGTGTGAGCGCCAGTCATCCTATGGATTAACTCCTCAGGGTTCTGCGGTCGGTCCGTATAGGACTCAACTTTAATGCCCGACAATCTGTTCAAACGACCTAGGGCGGCTGAGTCGGCGAAGACTGGAGGATAGTCGTCAGGCACAACAATCTGTATAGGTTTTTCTGAAACTTCTGAATTCAAATATGATCACCCTGATGATCTGCGAGAACAGTGAATCGGTATTGACGGAACACTAACACCAATAATATTGCTGTATTTCAACTAATGAAGGCCTGCCTATCTGTTATAGCAGTGACAGGAGCTTATTTGTCAAGTTGATTCTTTGCACGTTATCGTCGTTAGAAACGGGACCTCGATGCTAGGATTGTCATGTCCTTGATCAGAATTTTTCATTTGTCAATAAATTTGGTCAGTATCGGAGACTTGAAAATGGCGCGCGTTCGGGTGATGTACTGGAAAGAAATACCCGTTCAAGTTCAGGCAGAAGATGCTAATAATCGTGTTACTCGTCAGCTTGATGAACGCTTTCAGCAGGCAGTGGACGTTATCGCAATGTCAGACGGTAGTCAGGGGACTGACGAATACCTAGAAGGTTGGCAGTTCGGTCCATATCTTGAGCATGATGCATCAGCTGCTGATTCAGCAGAGTCGGTCGCTGGAAAACTCGAGCAGATACCTGAAAATTTCGTAAGAAGAATCCTGGAGTTGCAAAAAAACGGATCGCGTGACGTTCAACCGGGTTCAATCGATAACTGGTCAAGTTCTTAGTGACAAAGTTAGTGTTTATATCAAGGCCACTTTCAATTTAAATTAACCGGGAGAAATCATTTGCAAGTTAATCATGGGGATGTTGGGATACTTGACCGCCTTTCCACAGGCGAAATACTGGTGTTCGATGGAGCCACCGGGACGTATTTGCAGAAGCACGGCTTAGAACCAGGCGGTAGCCCCGAGCTGATGAATGCAAATGAGCCTGAAATTATTCAGGGAATGGCGAAGCAATATTTCGATGCGGGTTCAGACATCGTACTGACCAATACTTTTGGTGGAAACAAGTTCATGTTGGAGAAATACGGAGCCGGCGATCGCGTATTTGAATTAAACCGCTTAGGAGCGGAGCATGCTCGCTCAGTAGCCCCGGCAGGAAAGTACGTAGCTGGTTCTATAGGGCCAACTGGAGAATTTATCGAACCTCTCGGCACTGTAACTGAAGATGACCTTTATGACACTTTCGCAGAAATGTCTACGGCATTTGAGGCTGGTGGAGCGGATGCTGTCATGATCGAAACACAACTAGCGATTGAAGAAGCAGCGATAGCAGTTCGTGCGGCCAAAGAAAATACCGATTTGGTGGTAATGTCGACCATGGTATTCGACAAGGGTCCACGCGGATATTTCACGATGATGGGAGTTACTCCTGAACAAGCAGTCGAGGGATTGCTGCAAGCTGGCGCCGACGTAGTTGGGACCAATTGTGGAAATGGTATTGAGCGCATGGTTGAGATAGCGACAATGATGAGAGCAACCACTGACAAATACTTAGTCGTGCAATCTAATGCTGGTTTGCCGGTTATACGCGGAGGCGAAACATGCTATCTAGAAACGCCTGAGTTCATGTCTAAACATTATCGAAGGTTGGCAGACCTTCCAATAAACATTCTCGGTGGGTGTTGCGGTACTACTGCTGAACACATTAGTTCATTAGTACAATCTGTAAAAGCTAAGTAGTTGATTTTTACTAACAAATAAGTAATGGGTTTGGAGAGATAAACGATGCGATCGTCGGCAGGACAATCAAAAGTAGCCAGTCGAGTGAAAGAACTTGGTAACTGTATTGAGTTGGTTTCAATCGACCCCTATTTTCATCAAGTGTCCGTGGGTCTTTTTATCAAGTCGGGTGTACTAACGGTTTTTTCATACAGTGAATTGCCTGGCCTTGAAACTCGGATAGAGCAGATACGGGACAGATGCACTCAGTTAGGTGATGTAGAGGCTGTAGAGGGCACCAACGACCAACTTCGACTGATTTCCGACTTATACCTGGATCGTGCATTGCGCTTTATGTTCATTGGGGCGGTAGAGAAGGATCCCGCACTGGCAGTCCCTACTGGAACAATAACTGCGCCAGACACTAAAACAAAATTAACTTTCGTTATAACAGGAGCCCAAGAGGGTGATAAATACGTCTACACCGTATCGACGGAAGGTGAAGCTGAACGTGCGGAAATGCGTGTCAGAGCAGCCGTAGGCGGGTTCATCAGATATTCCAATTGCGAGCGGGTGGATAAAAATAAATTTTCTTTTGAAGATGGTAGGAAATACGATAATTTCGCCCGCTTGATTCTTCCATTGGCAAGAAACGTAAGTGCGGTTGAAGCGAAACTTGAACAAGATGAACTTGCCGGTCAGATGAACACTCAGACCCTCGGCTTCGCTCAAAGTTAATAGATTGGACGCGTAAAGAACCTATGTCACCCACACTTGAAAAAATGACCTCCCGGCAACGGGTTATGGCTGCACTGGCAGGAGAAACTGTTGATCGTCCACCGGTTTGCAATCCGACTAACGTTGCGACTGTTGAACTCATGGATCTCGTCGGCGCCTCATTTCCGGATGCGCACCGCGACGGTGAACTCAACGCGCGATTGGCTGCAACGGGTTATACAGAACTTGGGTTCGATGCGATTTCACCGTACTTTTCCATAATTCAAGAGTCCTCCGCACTCGGTTGTGACATGCAATGGGAGCAGAAGGACAACTGGCCTACTGTGAGAATGTCGAATCCGATTTGGAAAAGTTCATCTGACGTAAGGATTCCATCAAACTTCCTTGAGCATCGAGACACCAAGGCCATTACCGACTCGATCAGCATACTTAAACAAGAGTATGGAGATGAAGTGGCGATCGTTGGTAAGACAATGGGGCCTTGGACTCTGGCCTACCACGTGTTCGGTGTCGAACCATTTTTATTGGGCACCGTCGACGATCCTGACGAAACGATGAAGGCCTTACATGCATTGAAGGAAGCGACAATACTATATGGTCAGGCCCAGATTGATGCAGGAGTTGATGTCGAAGAAACTGAAGAAACTGAAGCTGAAGAAGCTCACAGACTTTTGGATGAAGAAGACAAATATTAATCTTAATAGGATAAATGATGAAAAAAATAAATGTTGAAACCCTAGTACCAGATACTTTTAAGTTTTTGGCTAGGGATATGGATGGTAAACTTTATGCCTTTGAAAACGAACCAAGTCTCGCAACTGATATTGCTTGTGATACATGGGATGTTAAAGAAGGAAAAGTTTTACAAATTACAAAACCGGTTTTTCTTTCAGAAGAAGGAATTACCCATACCGGAGTTGATTCGGAATTGGGTGACTGGAGAGACTCTTTAACTGAGATAAACAATGAAAATGTGGCTTGAAGAGATTGGAACATTTATATTGATGATGGGTATGTTATACCTTACAGTAATATTCATGTTTAGTCTATAAAAAAACTATGACTAAAAGTAAACAACATGGAAAACGGGCGCGTCAAGAAGGCGCGGTCGAACGCACAAAAGCATCTATTCTTGCATACGAAGAATTGTTAGCTGTTCTACCGAAAGTAGATTCAGATATTAATTTTAATCCGCAAGATGAGAAAAAACGATTAATGAAAAAAATTGAACGAGCTAAAACAACAATTAAAAATACAAAAATAATATGAGTAAATTAACCTATCTTTGGAGTGATGGAATGATAGATACAATAGCAAAAAAGGTTGCAGAAGAACCTATGGAAAATGTTGATGAGGGAAACTACGAGTATTTGCCGAAGAGACCTCAACATGTAATTGATGAAGAAGAAGTTGATGAGAGAATACTTGAAAGGCATGATCGAAGACAAATGGAAATGTTTGATGATCCAGTTATGAATTGGAGTGGTCTAAGGTAAAATATTAATTAATATGGAGAGTTAAATGGATCATTTGATACAATCGTAATATTTGCACTATATTCATCAGCTAAAAGTCCAATTGAATCAAAAGTTACATTTATTATTTGTTCAGGATCTTCTCCATCTATAGAACCACTTTGAGGATCAATTGTTACCCAGTTAGAAGCATCATAGGTTAAAGAGACCAATCCATGACCATCATTTATTCCTGATTGATCATCTGAATCTTCTCCAAAAGGAAAGCGGTGCTCAAGATATTGGAGCTTATGAGTCTTGTAGTCAACACCCAACCGTACTTTCCATTTGTTTGTTAATTGGGAAGTTAAATCAAAACGGATTTCATTTGTAATTGCATTTGATGTACTATAAAACCTATCATGTCCACCAAAAATATTTCCCTCTTCCCAGTCCCCTACAATGGAACCATCATTGTAACTAGCATAATACAATGAATCACCTTCAAAATTTATTCCAAATGCCTGAACATAAGGATCCTGAAGAGCATCAACCCACATAGACTCTAAATCATGAAAATACTCATTGCTCACATACATTTCAGGAGTTAGCCAATAACTTCCGTCTCTATATTCACATTCCTGCACCAAAGCAGGACCGGTCCACTTTCCATCACCATCCAAGTCAGAAGCTAATTTAAATATATCAATATCTAATTGATAAAGGATGTGAGCAATATCAATTGGAACCCAGTTTTCCCTAATAAGACCTTCGTTATGCAAATAAAAATCCATTACTCGCATAGTAATTTTTTTGCTTGTTGGCTCGTATCCTAACCAATCTTTTGCACCATGAATACATTGAATACTGTGCCAACCGGCAGTCATCGAATAATTACCATCACCGATTTCTATGTAATGACCAATCTTCCAATAATCTCTCTCTTTAAAAGTTAATCTAAAAGGTAATTGATGATGATCCACAAAGCCAGCAAGTCCTCTTGCAGTGCCTATACCACAGGGACCGTACCACATCATTTTAGGGTGCCAATAATCCTTCTGCGGGTGATTGATTAGTTTTTCTCTTATTGTATCTTTTGTTGTACCTGGCTCTGTTTCAGGTTTTATATTTAAACTTCTTTGCATTGTTAAGCTTTGTTCAAGTGAGGTAAGTGATAAATTGACATCTAAATTTTCATGCATTGTTCCATCGCCAGTAATAGGACTAGGCCACATTTCTTCAATGCCAAGTGATGGATTTATAGGCCAAAAACC
>ERZ651768.1843-NODE-1843-length-15182-cov-10.581529_pt1 | contig 15182 bp, 12 predicted proteins | sample MGYA00514754_ERZ651768 | MGnify/ENA metagenome assembly ERZ651768
GAGGTGATCGGTGCGACCATCAACGGCAACGGCTCGATCACCGTCGAGGCCGTCAGGGTCGGCAGCGACACCAAGCTCGCCCAGATAATGCGCCTCGTCGACGAGGCGCAGGCGTCGACAGCCCCCGTGCAGCGTCTCGCTGATCGCGTATCGGCCGTCTTCGTCCCCACGGCACTCGGAATCACCGCCCTTACCCTCATCGGCTGGCTCGTGGCCGGACAGCCGGCGACCGAGGCCTTCACAGCAGCGGTGGCCGTGCTGATCATCGCCTGCCCGTGTGCCCTGGGCCTCGCCACCCCCACTGCGATCATGGTCGGTACGGGTCGCGGCGCATCCCTCGGGGTGATCATCAAGGGCGGCGAGGTACTCGAGGCGACCCGTCAGATCGACCACGTCGTGGTCGACAAGACCGGCACCGTGACCGAGGGTCGAATGGAACTCGTCTCTGTCACGGTGGCACCCGGGACGGACCGAAGCGAGGTGCTGCGACGGGCCGCCTCCGTCGAGTCCCGCTCCGAGCATCCGGTGGGAGAGGCGATCGTCGCCGCCGCACCGCACCTCGAGCCGGTCTCCGGATTCCAGAACCTCCCGGGGCTGGGAGTACGGGCCACCGTCGCCGGCATCGAGGTGGCCGTCGGACGCAGGCAGATGTTCGACGAGGTCCCGGACGGTCTCCTTACGGCCATGTCCGAGGCCGAGGACACTGGCGGCACGACGGTCCTGGCAGGCTGGAACGGCGCCGCCCGCAGCGTCCTCGTGGTGGCCGACCGGATCAGACCGACGAGCGCGGAAGCTGTCGCCGCATTCCGGGAACTCGGCCTCGAGGTGACGCTGCTGACCGGCGACAACGCTCGGACGGCCCGGGCCGTGGCATCGGCGGTCGGGATCCACCGGGTGGTCGCAGAGGTCATGCCAGAGGACAAGGACGCCGAGATACAGCGCCTCCAGGACGAGGGTCACGTCGTGGCAATGGTCGGCGACGGCATCAACGATGCACCGGCCCTGGCACGAGCCGACCTGGGCATCGCCGTAGGCACTGGAACCGACGTGGCGATCGAGACCTCGGACCTCACGATCGTCTCGGGCGACCTGAGGGCCGTAGCCGACGCGATCGCGCTCTCACGACGGACCCTGGCAACCATCAAGGGGAACCTCTTCTGGGCCTTCGCCTATAACACCACGGCGATCCCGCTGGCCGCCCTCGGCATCCTCAACCCGATGATCGCCGCCGGGGCGATGGGGTTCTCGTCGGTGTTCGTGGTCACCAACTCGCTCCGACTGCGCCGGTTCAACGGCTACCGGCGCGCAGCGGCGATACCCGACATGGATTCGATGGCAGACCAAGAAAGGACCACCTCGTGACGAACCGGGTGTTCGAAGTTCCCGACATCTCCTGCGACCACTGCAAGAGGTCCATAGGGGAGGCCGTCTCGGCGATTCTGGATGTCGACTCCGTCGTCGTCATGGAGGACCGACGAGAGGTCGAGGTCGCCGGAGCCGTCTCAGACGACGCCGTAATCGCCGCCATCCAGCTGGCTGGATACGAGGTCGCACAGGTCTCCTGGCCGTCGACACTGGCATGGACGGGGAAGGACCCCTACTGTCGCCTCGGGGGGATCCGATGACCGAACCGACGCATCGTGGACGTGCCTACCAGGGGGCACGCTGGCAGAGGGCGCGACGGACCGGACGCGCAGGTCGTGTGCTCATCGCCGCGGCAGCCGCCGTCGTCGGGGGGTTGCTACTCGTGGGCTGTGGATCCGAATCGACTGCCGGCAACGTCGCACCGGACCTCCATCTGGCCAGCATCGAGGGTGAGCCGGTTGCTCTGGGCGACTACCTGGGCCAACCGGTAGCCGTCACGTTCATGCACAGTTATTGACCGGTCTGCACCGCCAATGCCCCCGAGTTGCGGGCGGCCTACGAGAACCACCAGGAGGAGGGATTCGCGGTCCTCTCGGTGAGCGTCAGGGAGAGCGACCAGGTGATCAGGGAGTTCATCTCCCGCCACGACCTGACCTACCCGTTCCTGATGGACCGTGACGGCAGCGCCAGCCTTGACTTCAAGGTGACGAGCACGCCTACGACCTTCTTCATCGGCCCCGACGGAACGATCCTCGGCACCAAGGCCGGGATGGTCTCCCGGGAGTGGCTCGAAGGCCACATCCGCACATCCACCGGCACGTAGGGGGGTGGGCGCCGTGCCGGTGGGCTGATCCACCGGGGACAGACCCGACGCCGCTGTCAGCCGGTGACGGTATATAGCCCGCGTTTCCAGGGACCAACTGAGACCCCTACTGTCCGGGCATGTTCGATCTCACGGGACGCACCGCGCTGGTCACAGGGGCCGGGCAGAACGTCGGTGCCGGCATCGCCCGCGCGCTGGGGACGGCGGGCGCCACAGTGCTTGTCAACGACCTACGGCCCGAGCGGGCCGACGAGGTCGTCGAGGCCCTCGTGGCCGACGGGGTAGCCGCAGTGGCCGTGCCGTTCGACGTGACCGTCCGGGCTGCCATCGACGCGGCAGTCGCCGAGTCGGGCCCCATCGACGTGCTCGTCAACAACGCCGGCAACGGCGGAGCCGAGGCCATGCTCCCGAAGAAATTCGCCAACACAGACCCGGACGACTGGCGGGGACCGATGGAGGTCAACCTGCACGGGGTGCTGCACTGCTGTCACGCCGTGCTGCCCGGCATGGTCGAGCGGGGCCACGGCCGGATCATCACCATCTCGTCGGCCGCCGGGACCCACGGGGTGGGCATGGGATTCACCCCCTACTCGGTCGGCAAGGGCGGTTCCTTGAGCCTCATGCGGAGCCTGGCCCTCGAACACGGCCGGGATCGGATCACGGCGAACTCGGTGGCCCTCGGGATCATGGACTCGGTCCGGGACGAGACAGCCGCCGCCCTCACGAAGACGATCCCCGTCGGCAGGCTGGGATCACCCGGAGACGTCGGTGCAGCCTGCCTGTGGCTGGCATCGGACGAAGCCGGGTGGGTCACCGGCCAGACCATCGGCCTCAACGGTGGCGCCTTCACCTCCTGACCGGCACTTCCAGACCGACCAGACCTCGACTACACGCCGCCTATCAGCCGTCCAAGATCAACGGTGGCGCCATTACGCCATGTGATCCAACCGCTCCTGAAGAGCCAGCGATTCCTGCACCAAGAGGGATCTGAAGCCCCCGATAGCCTCGTCGTGGTACAAGCCCCCGTAGCTCAGCCCGGATAGAGCAGTGGCCTTCTAATCCACCGGTCGCAGGTTCAAATCCTGCCGGGGGCACCCTCAGGACCGTAAGCCATCGTCAGCGGGTGGGGCCTCGAAATGAACGATCTCAGCGCCGACATCAAGAGCATGAAGTTGTACCACCACGTCGACAGGGTGGTGAACGAGCTTCGTGAACTCGGGAAGGACGAAACCGGGCCGTTGCTTGTCGACGAGTTGACCGCCTTCGATCAACTGCACTACCACGGCACCGAAGCAGTGGATGAAGCGATCAGGGCGACGAACATCGACGAGGGGAGTTCGGTTCTGGAGATCGGTTCAGGGCTCGGGGGGCCGGCCAGGTACCTGGCGTCGGCAACGGGAGCCGAGGTGACCGCGCTGGAGCTTCAGGAAGACCACCATCTCATGGCATCGACTCTCACGGAGCGGTGCGGCCTCGACGACAGGGTGAAGCACCTGTGTGGTGACTTCCTGACCCATCACTGGGATGGTGCGCAGTTCCAGGCCATCGTCAGTTGGCTGGCGCTGTACCACATCCCCCAGCGGGACGTCCTCCTCGAGCGGTGCCGATCGTTGCTCGAGGACGGAGGCTTCGTCTACGCCGAGGACCTCTGTGAACGCAGGCCCTTCGATGACCTCGAAAGGGAGGAGCTCGCGTCAGACCTCTTCGCCAACTATCTGCCGAGCCGGGATCAGTACCGGCTGGATCTCATCGATGCCGGCTTCGAGCCGATCCTGTTCGAGGACATGTCAGACGATTGGGCCGTTTTCACCCGTGATCGCCTGAACTCGTACCTCGAGCACAGGGACCGACATCTGCGGGTTCACGGCGAAGAGGTGTTCGAGACCATGTGCGCCTTCTACGACACGATGGTGCGCCTCTTCTCGGGAGGAAAGTTGGGCGGTCTCAGGGTGGTGGCGCGCAGGATCTGAGTCAGCGGGCTGGCTGGCCTCCAACCGGCGGGTCAGGAGTCAGGCGTCGCGGTGGCGGAGCAGGAAGTCCCTGACCGGTCCGAGGACCCGGTCGGGCGCCTCGACCAGGATCGAGTGCTTCAGGTCGTCGAGGATCACCAACTCGGCGTCGGGTAGCTCGCCCGCGATGAAGCGGTTCAGCCTGGGATTACAGCCTCCGTCGAACTCTCCTGTCATCACGAGGCACGGGCATGAGATCTCGTGCAGCCATGGAGCCATCTCGGCCCCGGCGTACACGTCGAAGACGCTCAGGAACACCTCCTCGGGCGTGCCGAGCACCTGCTCGATCCGGTTGCGGATGGCGTCGGGCCGCGCCTCTATGAAGTCGTCGGTGTACCAGCGGTCCAGCAGGGTGCCGAGCACCGACTCGACCCCCTCGGCCCGCATCCTGGCCACGACGCCATTGACCCTGGCGCTGTCGTCGGCGGTGCGTCCTGCCGCCGTGCTGAGCAGCACCACGCTGGCGGTGTGTTCCGGATGTGCCCTGGCGTAGGCGGGGCCGATCTGCCCGCCCAGCGAATGGCCGATCACGTGAATGCGGTCGTGGGCCAGCCGGACCCGCAGTGCCTCGAGGTCGTCCACCAGGTCGTCCAGCGAATACGGCACGTCAGGGACGGGGCTCTCGCCGTGTCCGCGAAGGTCGTAGCGGACGCAGGTGAAGTGCTCCTCGAGGCCGGGAAGCAGCCCGTCCCACGTGACCCGACGGGATCCGATCCCGTGGACCATGTAGAGGGGCGGACCCTCGCCGGAGACGGTGTAAGAGACGTCTATGGCGGTCATGGCCGGGTTCTCTCCGCGGGGTCGGGTTCGGGTTGGACGGTCCGGTGTCCGGTCAGGCCGCTGTGGCGCGCTGTTCGAGGTGGGGCTTGACCTCGGTGGCGAAGCGTTCCATCGCTTCGAGATGCTCGCCCTGGGGCTGGCCCAGGTTGGAGCTCAGGATCACCTCGTCGATGCCGGTGTCCCGGTACTCGCCCAGGCGCTCCACCATCTCGTCGGGCGGGCAGATGATGAGGTTCTCCTCGAGTTCCTCGATCGTCTGCTGGCGGGGGAGGGGCTGGATGACCCCGTTTCGCACGATGCCCGGGCCGGTGAACAGGTTGTCGAAGCGGCTGTAGTACTCGTAGGCCATCTCCACCTTGTGGCGGGCGTCGGCGACGTCCCTGGCGCAGTAGATGACCCGCGACATCATGATCCGAAGATGGCGACCGGCCTCGCCCATCTCCGCCTTCGCCTCCTTGTGGGCGGCGATCTGGGCACGGAACAGGTCAGGCCGGCCGGCCAGCGGCGTGGTCTGGATGTTGAAGCCACGCCTGGTGTAGGCGGCGATCCCGGGAGGATTCATGACCGCCACCATGAGCTTCGGCATGGGCTGCGTCATGGGACGCGGCATGACGGTGAGGGGCTCGAACTGGTAGAAATCGCCGTTCCAGGAGACCTCCTCGGTGGTCATCAGGGCTATGAGCACGTCGAGGCTCTCGTCGAACTTCGCCCGGGACTCCTCGATCGACGAGCCCATGCGTGCCATCTCGTAGGCGAAGGCACCCCGTCCCACGCCCAGGATGAGTCGCCCGTCGGTGAGGATGTCGGCCTGGATCACCTCGCCGGCGAACACCCTCATGTCACGCAGCGGCAGGGCGGCCACCGAGGTGACCAGCTCCATGCGGTCGGTCTCACACGACAGCTTGACCGCCATCTGGAGTGGTGACGGCGTGAGCAGCAGGTTGATGAGGTGGTGTTCGGGGATGGTCACCCCGCGGTAGCCGAGGCGCTCGGCCGTCGTCGCCTGCTCGACCATGTCCGCGAACAGGCGCTGACCGCCGTACGCCGGATCGGGCATGTAGCTGGAGAGGAAGTGGTTGAAGTCCACTGAGGCCTTCCGGGGTCAGGTGGGCCGGGCTGCTCAGCCTTTCAGATCGAAGTCGCCGATGTCCGGCTCGGCCATGACCTCACGGAACCTCTGGAACGTCCACGGCCATGCCGCCGGCACCCCGCGGTCGTCCAGGTACCAGCTCCTGCAACCTGTCGCCCAGACCGTTCCCTTCGCCGCCTCCACACGTGTGGCCTCGAACGCCTCGGTGGCCTCGGCAGTGGCGCTGATCCGGGCGCACCCGCCTGAGCGGAGCCGTTCCAGCAGCTTCAGGATGAAGGCGAACTGGAGCTCGGCCACCTCGATGAGCGAGAAGTTGCCGACGGGACCGTTGGGTCCGTTGAGCATGAAGAAGTTGGGGATGCCTGGAATCGAGATCGACTTGTAGGCCGTCGGGCGGTCCGCCCAGATCTCGGACAGCCGTGCGCCCGTGGGGCCCACCACCTCCATGGGGCGCATGAACCGGTCGACCCGGAACCCGGTGGCCAGGACCAGCACGTCCAGGGCGTGGACTCGACCGTCGGCCGTGCGAACTCCCTCCGGTTCGACGCACTCGATGGCGTCGGTGACCAACTCGGCATTCGGATGCTGGATTGCCCTGTAGAAGTCGGGGGAGACGACGAGCCGCTTGCATGCCGCCCGGTAGTCGGGGCGAAGCCGCTCGCGGAGCTCCGCATCGGTCACGCTGTCCTCGAGGTTGGCCAGGCAGGCGGCCTCGATCATGCGCATCCCCTCGGACTCGGCGTCCACGACGGCATTGGAGAAGCCGTTGGCGAACATCTCGGAGATGTCCTCGTGGAGTACGTGCATCACCGTCGGGTCGTCCCTGAAGGCCTGGCGCTCCCCGTCGGTGTAGGCAGGGTTCTCCTGGGGCATCACCCACTGGGCCGTCCGTTGGAAGAGGTGCAGCCGCGCTACGCGGTCGGCGACGGCTGCCACCATCTGAATGGCCGACGAGCCGGTACCGACGATGCCGACCCGCTGCCCGTCGATGGGAACCGTCGCGTCCCAGCGGGCGGTGTGGACGGTCCGGCCGGCGAAGGAGTCGAGACCGTCGATGTCGGGGAGGTAGGGGTGGTGGAGCACCCCGGTGGCGGCTATCACCACGTCGACGACGTCGTGGGCGCCCAGCGAGGTCTCGAGGTGCCACCGGCCATCCACGAAGTCGCAGCGGACCACCTCTTCGCCGAAGCGGACGGACCCCGGAACGGCATTGGACGCAGCGACCCCTTCGAGGTACGTGAGGATCTCCGCTCCCGACGAGAACCGGTGGGTCCACTCGGCGTTGGGGGCGAAGGAGTAGCTGTAGAGCGCCGATGGCACGTCGCACGCCACGCCCGGGTAGGTGTTCTCCCGCCATGTGCCACCGAGGCCGTCGGCCTTCTCGTAGACGGTGACGTTGCTGTAGCCGTGCTCCCGGAGCTTTATCGTCGACAGGATTCCCGACATGCCGGCACCGATCACGGCGAAGCTGAGTTCCCGCCGGCCCGTGGTCTGTCCCTGCGCGTCCCGGCCCATGGCAGGTCTGGTCACGGCGGTCAGTACAACAGGAGCCGGTACGGGCACAAAATCGGCCGGGTTGTCCTGTGGGGTGTGCCGGTCAGCCCGGTGTGGATCGAGTCGCAGCGTCGACGGCCCGGCTACCTGCAACACCTAGCCTCGACACATGCCCCGGGCAGACGACCGCGACCTGTATGCCGGTCCCGGCTGCAGGGTCCCGGCGGCCGAGGTCACGTGGCGGTTCGGTCCATCTGGTGGTCCGGGAGGACAGCACGCCAATCGTGCCCACACCCGGGTCGAGGCCGAACTCGACCTACGGCTCGCAGGCGGCATCGACGATGACATCCGCGGTCGTCTGGTGGCCCGGCTCGGGCCGAGGTTGCGCGTGGTGGTCGACCGGCACCGCTCTCAGGTCCGCAACCGTGAGCGGGCCCTCGAAGAGCTTGAGCGACGGATTCGGGAGGCGCTCGTGGAGCAGCGGTCCCGGCGTCCCACCCGTCCCCGTAGGGGTGCGGTCGAGCGCCGCCTGGAGGCCAAGCGCCGGAGGGGAGCCCGGAAGGCCGAGCGGAGGCGGGACTGGGATTAGTCGGCGTCGTCGTCCGGCACCGCTGCTGCATCGTCGGGGACCGCTGTTGCGTCGTTCTGGGTCGCGGCCGGGTCCTCCAGGCCTGCCAGGAACACCATCAGGATTGCCCCGAGCTTCTGGACCTGGGTCCGGGTGATCCCGTAGGCGTCGGCCATCCGGACCAGGACAGCCTGTTCGGCCTGGTTCCAGGCCACGGTCTCGGCGACCGGTCCGTAGGCGTCGGGCCTGTCAGCGGCGGCGAGCGGGGTGATCGCAGCGGCGCCCGGCAACTCGCTCAGGAACTCCAGAGTGTGGACACCGAAGCGCAGCAACCAGTCGGTGGACTTCCCGAGTCGTCGGGCCGTGGCCACCAGGTCCTCGTGCTCCTCGGCCGTGAACCCCGTGGAGATACCAGCCGGTGGGGTGATCTCGGAGTCCACGCATCCCCGTGCGGTGCCCGTTCCGGTCGTGTGCGGGTCGAAGAACTCGGGCCTGAAGCCCGATCCCGGATCCTGCGTTGTCACGAAGCGGTGGATGCCCGCGGCGATCGCCCGGCCCTCCAACTCCTGGATCTGCGGCAGGGCCAGGAGTTGGGCCTCCGGCGGGTTGGAGAGGTACAGACCTTCTGTGATCACGGACGTCAGGTCGGGCGTCATCCGGAGAATCCCGTAGGTCTCGGCACGGGGTTCCCGGAGGCGGGTGGAGACGCCCTGGTGGACCGTGCGCACCCACGGGACCCAGTACGGCGAGAAGGCCGACTGGATCTCCTCGAACAGGATGCCGGCCAGGCGGGTCGACTCAGGGTCGTCAACCTGGTGGAAGGTCTCGGTGCCCGGTGTGTCAGACCGTCGCGTCGCCCCGCCGTTGTGGTGGATCGAGACGAACGCCAGGGGAGTCAGGGCGTTGGCGATGGCGACCCGCTGGCGGATCGGCATATGTGTGTCACGCCGGCGGGTCAGCGCCACCGTGTAGCCGAGGTCCTCGAGGGCGAGTTGGGTGTGGAAGGCCACCATGAGGTTGAGGTCCCGCTCGGTCAGGCCGTTGGCACCGACGGATCCGGACTCCGGTCCGCCGTGCCCCGGGTCGAGCACCACGTCGACGGGGCCGAACGGCCTTCCGTCGTCGTAGACGATCGGGTTGCCACACGTCGAGCTGACGATCGTCCCGTCCGGAAGCTTGTCCAGGATCGGCAGGATCACCTCGTCGGGGCCCAGGACGGCACCGGCCAGGGCAGTCGCTGCACCGACTCCCGACGTGACCACCGCCAGGACGATGGCCACCACCTCCAGGAGGAGACGGGTGGGTCGGGGAGTCTTGAGCACGTGGGGACGGTACGGCATGGAAATGGGGGGCAAGTGCACCGAACCGCCCCGGGCGCGGAGCGACCCCCGATCGGCGCCGGGGGTCGCTCAGTTGAACCGGGGCTCAGGCGACTCCTAGAACTGCTCCTCCTCGGTGGAGCCCTCCAGGGCCAGCGTCGAGGCCATACCGCCTGAGATGACTGTGGCGATGTCGTCGAAGTAGCCGGCGCCGACCTCGCGCTGGTGTCGGGTGGCCGTGTAGCCGTCCTCCTCCATGCCGAACTCGGCCTGCTGCAGGGCCACGTAGGCCGTCATGTCCGACTCCGTGTAGCCGCGGGCCAGGTCGAAGGCCGAGGCGTTCAGGGCGTGCCAGCCGGCCAGGGTGATGAACTGGAACTTGTAGCCCATCTTCCCGAGTTCCCTCTGGAACTTGGCGATGGTCTCGTCGTCCAGGGCCGCCTTCCAGTTGAACGACGGTGAGCAGTTGTAGGCCAGCATCTTGCCGGGGAACTCTGCGTGCACCGCGTCGGCGAACTCCTGGGCCTGGTCCAGGTCCGGCGTGCCGGTCTCGCACCAGATGAGGTCGCAGTAGGGGGCGTACGCCAGGGCCCGGGCGATGGGGGTGGCCATGCCCGGCCGGGTGTTGAAGAAGCCCTCCGTGGTGCGTTCGCCGGTCAGGAACGGCTTGTCCCGGTCGTCCACGTCGGTGGTGATCAGCGTGGCGCCCAGGGCGTCGGTCCGGGCGATCACCACCGACGGCACGCCGAGCACGTCGGCGGCCAGGCGGGCGGCGGTCAGGGTACGGATGTGCTGCTGGGTCGGGATGAGCACTTTTCCGCCCATGTGGCCGCACTTCTTCTCCGAGGCCAGCTGGTCCTCGAAGTGCACGCCGGCGGCGCCGGCCCGCAGCATCCGCTTCATGAGTTCGTAGACGTTCAGAGCGCCACCGAAGCCGGCCTCGGCGTCGGCCACGATCGGGACCATCCAGTCCCTCAGCATCACGCCCTTGTTCTCCGACCACTCGATCTGGTCGGCCCGGCGCAGGGCGTTGTTGAGGCGCTCCACGACGGACGGGACCGAGTTGGCCGGGTAGAGGCTCTGGTCCGGGTACACCTGACCGGCCAGGTTGGCGTCACCGGCAACCTGCCAGCCGGAGAGGTACAGGGCGGGTAGGCCACCCTTGACGTACTGGATGGCCTGCCCGCCGGTCATGGCTCCGAGGGCGTGGACGTAGTCCATCTCGTGCATCTTCTGCCAGAGCACCTCGGCACCGTGGCGGGCAATGGAACACTCGGGGAGGACCGATCCCCGCAGCCGGACGACGTCGGCAGCGCTGTAGTCGCGCCGGACGCCCTCCCAGCGGGGGTTCTCGGCCCAGTCCTTCTCCAGGACTGCGACCTGGTCGTCGAAGGTGTTACGCATCGGTTGCTCGCTTTCGTGGGGGATGGACCGGCTCAGCCGGCGGACCCCGTAGGGGGATCTGGTTGTAGCGGCCCGTCAGCCGAGGAGTTCATATGCGGGCAGGGTGAGGAACTCGACGAACTCCGAGGCAAGGGTCACCTGCTCGAAGACCCGTCTGGCATCGTCGAACGGCAGGTCGGCGAATGCCTCGCTGCCGAGTTCATCGGCTATGACGCCCATCTGGGTGTCGATCACCTTGCGGACCAGGTCGGCGGTGACCGGGGTGTCGTCCTCCAGGAGGCTGCCGTGACGGATCCACTGCCAGACCTGCGACCTGCTGATCTCGGCCGTGGCGGCGTCCTCCATGAGGTTGTTGATGGCAGCCGCACCGCTGCCGGAGAGCCAGGAGGCCAGGTAGCGGAGGCCGACGTAGACGTTTGTGGTGAGGCCGTCGAGGGTGACAGAGCCGCCGGTGAGGTCGACTGAGAGGAGGTCGTCGCCGGACACCACGACGTCCGGGCGGAGGCGGTCGACCTGGTTGAGGCCCTGGCCGAGGATGGCGTTGAACTCGATCTCGGCGACGGTCACCAGGTCGGGGTGGGCCACCCAGGTGCCGTCACAGCCGTCGTTGGCCTCGCGCCGCTTGTCCTCCTTGACCTTCGTGAGTGCCCGGGCGGTGACCTCGGGATCGCGGCGGTTGGGGATGAAGGCCGCCATGCCGCCGATGGCGTGGGCGCCCCGCTTGTGGCAGGTGGCCACCATGAGCTCGGTGTAGGCACGCATGAACGGCACTGTCATGGTGACGTCGGCCCGGTCGGGGAGGACGAAGGCGGGATCAGAGTTGAACTTCTTGCCGACGCTGAAGATGTAGTCCCAACGACCGGCGTTGAGGCCGGTCGAGTGCTCGCGGAGCTCGTAGAGGATCTCGTCCATCTCGAAGGCGGCGGTGATGGTCTCGATGAGCACGGTGGCCTTGACCGAACCGCGGGGAACTCCGAGGGCGTCCTGGGCGTGGCAGAAGACGTCGTTCCAGAGGCGGGCCTCGTGGTGGTTCTCCAGCTTCGGGAGGTAGAAGTACGGGCCGGTGCCCCGGTCGAGGGCCTCCCTGGCGTTGTGGAAGAAGGCGAGGCCGAAGTCCACGAGGCTGGCTGCGGCCGGTCGGCCGTCGATCTGGAGGTGCCCCTCCGGGAGATGCCAGCCGCGGGTCCGGATGACCAGGGTGGCCGTCTCGTCGTTCAGGGTGTAGCTCTTGCCGCCGCGACGAAGGCTGAGGTCACGCCGGATGGCGTCCCGCACGTTGACCTGGCCCTCCAGCATGTTGTCCCAGGTGGGAGAGCTGGAGTCCTCGAAGTCGGCCATGAACACGCGGGCTCCCGAGTTCAGCGCGTTGATCATCATCTTGCGCTCCGGAGGACCGGTGATCTCGACCCTGCGGTCCAGCAGGTCCTTGGGCGGCGGAGCGACCGTCCACGTGCCCGAGCGGATCTCGGCGGTCTCGGGCAGGAAGTCCGGGCGAAGGCCGCCGTCGAACTTCTCCTGCCGGATGCGTCGGTTCCTGAGCAGGTCGATGCGCCGGTCGCGGAAGGTGCGGACCAGGTCGGCCACGAAGGCCGTGGCTTCCGGGGTGAAGATCTCGTCGCGCCTCGGATGTTCGCTGATCTGGATGCCGTCCAAGCCGGACATGTGCGCTCCCGTGGCTCTCCTGGTACGTCTCGCAGGTTGAGTATTGACGAATTTCCGGATCCCGAACCTGACCGGCGGGCCGGAAAGTTCCCCTAGGCTGCCCGAAACCGCGAAGAATCGACAGAGTTCGGTTAATTCTCTTCTCGAACCGTGTGGTTCGTGGCAGTGGATACGTCGACGGGTACGACTGGAAGGGGAACGGCGATGGTTGCTCCGGCCTCGGGGAAGGCGTTCGATCCGATCGTTCTGGGCCACCGACTGCGACACATGCGACGTTCTGCCGGGCTGACGCTGGCCGGCCTGGGCGAGCGGATCGGCCGGCCGGCGTCCTACCTCTCCCAGGTCGAGAACGGACGGATCGAACCCAAGCTGGGCGTGCTGGGCGACCTGGCGGCGGCCCTCGGCTGCGGCACCGTCGACCTCCTGGACCCCACGCCGCCGAGCCGACGAGCCGAGCTGGAGATCCAGTTGGCGCGGGCCCAGGCGGGACCGTGGCGTAGCACCCTGGAGCTGCCGGAGCTTCGTGCCGGTGCCCGACTCGACGACGACGTGCTGGAGGCGCTCGTCGGCCTCTACCGGGCGCTCCCCGACGTGGAGGTGAGCCGTTCCGGCCTGGCGAGCCTCGAGGCCGGCGATCGTGCCCGGATTGCCAACATCGCCCTGCGCACCGAGATGCGCAGCCGGGACAACTACTTCGCCGAGATCGAGGCCGAGGCGTCCGCCGGCCTGAAGGCGGCCGGCTACACCGGCGAGGGGCCACCCACCGAGAGGCACATGGCCGACCTGGCCGCCCACTACGGGTTCACGGTCGAGCGGGTGAAGGGCATGCCGCGGACGGCCCGGTCGGTGACCGACACCCGCCGGCGGGTGATCTACATAGCCCAGCGCGACGATCTCACCGTGCGTGCCGCCCGATCGGTGATCCTCCAGACGCTCGGGCACTTCGCCCTCGAGCACGCCGAGACCACCGACTTCGAGGGGTACCTACGCCAGAGGATCGAATCCAACTACTTCGCGGCCGCCGTGCTGGTGCCCGAGGCCGCGGCGGTGGACTTCCTGGTCGCCGCCAGGGACGACCGGGACCTCTCCATCGAGGACCTCAAGGAGCGGTACTACGTCTCCTACGAGATGGCCACCCACCGGTTCACGAACCTGGCCACCGTCCGACTGGGCGTCCCGGTGCACTTCATCCGGACAGATCCCGAGGGCACGATCACCAAGGCGTACGAGAACGACGGCATCGAGTTCCCTGCCGACGCCGACGGCGGCCTGGAGGGTGCGCGCCTGGGTCGACACTGGGGAGCGCGCCAGGCCTGGGACGGATCCGATCTCCTCCACTACCAGCTCACCACCACCGACCGGGGGGAGTTCTGGTGTGTGACCTACATCGAGAACGCAACCGAGCGCACCCCCTATGCCGTGACGCTGGGGTGCAGGGCGGCCGACGCCGGCCTGTTCAGGGGAGGCGGGACCCTCCGCCGGGTCAGCGGCCGAAGCGAGGACGATCGGGTCGAGCCGGAGGTCCTGCGTCGCTGGGACGGCGTGGCCTGGCCCTCGGCGTCAGAGAGGAGCTTCATCCTGACGGCGCTGCCGTCGGCCAGTCGGGAGTTCACGCCCTTCCCGGGCATCGACCTGCTCGACGTATACCGGTTCCTCGACCGCCAGGCCTGACCGGCACCCGGCGCCGGGAGCCTCAGCCCTTGGTGAACGGCTCACCTGCTTCGACCCGTCGGCGGATCTCGGCCACAAAGCCGTCGAGGTCGATGGTCCGGACGACCGCCGGGTCCCTGACCACGCCGGTGTGGGTGACGAACCGCTCGCCGTCCCAGCGGTGGAGCTGGAAGGCGGGGGGTTCGTCGACGGCGGCTCCGCGGTCCGGATGGAGGTCCAGCCGTAGTTGGTTGCCGGTGGACGGACAGGCCGAGACCAGCGTGGAACCGATCGAGGTGTGGATGGGCCGGTGGAGGTGACCGGTCACCAGCAGGCGCACCTGGGCGTGGCGTTGTATCACCGCCCGCAACCGGTCGGCATCCAGGAGCCCTGCGTCGTCCATGAACCGCAACCCGGTCTCGAAGGGTGGAAAGTGTGTGAACACCAGGGTGGGCCGGTGCGGAGCAGCAGCCAGGGCGCCCTCTAACCAGCGTTCCCGTTCCAGGTCGAAGCGTCCGTCGTGCCGGCCGGGAATCGTGGTGTCCAGGCCGACGAGGCGGACCGGGTGGGCGTCCACCACGTAGCTGCAGTGGTCCTCGTCGACGTCGTCCGGCATCAGGCCGGCGAAGGCCTCGCGGAATCGGGGGCACTCGTCGTGGTTTCCCGGGATGGGGAGGAGCCGGTCGGCGATCGGGGCCAGGACCTCGACCAGGGTGGAGTACTGGGTCGCAGTGCCGTCGTCGGTCAGGTCACCGGTTGCCAGCACGACGTCCGGCGCCGGATCCAGGGCCATCAGGTGTTCCACCACCCGTCGAAGGGTCTCGGTGGTGTCGACCAGCCGGGCGAGATGACCTCCGTGGTCGCGGATGTGGCAGTCCGAGATCTGCGCGATCAGCACGCCCAGACTCTAGGGGACCGACTCGGAGCAGGGATCCTTGACGGAGCGGGTGAAGGGAATCGAACCCTCATCATCAGCTTGGAAGGCTGAGGTTCTAGCCGTTGAACTACACCCGCGTGC
>ERZ651768.1844-NODE-1844-length-15178-cov-5.865837_pt1 | contig 15178 bp, 10 predicted proteins | sample MGYA00514754_ERZ651768 | MGnify/ENA metagenome assembly ERZ651768
GCTCAAGTTTCTTGGTCAGGGTCTGATGAAGGTCATTAAGACTGGAAGGGCGGATCAACAACAATCGGTCCTGTTTGACATCGCCAAATATCTGCTCCATTCTCTCTAATGACAGTCCCTCGGTATCGACAAAGAGAACTACAGAATTGGATGATTCCTTTATTGCCTCGCGAGAGAGTTGAAGAGCCAAACTAGTCTTTCCACTTCCGGCTTCGCCATATACCAGAGTTACTGTCCCTTGTTCTATTCCACCTGCCAGTAGTTCATCAACTCCCTTACAGTCTGTAGCAAGGCGCGGAATCATGTGTCCGCAATTTGGTATGTCGTTAAACCACTTAGTGCGTTCTACGTCTCAGTATTCCGATAACACCAAGAGCTGACAACGCTCCAAGAACCCCGAAACCAGGTAACAGACCCTCTTCTTCTAACTGCTCAAGAAGAGATACTGGAAGCGTTTCGCTTCTACAGGTCTCACCGCCATCATCGTCCTGGGCACAGATTACTATGGTAAAGGTATCACCATCGGCAAACTTGTGGGATATGTTGCCGTCCGGGGACATCATTATTGCAGTTCCGTCACCAAAATTGAAAGTGTAAGTGATCGTGTCATCACCTGGATCTGTGGCCGAGACCATGAAATCCAAGGCCTCTCCTTGTTCACCACCAGTTGGCATGTTGAATTCGGTGAAAATAGGTGCGACGTTGTTGATGGTGACAACTATCTGTTGTTCACTTATCCCTCCATCATCATCCTTTGCAACCACCAGAATCAGGTATTCTCCATCATCCCTGAATGTATATTGTGCAAAAGGTCCATCGGAATGGGAACCGTCAGCAAAGGTCCACGTCACAGTCACAACGTCATCATTCCAATCTTTCGTTGCCTGAGCAGTGAATGAAACTTCCACTCCCTCATCCGCTTCGCCAATACAGCTATCCTCAGGACATTGTATTTGTTCTTGGAGGAACGTGGCTGACAAGTCTGGAGCCCTGTTGTCGACCGTTATCTCGAATTCCTTTTCAGTGACGAACTGGCCATCAGATACCGTTACCGTTATGGTATAGACACCATCATCCATGTATGCATAGATTACAGTCTCACTGTTTCTTTCTGGGCTATTGTCTCCCATGTTCCAGGTGTACTCGAGATCATCGCCATCTTCATCAAAGGCATCGACCTTAAACTCTTGACCCATGCCTTCGAACAACCGTTCAACATTGAGGTCTTTGATCACGGGTGCCTGATTTGAAACGATATCAATTTCGAAATCAGCCCAGTCTTCCTGACCCATTTCATCGAACATGTAAACGACGAAACGGTAGTCACCGGATTCCTCGGCCTCCCATTCGAAATGGATAGATGCGGAGTTCTCATCTCCACTGGAGATAGTGGCATCCTCAGATCGGGAATCAATCTCTTCCCAATCGTTCTCATCTTCATTCCATCTGTAAACGTTGAACTCGTAGGATGTATCAATCTCTCCATCATAATTTGTATTGCCTTGTAGGTCTATCTTGACTTTGCTATCGTCTTCAACTGCCCAGTCATAGTCAAGCCATTCATCTGACATGATTAGCGTGAATTCCTTCTGCTCCTCGTGAGTCCCTGCCTCATCATACATATTAATAAAGAAAGTATATTTTCCAGGCTCGATATTCATAGAGATTTCTTGCAAGAACCAGTCCTCTTGTTCTCCATTTATGGTGTGAGTTGCACCTGAAGAAGCGGCCTCTTCCCCATTCTCATCGTAAACTTCTAGATAAACATCGACAGTGACATTGCAGTCACATTTGGTTTGCGGATCGTAACCAATTACAATCTCGTCCCAGTTGTTATTGCCATTTTCATCCTGAGGTACATAGTGAATCCATGCATGAATCCATTCATCATCGTCCTCTCTTAGGTATACATCGTATATCCAGAAGCTGTCTTCTTCGTGGCCGTATTCCTGGTCGTACAACTCAACACGGAAATCATAGGTGCCCTCGTAATACGCGGTCCAGTCCTGCTCGAACCAGTCGCCCTCTCCATTGTAAATGGTATAATCGTCGTAGAGAGAATCAACGTAGTCACCGGTCTCGTTGTCGAAAACGTCAATATAGACCTCGATGTCGACATTGCAGTCACACTCAGTATCCGGATCGTAACCTATCGTGATAGTGTCAGGATTAGCCTGATCTACATCGTATTCCCAGTTGTAGAACCACTCATTATAGTCACCGCCTCCACCAGTGCCATCACATCCTGCCCAGACTTGGTAATAACCTTTGTCTATTTCATCACCATCATTGAAAGTAGCATTCCATACATACTCGCCACATGGGTGGTCATAAGAGATTACTTCACCAGCATCATCAGTATAGACTGTATCATAATGTTCGGTTTCGCCTGTTTGACTATCATACTCATAAATTTCAATGACAACGTCACTGGTTCCATTTTCCCAGTTTCCTTCATGAGCCTTAAAGAAAGCATCATCACAAGGTCCGTCGGCACAGGAAATATTCGGCTCTCCGTCTCCATCAGAATCTTCCATTACTCCCATATCCACATTGATAACACCAGAATCCTCACCTGAGGACTCTCCATATGAATAAAATATTCCGTAGTGAATCGCATCTTCCGCTCCTTCATCATAATAAATATAATGATAATAATCTCCTAGATCTAGATTCTCAGTAACGAAGATTCCGGAGGCATCAGCCTGTCCAGCATCTACCAAATTACCGTTCTCATCGTAGATTTCAAAGTAGGCCTCATATCTCCAATCCCCATCTTCTGTTACTGCTCCAACGTAGTCATTAACATAACCATCATCCTCGTCCCAGTCTACAATCTCACCGACATGGCCAATACCCTCATCATCTCCACCGCCTCCTCCGCCATCAGAGCTTAGGTATACATCATAGATCCAGAACTCATCCTCGAAATTCCCGTCCTCATCGTACATATAGACATGGAAGTCATAATAGTCATCGTTCCAAGACGTCCAATCCTGAGTAAACCAGTCTCCTTGTCCATTGTAGATTGTATGATTGGCGTATACGTAATCTACGGCATCTCCAGAATCGCTCTCGTAGACGTCTACGTAGACGTAGATCTCTACTTCACATTCACACTCAGTGTCTGGATCGTAACCTATGTTAATGGTGTCTGAAGGATTAACATCATAGTCCCAATCATAGAACCACTCGTCATCATCGCTTCCGTTGCCTCCGCCACCATCTGACTCCAGAGATACGTTGTAGATCCAGAAGTCGTCTTCTTGGTTCCCGTCACCGTCATACATGTCAACCAAGAAATCATAGGTGCCATCGTTGCTGGCGGTCCAGTCCTGCTCGAACCAGTCTCCTTCTCCATTGTAAATGGTGTGTTCGTCGTAGGTCCAATCAACCCAGTCACCTGTCGCGTTGTCGTAGACGTCTACATAGACTGTGATGTTAACATAGCACTCACATTCGGTATCCGGATCGTAGCCTATCGTGATAGTGTCTGAAGGATCAACATAATAGTCCCAATCATAGAACCATTCGTCATCGTCACCACTGCCACCACCGCCACTTGATCGGGCGTGAAGGTCTACTCCTAGATACTCAACTTCTTCCTCTAGGTTATCATCCTCATCATACAATTCTACATAGAAATTGAAGGTACCATTGTATTCAGGTGACCAGTCTTGCCACCAATAATCATCATCATCATGATAGATGGTATAAGCTTCCTCTGTTCCATTGACCCAAGCACCAGTCTCGTTGTCATAGATATCAATGTAGAGTGTTACGTTTATGTTACATTCACAAGTTGTGTCAGGGTCATAATCCCATCCAATTGTATCATTGTATCCGTCATCATCATCATCCCAGACATAATCGTCGATCCAATCGAAGTACTCATCATCATCACCAGGTCCGCCTGCTCCACTTGTCTCATATAGGTATACATTGTATATCCAGAATTCATCCTCGGAATTCCAGTCTTCATCAGACATGTAAACATAGAAATCATAAGATTGACTTTCGTGCGAGGTCCATGACTGTTCGAAGTATTCCTCTTCGTTACCGTAAATGGTATGGTAGTCGTACATGCTATCCACCCAGTCGCCTGTTGAATTCTCATATACGTAAACCTCAACTTCAATGTCTACTTCACAATCGCAATCAGTATCCGGGTTGTAACTGATATCCAGGGTGTCATACAGATTGTCACCGTCAGTATCTACTGAGTCGGAATCCCAGTCCTCAAACCACTCGTCGTTGTCGCAATCCGAATTATTGCTATCGTCATCACACTCCAAGTATACTGTGAAATTGAAGTGGTCCTCGTAGTTCCAATTGTCGTCATAAAGATAGAATTCGAAAGTATAGTTCGCATTCCTGCCTGGAGACCAGTTATCTGTTTCAAACCAGTCATCCTGAGTACCGTTTATCTCGTGTTCATAATTGTGGTAATCAGCATAATCTCCGGTGTCATTGTTGTATACAGACATTTCCACTTCGATATCAACTGTACAGTTACATTCAGTGTCTGGGTTGTAGTAAGCTGTTAGGCTATTTGCTACTCCATCACCATTTGTATCATCGGTCTCATAATCCCAGTTCGCAAACCATTCGGCGTAATTGGTGCTGGTGCTTCCATAGGAATGCAACCACCCACTCTGAATCAATTCGCCATCCTCTTCATAATAGAAATCAAAGGTATAATTCCCTTTTTCAACATCATATAAGGTATAGATCGTGTAAGTACCATACCAGTCCGTATCGGTGTTACCTGAATCATACAGATCGCCAGCTTCATCAAAGACCTCTACGTAACCATCATCCTTGGTGTCATCACCTTCAAAGAGTATGGCTCCAATATCATCATGGTCTCCTGCGTCATCCAAATCAAAAATACCTATGTCATGGCTTATATTGGTGACAGTGTCTATCTCTGTGTAAGAAACGGTTTCTTCCTCAAGATCCTCATTCTCGTATTCTGCAGTATAACGGTATTCACCAGTTGTTGCATTTTTGACTAAAAGAATTCCATCCTCGTCTGTTGTTCCATTGGTATAAAAGGTCCAAATTACTCCGTTGAAGTACTCTACATTTACTTCTACGTTCTCGACTCCATCATCCTTGACAGATGCTCTAAACTCCATGTCATTATAGACTTCGTCATCATCCCAATACGACACCCAATTGCCAACGTTTATTGTCTCGTCAGACGAGCCGGACATGGGTTCCAGCTCTACGTCAGTCACGCTCCAATTATCCTCATAATTATCCCATTCATCATACATTTCTACGTAAAAATCGAAAGTCCCGCTGTAATCGGGAGTCCAATCCTGGCTAAACTCATCCCATTCTCCATTGTTTATAGTGTGTTCATCGTAGATATAGCCTACGTATCCATCTTCGTCATAAATATCAATGTAGATGAATATGCCTATGTCACAGTCACAAGTAGTGTCTGGATCATATTCTATATCTATGGTATCGTCCAAACCATCGCCATCCTCGTCAGTGACATCCTCAAATATGTCGTAGAACCACTCGTCATCATTCTCATCAGCAATGGCTGTAGGAAATACGCTCAGGACAAGAACGAACATGAGGGCCCAGACAAGGACCTGCTTGCTATTTGTAGAAATTGTGGAGTACATGTAATTCTCCCTAGAAGGTGAAAGTTGTTGGACGCTATATAAAATATTTCAATAAGAATACACTAATCTTCACACAGGATTCGTGATAAAACGGAGATCATATAGGATACAAAATAAAGTTCCTCCCAGGGCTTGAGATATCCTACTTCGATAACATATTGCAAGAATTCCTCCTGCATCTCTACACCTTGGGACATCAACTCCTTATCATCTGAAAGCATACCCTTGGCCACGAATTCGATTGGATACCCTTTGCGATGAGGCTGATACAGCAGATAATCCGGAATAATCGAACGACCGTGTTCAGCCTCCCTGACACATTCGTTCCACTCTTTCCTCAGAAACGCATTCTCCATGAGACCACTTCTGGCCTGTCTTGCCATCTTCAACGGTTCCGTTGCGATATCAATCTCAATATCGTCCGGGATATCTGGTAAGGCCTTCTCCAACTGGGTCTCGAATATCTCCTTGGCCTGATTCAATAACGCATCACCATCTTTCCCAAGCACGATCATTCCCAATGCTCGAGACTGTAATTCCCTTGCCAGTTCATTGCCTTCCAGATCTGGTTCAGGAGTTTCCAAGGACCTCTCAATAAATTCATCACGTTTAGAATCATCTCCCAGAAGACCATGTCCCAAAGCAGACCCACGCATGACAAGATAATCGTCCGAATCTGCCTGATCACTTAATTGCTCAAGAAGAGGCTTCCGTAGATGCTTGGGAATCTTCATTTTACCGAACGTGAAGTTATGGCTTCCCCTTCCTGCCAACGGGCCATGGCCCACAATAGATCAGAAAGTCGATTAAGATAAGCAACAGACAACGAATCTGCAAGATTGCAGGAGATAGTACGTCGCTCAGCCCTCCGCACCACGGTGCGGGCCACGTCCAACAAGGCCGAGATCCGGTTCTGTCCAGGCAGGACGAATTCCTTGGGCAATTCGAAACTGGCGGTTATCTCATCTATAAAACCCTCAATGAAGGATATCATCTCCTTGTTCATCTTGTTCTTGCCAGATTCAAGTTTATCCTGTTTTTCAGGGTCGGTGGCCAGCTCGGCCATTAGCACGTAAAGGTCCCTTTCAATGTGGATAATCTTCTTTTCCAGATCACTGCCCTTCTCACATTCGGTCCGAACCAGACCTAAGATTGCCTGCGCCTCATCCACGGTCCCATAGGCCTCCGGAAGTGGAGAATTCTTGGAAACGTTGCCGCCGTAAAGGAGGCCTGTTTTGCCTTCATCTCCTTTCCTGGTGTATATCTTCATTGCTATGCGACTAGACCGAGAATTAATAAAGTTTGTAATCAGCGTTTGGTGTTGATTAAGAGCTCCATAACCACTTTTTTGTTCTCTGCACGGGCTATGAAATAATGGGAGTGTTCATTGATCAGCATCTTAGCCCATTTTTGAACTTCATCCATATCAGATTTGGCAACATTATCAGCACTGCTCTTGGCCTTCTCGGCGATATCGAGTAATACTTCGAAAGGAATGCGGCCATAGCTCCCCACATGTCCTATGTAGTCCTCCCATAATTTCTCTACCGAGACCGCGAATCGCTGTTGGGGAGCCGTAGCAGATTCCAGCCCCGGACCACCATTTCCTTTGATGATGTCAACATCCACGCCTGACTTTGCCCGGGCAGTTGCCTTCTTGGAGAAACCCCAGTATGCAAGAGCCACTTTCCTGGCTGTTTGAACCGACATTCGTTGCCAAGGTAAGAGCCTCTAAATATGTGATTTGATGGGCGTTTAATCAACGTCTGTTCTTAAGTCCAGTATTGATTTTATGAAATCAAGCACGGTCGACTTCAGTCCTGAAATAATTATAGAAGCACCACATTGCAACGGCCCCCAGGATATGCCAGAGTGCATGGCCCTGAAGGAGTGTGTCCGGATCACACATCCAACCTCCCTCCTGGCTTGGTCTCCAGATTATGGTAGCAATCAGGTATGCTCCAAAGCCAGCCCAGAAATATGGCGAATATGTTCTTTCCAACTTAATCTCATCCATTTTGTGTAGAAAGTAGGCCAGAATCGCCCAGAAGACTATGGCCATGTATTGCTCCTTCAAGAAGTCCACAGGATTGTAAGCAGTAAGAACGATGGTCAAAACTATAGGAACCAAGAAAATGGCAATAACCTGATCCTGATACTTTATGGCTGTTTCCTGTGCCAACCAGATCCCTATCGAAAAACCCCAGACAAAAAGTCCAATACCAAAAGACCAGTGCAAGGCGCTAAGAAGAACATTCGCACCTATATAGTACATACAGAACTGTTTCTCGTCCCATTTGAAGAAACGGGAAAAATTGTAGAAGACGGGCATTGTGATGTACATCATCATACCAGTCAGATCAAGCCAGCCACCCCAATCAGTGTTGAAACCGTGCATCGCAAAACTGCCCACACCAACTGCAGTGCAGGATATCGCATACATAATCAAAAACCAACTTCTGTTGGAGAGGGATGGATAACCGTCCGTAGGATCATACTGAATTAACCACAGGATGTAGAGTCCAACGAAAATAAATCCCAAATTGGAAATTGTGTTGGCAGGTTCACGTATCCAACCTTCCTGGACGCGTTCGCAATATTGGGCAATCTCTCCTATCTTGGATTCGGATTCGGCACCCCATCCCTCTTTTCCTATAAATGCAAAGACAAGGAAAATGAATATGATCCCTGAAAGCACAGCAAAGAATTCGCGTCTTGCCTTGATATACTCGTTATCAATCAAGCTATCTTTATCTTCCTGACATGCCCACAATCCTTGCACTCGTAGTCAGGATACAGGTCTGGATTGTTTGGCGAGGCTCCGTGCCAATGGAAAGTATACTTGCCGCACTTTATACAGTAGGTATTCTGCTTGTAGCCGTCGTAAGAATGGGGTTTGGGTTGCATCACTGGTGTAAGTGGCATCTGTGGTCCGGAAACTACCGTTTTCTGTACTGCTACAGGTTGTTCAGCTGTCTCTGTAACATCTTCCTCTACAACTAGTTCACTAGGTGCTCCTGAATCTATGTCTCCAGGATCGGTTATCAGGACCGCGTCTACGGGGCATACTTCCTCGCAGGCCCTGCAAACTATACAATCCGGTTCCCGGGCCATTATGGCCTTCTTGTCTGAGGCTGGGTGTTCAGCTGTATCTATCCATTCGAAAACATCGACTGGGCAGGCATCGATACAGGCACCATCTGCTATACAGATGTCAAAATCCACTGCTACGATACTTCCCCAGATCCCGAGCTTATCGGTCCCAACTCCTCCATAGGAATCAGAATCCTTGGCCCAGATCTGAATGGGTTCGGACTCACCATCGTGGGTTGCCACCTTCTGGTAAGTGGTCATGAAATTCTTGGCGATGCTCAAGTTAACATTTCACCTCTTGCAAACCATCTAGAAGGGGGTTTATTTCCTTACACGGCTCACCAGAGGGGCTATCCGTTCGATATAAATAGAGTGTACCAAACTTAGTACTGTCCAAAATAAAGTGGGCACAGTTCCGTCTACCTTCTTGCGTCGGCTGACTTCCCTGTGCCCGGGGTGGATTTGGTCCCCCGACCCTAAGGTCAGGTTCCCTTATCCGGCGTTCACTTTGTTTCCCCCGGCATCCCGGTCGTTTCCCTGCGAGCGGCATCAATTGTTTCCCCCTGTCTCTCCAAGTCGTTTCCCTCCTTTCCCGCTCCAATCGTTTCCCCGGTGTCCCGGTTCTTTTTCCCTTTTTGCGTTTCAGGATCGTTTCCCCCTGGCCTTCCAAGTTGTTTCCTTTGCTGCTTTCCACACCCCTTTGTGTTGGTCCCTATACCCGGAGGTTTAGTTTCCCAGAATGCGGAACTTACTACAGACAGGGGGAGTATATAGAACCTTTCAGGTATACTTAAATAGGATGAATGTACGAAACGATTTTCGCGCTATTTTTTGCAGTGTTTTGTACCTAACTTTTCCAAATATGGCCTGTGTCATCCAAATCAAAAACTGATCTCAGCAACTCATCTGTAAACTTCTTGCCAACATCATCGGCGGCGTCAAAGTAAGAGCGCAGCTCTTCCATATTGATCTCACCCTTCTCAACATCGAAACCGGCATTAACTTCAAAATTGAAAACTACCTCAGTTCCTTCTTCATCCAGATCGAAGGACTGGAGATAGCCAGACTCTACCAATAACTCACCTAAGTCAATGAGTTTCTTTCCTCTTTCCGTACTGTATATCTCAAACCTTACCTTAGGCATGTGATTGCACTTAGGTTGTACTATAAGTGAATGTTTGCCATTCTGCAGACTTCATCGAAATGATGTTTTTCAACCGGTTGAACAGATAGTCTCTGGCCACGCTTGATGACCAGCATACCTTCCAATGCTGAATTGTCCTTTAGTTGATCCAACGTAACCATCTCCTCAAATTTTGAAACGGGTTCCATATCTATCAGGAACCATCTTGGGGTTTCTTCCGTAGCCTTGGGATCATAGTACTTGGATTTCCTGTCGAACTGCGTGATATCGGGATAGGATTCCTTGCAGATTCGGGCAAGCCCTGCTATGTGAGGTGGTTTGGTGTTAGAATGATAGTATAGTACCATATCTCCAATCCTCATCTTATCGCGCATGAAATTACGCGCCTGGTAATTGCGGACTCCATCCCAATGGGTGCTACCGTCCTTTACCAGATCATCATACGAATAGACATGGGGCTCACTCTTCATCAACCAATGATTAGTCACTTTGATAATTCCTTAGCCTGATTAACCCATTCATCGCGCTTAACTCTTCCTGGGAAGAACTCTATGGCTAGATTGACCTCATCCTCCAATTCAGAGGTCATCTTGGCTATCTGTTCAATCTTGTAAATACCTAATGCATTCAATTTCTCCTCAATGAAAGGTCCTATTCCTTTGAGGAGCTTCAAGTCGTCCTTGTCAGATGCGGATGCTGTGCCAATTATTCCAAAGTCAATCTTTTCGGCCTTGGCTGCAATACGATCCAACTCCGCCTGTTTTGGATTAGGCGCTTCATCCTTGGCCTCTACCTCTTCTTCCTTGTCTGCCAGTTCAGCTTCACGTGCTTCGTGTTCTTCCTCTTCCTTGACCTTGGATTCCTCAGCCTCTATTTCCTCCAGTAATTTTCGGCCTCTCTCTAATACTTCATCTGCTTCTTCTGACTTACCTTTCTCCACAACCTCAATTTGTACTTCACCCTTGAATTTGCCCTTAGAATGTTTCATCACAACTTCATAAGTATAGGTTCCTGCTTTCTCAGGATATCCTGAGATTATTCCTGTCTTTGAATCTATATCTAATCCTTTCAAAAGATTTCCAGAGACTGCATATCTTACTCGCCTCAATCCATCGGAATTCGTCCTCTTGATGTACTTCCTAGTGTACTCATGCAAGGACGGAATCATTTGTAGCTCTGGCATATTATCGCCTAGAACGCGTGTAACAGGATTTGGTTCGTAAATCAATGAATTATTGTATTTTTTGATTAGAAGTGGTATCAGTAGAAGCAACAGCAACAACAGGATTAAACAACAATTCTCTGCCCAGGTTCGGTTCTGTGAAACACTGGTGGATCCACTTTTGACTGCTGTTGACTCTGCCTGCCGCATGTCATTGGTTCCATCAGTATCTGTGTCCGCAGGAGTGCCATCTGAGGCTGGATTGTATTCCTCGCTGTCCAACTTTCCGTCCTCATCGAAATCACCGTTGGGATCTGTGGGCAATGGGTCCCAATTGTCTGGAATTCCATCGGCATCTGTATCAACAATCAATGGATCCGAACCTAGTGTGGCTTCATCTTCATCTGAAAGACCGTCGCCATCATCATCTGTATCGGCATTGTTTCCAGTACCATCATCGTCGGTATCCAACCATTCAGCTGAATTTGTTGGGAATACATCGTTACCATCATCAAATCCATCACCATCGTCATCCGGGTCGGTACTGTCTGGATCGAAATCGCCATCTGTATCTAATGGCGTACTTGTGAAATTCAACGGATCTGAACCTTCTGCAACCTCAACCGTGTCGTTGTAACCGTCGCCATCATCATCTGGGTCTGCATTGTTCCCAATTTCATCTCCATCTGTGTCTTCCCATTCATTAATATCATCAGGGAATGCATCAAAATCATCTGCGATTCCGTCACCGTCTCTATCTTCAACCTCACAAATCAATACTTCATTAATTGTAACATTAACAGGCCCATCACAATAACCATCATCATCTGTGTCTGGATCTAATGGATCTGTTTCACCTTCATCAACAGTGCCATTGCCGTTTGCATCTTCTACAATATCATCCAATCCATCATTATCATCATCTGAGTCGGCATTATCGCCTATACCATCCTCATCATTGTCCAACCACTCATCCTTGTCTAAAGGAAATGTATCATTACCATCATCATAACCGTCTCCATCATCATCGGGGTCGGTACTATCTGGATCAAAATCACCATCTGTATCTACTGGTATACTTTCAATGTCCAGAGGGTCTGAACCCTCACTAATCTCGACCGTATCATCATATCCGTCACCATCATCATCCGGATCTGTACTATCAGGGTCGAAATCGCCATCTGTATCCAATGGTGTACTTTCAACATCCAGAGGGTCTGAACCCTCGGCAATCTCAACTGTATCATTGTAACCATCATCATCATCGTCCAAATCCTCAACAAGTGGAGGTTCTGATGTTGAATCACCATTCAAAGTATCTGGTTTTCCATCACCATCTGTGTCAACCGAAGCTGCTGCATCAAATGGGAAAGCATCATTTATGTCTAGAACACCATCACCATCTGTATCTGGTTCTACAACGCTAATACTGATTTGATAGGTTTGATCGGAACTGCCATTTGCATAAACTGTGTAATAGGTACGACTCAATAATTCCGTAGGAGTTCCTGTGATCGTTCCATTTGAATCAAACGACAAACCAGCTGGCAAATCAGGAGATGTATCCCAAGTTGCACCCTCTTCATCATAATCAAAAGTAATCGGATCAATCACTTTACCTTTGTACAATGTGTAGGATGGTGTTGGGGAAAAACCAGAACTTATATTATGTAAAATCCATAAATCATATCCGCAACCCACGAAACATCCGCCGCCACCACTTGATGTAAATGCAGGAAAGATTAAATGATCTCCCAAACGCAATAATTCCCAGCCGTTTTGACCTATATTCTCAGGATGTTGTCCATAAATCGCAGTACTATTGATTGTGATAGTTCCCTCCTCAGTACCATCTGTTTTCCATAACACATTTGGGTGTCCGTTTCCATCGCCGTCCTGTGCTCCGAAATAGAAAATATCACCTGAGCCTGCAACTGCACTATAAATCTCAGAATCGCCACCACTACCGCCATCTGGATTAATATCTTTAACTAAATGTGTACCTTCTGTAGTACCATCTGTTATCCATAATTCTTCATCGTATTCTTCAGTATCTACAACAAAAACCATTTTAGATTCTCCAACTACAACTCCGACTCTGTTGAGCATTATCTCCATGCCATCTTCGTCTTCAAAGTCAGTAATTGGCACTGTACCATTCTCTGTGCCGTCTGATTTCCAAAGATTTACGCATCTTGAAGTTGAACACGTATCTTTCGCTGTAAAGTAAAAAGTATCTCCCATAATTGCGAATTGGTCCAGCGATACGCGACTTGCATCTAAATTAGATGTTACTATTGCACCACCCCCTCCGGAGATGGAACCTGTAGAGCCTGGCCAGATATCTTTAACTTGAAAAGTACCATTTTCAGTGCCATCAGATTTCCACAATTCCTTTCCAGAAGCATTACTGGCTGCAAAATACATATAATCATTGAAAACTGTAATGTAAGAGGGTGAAGAGGGTCTACCTTTGCCGTTACCCATAATTCTCGGGTCAATATCTACGACTAGTGTTGTACCATTCTCAGTACCATCAGTGGTCCAAAGCTCGGCACCATCTTCTTCATCTTGGGCTTGGAAGTAAAGTTTGTCATTGAATGCTGTAAAGTATTTTGGAGAACTACTTAGAGGGTTACCATTTAGAGCAAATCCAGGATCAATATCTTTTAACATGAACGTCCCGTTTTCAGTGCCGTCACTCTGCCACAATTCCTGGCCGTGAGTGTCATTATAAGCGCTAAAATAAAGGTGGTCTTCCCAAAGTGTTAAACCACTAATGCCTGAATCAGATGAACCTTCCCGGATGTCTTTGACAATGTATGTGCCAGCTGCAGTAGCATCTGTTCTCCATAATTCTGCCCCAGTCTCATCAGTTCCATCATCAAGATTAAGATACAAAACATCATTCCACCAAACATGAGAAGTGTATGTAGTGAAAAGATTAGAGTTTATATCTCCCCCATCTGGATTAAGATCCTTAATCATAGAAGTTCCATTGAGTGTCCCGTCTGACACATATAACTCCCGGCCTTTACCTTGTCCTCCATAAGTACTATTAGAGGATTCTGACATAAAAATCATTATTTCTCCGTTCGTAATCACATTCGTAGGAATGTGATTTGGCGCTTGAAGATGAGTAAACGGAACTGATAAATTAGAAGGAGAACCCCTAGCTCCACCATACTCGGGTACTTGTTCCAAAGGAGAAGAATTTTCTACAAAATTAGAAGTGTGAGTTTCGGTGTTGATTAATACCATTGCCTGAGCGACAAGACTCAGTACGACTACCAAAGAAATTACACGCCTTGAGAACATACTGCCTCCTCAAACTATAAGCTCTTTTTAAAATTAGATACTATTCGTCTTCCTTTTCTTCAGCCAAATCCACCCTGTGCCGAAGAATGAAGGCCGTCTTCACCACCGCTGTCGCCGCCGTCGCCCTCATCATCATCCTCAGAATCTGGTTCTTCAACTTTATCTTCACCAGAGTCTTCGGGTAGGGGTTCGTTCATCCCTTCCTTCAAACCCTCATCAAAAGCCGCTTTCGACTGGCCCATGCTCTTGGCGAGCTCCGGTAACTTCTTCGCTCCGAAAAGAAGGAGTACAACTCCACCGATAATCAATGCTTCCGTGGTGCCAATCATTACTTTCCTACCAATAGTGAGGTAAATTAACCTTCCGGGGGAAGAACCAAAACCCCTCTCCAACTGAAGTACTGTGGCAAAAACAGCAGCCTATGATGACATTGTTGGGAATCTCCAGAAACGGGCCTGGATGTATTTCCTGCTGGCTGCAATCGTATTTGCCTCGGTTTTCTACATCGCTCCTGATATTATCGAATGGTTAAGTGACCGGCTTCTTCCTGAAGATGCGACCCTGATCTACCTTTCACCGGCCGAATACCTAATCCTGAAAATGAGGGTGGCGGGATACGCGGCCATTTCCGCTACAGCTATGATTGCAATGATTCACATCTGGCGTATCATCCGTAGCAGATCGATGCTTCCTGAGATAAGTTTCACTGATTTGGTACTGATACTCGTAATAGCCCTTGTCCTCTTTTCAATGGGTATACTGTACTCCCTGGAACTGATGTTGCCGACGGTTCTCGAATATTTACAGAATGATGCG
>ERZ651768.1846-NODE-1846-length-15173-cov-9.866322_pt1 | contig 15173 bp, 14 predicted proteins | sample MGYA00514754_ERZ651768 | MGnify/ENA metagenome assembly ERZ651768
AAATCATGGAACCTGATATCACCAATACCAAGTCTTCTGGCTTCTTTCTTGAACTTGTGTGATACGAAGTCCTTGGTATAATCCCAGAGCTCCTCAAGTCCATCCAATATCTCCTTAGCTTGGGTATTCAACTTGATTAATCTCTTACCACTTTTACCATACGCGACTATATGATTGGAGAATATGTTTTCTCTCGATATAGACCGTATTTCACCGCTTCTAGCACCAGTGTAGTAGGCGAATCTGACAAACAGATTGAAGCGATTATCCCTTATTTCATCAAGCAGAGTCTTGAGTTCTGAATCACTTAATACTCTGTTTCTGGACTCACCTTTTGTATCACCCTCCAGCTTGTATGACTTAGTAATAAGACTATGCTTTATACCCCAGTTCCAGCAAGCATTAATGGTACGAACAAAGATGGACCTGCTTGTAGGATTCGTGGGTAAGGGTTTACCTGATTGGTAAGAACGGAACACATAATCATTCAGTTCTCTTGTTCTTTTGGACCAGTTGTGGTCTGCCTTGAGGTAGCACCTTACCAGTTCATCGAATGGGAGATTCTTGGTTTGCTGTGTAGCTCCTGATAGCTGTGATAGTAGCTCCAGTTCAGCTGTAGGCTTTAGCTGTTTCGCTACCTGTTTGTCTTTGGTTCTCAGGCTTCTGGTGAGTCTCTTGTTACCAGTTGAGACAGTGATGTACCAGACATTACGGTTTTTGTATAGTGTTGCCATAATTACTCCGAATTATGACCGTTTCTGCTACATATATACTTGCATTAAGGTTGCCACTGACGGTAGCGCGCCTGCTTTGGGAGCAGGAGGTCGGGAGTTCGAATCTCTCCACCCCGACTCGAGAGAATACCATACATCTCTGTTAAGAAGCCCTGTCAAACGATGGGGCTTCTTTTTTGTCATACCTTATCATATATAATCAATTATAGTTAAAAAAGGGACACACTTTTAAGGGACACACTTCAATCTCAATTAAAAAAGACACAACCCAATCAAAAGAGACCGGGGTACGGGTCGGGAAATAAAGCCCACACACATTGTAATGCTATTTTTTGGAAGTTTGAGTCGGACTCATAACCCGATGGGTGGATATATAGCGTTTAAAGTGATTTTTTTCTATTGGAAATGGAAAGTCCTATAGGCCTACGTTGTTCAAACCTAAATTTAGTATTAGCATCAGGATTTAATGGGTTCAGGCAATTTTGTTCCAAAGCAATACGCGGTATTCCAGATGCCAGGGTAATAATAATCCCCATTATCAATCTGCTAAAAATTCTTTAAGTTGTTTTTTCAGGTATTGAACATCCAAAGTTTCTCCATCATTCAATCTCTGAATAATATCTTCAATCTGTTTCATGGCACGATATTTTTTTATGGATAGAATATAGCCATCAAATACATGATCGCCTTTCATCGCACGGTCAATCTCTCTTTCCTTATTGTCCTCATTAAGTTCTGTAAAATAAACCACGCGATATTCTTTTGAATACATATTCTCCTTATAGATCTCAAACATAATTTTATCATTGTGATCTTGTATTACCCCAACCATATTCGATCCTTTATACCGATTCTCCGCTCAAAACTGTGTTCATGCAGTTTCTTTTATTAACATTTTTTATCACAGCATGCTTGGTTTTGATGTTTCGTAATTGACTTCATTCTGAATATTAGCAAATAAACAGGCTGAAATTCAAACGTTCAAATATTTATTCAAAGATTATTATAATATAATAACATCAGGAAAACCTATTATTTTATTTTATTATATTATAATATTGGATGGTCTATTCCTATATTAATAAGTATTGTGATGCAAGAGAGGTTAATAATCTAAAATGATTAAAAGAAACATGATATTTACTGTATCCGCATTATTTATAATATTTATGATCCTTCAAGCTTTTAAATCTAATGGAGAGAAAAATACTTCTGAAAAATTATATCAGGAATACTGTGCTTCATGCCATGGGGTTAGCGGGGACGGTACTGGTGATTTAGCGTATTTAGTTTATCCAAAACCAAGGGATTTTACTGGTGGAAAATTCAAAATAAAGTCAACCCTCCCTGGCCTTCCTCCTACAGACGATGATCTATTCAAAACCATTCGCCAGGGAATGCCGGGTACGGCTATGCCTGCTTTCAATTTTTTAAAAGATGATGAAATAAAATCATTGACTGGTGTCATTAAAGAATTCAGTTCATTGAATAATCAGAATGTGCGAAAAATATCCATCCCAGCTGAATTGCCGTACACAGACGAAATAATTGATTTGGGAAAATCAATTTATAAGCAAGTAGGCTGCAATATGTGTCATGGGAATAGGGGTAAAGGTGATGGACCGTCATCTAAAAAATTGACTGATTCTCAAGGGTATCCGATCATCCCAAAGGACTTTACCAGTGGTGTTTATATAGGCGGAGATACAAAGCGCGACCTTTATTTACGGTTTGTAGCCGGTATAGATGGAACCCCCATGCCTTCCTATGGTAACCTGGCTGACCTGTTAGGGCGGCCAAAAGAAGAAGAAAATAAGCTGGGCTGGGCTCTGGTCCATTATGTAAAAAGTTTAGAAATAATAAAGTCTGACGTATCCAATGAACAACCCAAAAACGGCATATTAATCGCTGCTGAAACAAACCGATCTATTCGACCGGAAGAATTTTTAAATGGGAAAGGCAGCCTGTGGGATGATGCGGTCTCCTATTCCATACCTATTTCACGCTTATGGCAAAGTACCAGTGTCAATTACCAAATGGTAAATGTGAAGGTATTATATAACTCAAACTATATTTCCACTAAAATTGAATGGGAAGACCAATCCCAGGATCAGGGATTATATCGAGTCCAGGATTTTCAAGATGGAGCAGCGATTCAATTCTCAATAGATGGAACCAAAGGATTTCATGGGATGGGATCGGAAGATCATCCTACGGATATATGGTTTTGGAAAGCAGAATGGCAGATGCGGACAAATGGAAAAACTGAGTCCGATATTGTGTTAGCCTATGCAAATCGGGTTAGCGATTCAAATGTGGAGACTTATCCCCAATTGATGAATGATGTTGCCTACCTTGCCGGTCGGGACGCTGGAAACATTAATTCTGAAACTGCAAAAGTATCACCAGTAGAAAACGTGATGGCTATTGGTCCTCAAACGGTGACTTCCTTTCCCGAAAATGAACAAAAAGTGATGGGCAGTGGCATTTGGGACGGGCAAAAATGGCAGGTTGTGTTTGTTCGAAAATTAATATCTGATTCTAAACGAAAAGTGAATTTTATTAAAGGTGAATCCATTCCCATTGCTTTTGCCATTTGGAATGGCAGTGAAAAAGATCGGAATGGACAGAAGATGATTTCAACCTGGTATGAATTAGACCTTAAGGATTAGTTGTGAAAGAAGACCATTTACAAAACAAAAACATCAGTTCCGGTAAACAACAAAACGGGATTAGCCGTCGGGATTTTTTAAAGGCCGGTACAGCCGGGTTAGGTAGCGCCGGACTTTTATGGTCCATGCCCGGAAGTATGTTTTTTCTGAAAGGTATTCCCGGGATTGATAATCCCCTAACCCATTATCCAAACCGTGGCTGGGAAAAGGTTTATCGAAACCAGTATAAATTTGACGATTCATTTACGTTCATTTGTTCCCCCAACTGTACCCACGAATGCCGTTTGCGTGGTTTCAAACGCAATGGCGTGATGATTCGAACAGAACAAAATTACGATTCCCACAAAATAAAAGATTTATATGGAAATCAATGTACTCATGCTTGGAATCCCCGTGGCTGCTCCAATGGATTCACCTTTCACCGACGCATCTATGGCAGCTATCGCTTGAAATATCCTATGGTGAGAAAAGGATGGAAGCAATGGGCTGATGATGGTTTTCCATATCTTACATCGAGAAACCGTGACAAATACAAATTCACTTCCCGGGGAACCGATACGCTGATGAAAATATCCTGGGATAAAATAGAAAATTATATAGCGAAAGGGCTCATCAATATTTCGAGTACATATAGCGGGGATATTGGAAAAAAACGATTATTGGAGCAAGGTTATCCGGAAGAAATGCTCACCCATTGGGAAGGGGCAGGTACACGAACGATAAAACTCCGTGGTGGTATGGGTTTGTTGGGTGTCATCGGGAAATACGGTGCCTACCGATTCAGCAATACATTGGCGTTAGTAGACCAACATATTCGGGGGGTGAGTAGAGAAGATGCAAAGGCAGGTCGAAATTGGTCTAATTATACATGGCATGGTGACCAAGCACCCGGTTTTCCATTTGTTCATGGATTACAGGCATCCGATGTAGATATGAATGAAATGCGTTACAGCAAACTGTTGGTTTCGATTGGAAAAAATTTGGTGGAAAATAAACGTGCAGATAATCATTTCGCGGCGGAGATCATGGAACGGGGCGGAAAATTGGTGAATATTTCGCCTGAATATGGCGCTTCGTCTTCCAAGGCTGATTACTGGCTTACCATTCGTCCCAATACAGATACGGCTTTATTGCTTGGAGTTGCCAAGATAATTATTGATAATAATTGGCACGATAAAAAATTCCTGAAAGAATTTTCTGATTTTCCCCTGCTGATTCGGAAGGATACCCTGAAGCGGTTGAAACCGGAAGATTTCATTAAGAACTACAAAAATAAACTGTCTGAAAAAGGTTCCAGTTTCAAAATCCACGGAATGAAAAAAGAGCAGTATGATAAAATTGGTGACTTTACCATTTTTGATAGGACGACCAATTCTGTGCAGCCGCTCACCCGTGAAGATATTGGGGAATATCTGAAAAAGAAAAAAATTGATCCAGCATTAGACTGGGATGGAAAGATCAAAAATAATGATGGCAAAGAAATCGAAGTGTGTACCTTATTCTGGGCGTATAAAAATATTCACCTTAAAGATTATGATCTCGATTCGGTGGTAGAAATCACCCATTCCAATAAAGAATTGATCCAGCAATTGGCCAAAGATTTAGCCACAATCAAACCGGCGGCAATCCATATTGGTGAAGGATTAAATCACTGGTTTCATGCGGTGGAGAGCAACCGCGCCTGTTACCTGCCGGTGATTCTTACGGGGAATATTGGAAAGCGTGGTGCTGGATGCCATACTTGGGCTGGGAATTACAAAGCGGGGCTTTTCCAAGGATCAAAAGAAGCCGGTCCCGGATTTAAAGGCTGGGTGGCGGAAGATCCATTTGCACCCAATCTAAATCCAAAAGCCAAGGCAAAGGAATTAAATATCAAGGGGTATGCCCGGGGAGAAGAGCCATCCTATTGGAATGTAGGGGATTTTCCCTTATTGGTGGATACACCCAAATTTGGGAAAAAATCCTTCACTGGCGAAACCCACATGCCCACACCCACCAAAGCGGTTTGGCACAATAATGTGAATCTGCTGAACAATGCCAAATACCATTATGAAATGGTGAAAAATACCAATCCCAAAGTTGAGATGTGGATCAGTCAGGATATTGAAATGACCGCAACCTGCGAATATGCGGATATTGTGCTGCCGGCTAACAGTTGGGCAGAACAGCAGAATTATGAATTGACCGGATCCTGTTCCAATCCATTTTTGCAAATATGGAATGGCGGTTTGAAGCCCGTGTTCGATTCAAAAGATGATGTAGTCATTTGGGCCAGTGTGGCCAAGCAGTTAGGTAAAATCCTGAAAGATAAACGATTTGAAGATTATTGGAAATTTGTTCTGGAAGGAAAAACAGAAATCTATATTGATCGATTGTTGGACGGTAGCAATACAACCAAGGGTTACACCACCAAAGATATCATGGATGGGAAATATGGCGAACCGGGATCTGCACTCATGTTATTTCGAACGTATCCCCGGATTCCTTTCTACGAACAGATCAAAGAAAGTACACCTTTCTTTACGCCAACGGGTCGATTGCAGGCTTATAATGATGAACCGGAAATTATTGAATATGGTGAAAATTTCATTGTCCATCGAGAAGGTCCTGAAGCAACGCCTTATCTGCCCAATGTAATTGTTTCCAACAATCCCCTAATTCGTCCAGAAGATTATGGTATTCCAGCTGATGCAACTTCGGCGGGAGAACGACAGGCGCGGAATTTGAAACTGCCTTGGCAGGAAGTAAAAAAGACCAAAAACTTTTTATGGGAAGACGGTTTTTCATTTTATTGCCTAACGCCAAAATCCCGACATACAACCCATTCAAGCTGGGCGGTGACAGACTGGCACTTTATCTGGAGCAATCCCTTTGGCGATCCGTATCGAAAGGATAAGCGGCAGCCCGGTGTGGGTGAGCATACTATGTATATGAATTCAGATGCGGCGAAGGATTTGGATATCGAAGATGGCGATTATGTTTTTGTGGATTCGGATCCCCAAAATCGCCCTTATCGCAATTTTGATGTGAAGGATCCATTTTATAAAGTGGCACGGTTAAAAGTCCGTTGCCGTTATAATCCATCTTATCCTTACCATGTGATCATGATAAAACACGGCGCATGGATGGCCACTGAAAAATCTGTTTTGGCCCATGAAACCCGGGCGGATGGGCGTGCTCAATCCAAAGATACGGGATATCAGGCCAGTTATCGCTATGGTTCTCACCAATCCTTAACCTATGGCTGGCAGATGCCCATGCAGCAATTGGATAGTCTCTTCCACAAAGCAAAAGCAAAAATGGGATTTTTATTCGGTTACGAAGCGGATAATCACGCCATCAATACAGCGCCAAAAGAAACATTGGTAAAAATCACATTTGCTGAAAAAGGTGGCTTGAAAGGAAAAGGGAAATTGGACATAGTTAAATCTGGTTTTACACCAGCGAATGAAAATGAATTCATGGAAAATTATATTGCCGGAAATATCACAACCATTGGAGATGATGAATGGTAAAAGACTACGATAAAGAAGATCCTTTCGAAATGAAAGCGATGGAAATCCCCGGTGGAAATATAATTCATCAAGCGAAGGTGATGTCGGAAGAATTTCGAGATATGGGAACAACAAAAGATGAATTATTGACTATGTTTTCCAATCCTTTTTATGGTGGTTTGTTTATGGCTTATAGTCAACTAGGAAAGGAATCCATTGAAAAAATTGTAGGTCAGATTTATGAAAATATTCATGTGATAAATGGGCAGGAGGACTAAATGAATAAAGTCTATAATTGGCAAATAAACCGTGATATGAGTTATCCTTATGAAGGGAAATATCCAGAAAGACAATTTGCCGCCGTTTTTAATATTAATCGCTGTATTGCCTGCCAAACCTGCACCATGGCTTGCAAAAGCACCTGGACATTTTCCAAGGGACAGGAATTGATGTGGTGGAATAATGTTGAAACAAAGCCCTATGGCGGTTATCCCCAATATTGGGATGTGAAATTGCTTAACCTGATGCAAAAGGCTCACGACCGTCAAGAAAAAACTATGACTTGGAACGATGAAGGTGAATATCATGGTATGACCATTTTTGAAGCAGCTGAAAAAGAAAAAACGCAAAATGGGCAATCCCGTGTTTTGGGCTATTTACCTGAAGATCATGAATGGACCAAACCCAATATTGGTGAAGATGTTTCGCCACCCAAATCGACGAAGAAAGATAAAATGGGATATATTACCGATCCCATCAAACTGCCGGAGCACAAGAGCTTTTTCTTCTATTTACAGCGAATTTGCAACCATTGCACCTATCCCGCCTGTTTGGCTGCCTGCCCCAGAAAAGCCATTTATAAACGGGATGAAGACGGGGTGGTTCTCATTGATCAGGAACGGTGCCGCGGTTATCGTAAATGTGTTGAAGCGTGTCCGTACAAGAAAGCCATGTATAACGGTCAGACAAAAATTTCAGAAAAATGCATTGCTTGTTATCCCAGATTGGAAGGTCAGGATGACCATATTACACCCGATGGTGTTTCGGTAGAAACACGATGTATGTCATCTTGTGTGGGGAAAATCCGAATGCAGGGTTTAGTGAAAATGAATCAGAACGGATTGTGGACAAAAGATGAAGAAAATCCATTATACTGGATGATCCAAAAGGAAAAAGTCGCCCTGCCGCTCTATCCGCAATTTGGGACTGAACCGAATATTTTTTACATCCCGCCAAGATGGGCGCCCAGAGCTTATTTGACCCAAATGTTTGGCCCGGGAGTGGAACAAGCTATCGATCGTTACACGGCGCCATCCCGTGAACTCATGGCGATTTTGCAACTTTTCCGTGCCCAACGAGAAGTGATCTATAAATACCAAATTAAAAAAGGTCCCAAGATTTATGAAAAAGAAGTCACACTTTCAGATGGTTCACAAAAGAGATTAAATATATACAACGATACGGTGATCGGTTACAATGAACAGGGTAAAGAATGCGTTCGCACCACAGTGGAAGAACCCATGTATGAACGGCCGGGCATTCATTTTAATTCAATTTGATATGGATACATTAACAAAACAAAGCCATCTGTTAGAAATACGTTCAACTCTTTATGGTACTGTGTCTGCACTGTTTTCAGATCCCGAAAGTGAAAAATTTGCCATGTTGTTCACACCCAAAATCCAAGGCTGTGTTCTGGATGCCTGTTTTCAAATAGAAGAGTTGGAGCATAGTGAAGAAACCGCCTTGTCAAAATCTTTCCAAATGTTGATGTCAAAATTGGATGAAAAGAAAAAAGAAAATATCAGGAATGAATTTGTGAATGTATTTGGCCATACCCTGTCCAAGCAGATTGCTCCTTATGCATTGGAGCATTTGAAAAATTCCGATGTGTTTTTTCGCACCCAGAAACTGGCTGACTTGAATGGATTTTATAAAGCATTCGGGATGGAAGTGGAGTCCATCGAACGGGCAGACCATATATCTACCCAAACAGAATTCTTATCTTACCTGCTATTGAAGGAAAGACTGGCCGAACGGAATGGGCTCATCGAAGAAATGGGTGTGTGCCGGGATGCGTTTGACCAATTCCAAAAAGATCATTTTATGGATTGGGCGGGAATGTTTGCTGGAAATTTAGCTACACATGTTGATAGTGAATTTTACCCATTGGCAGGAAGATTTTTTTCTATTTCACTTGAGACAGAAAAATATTATGGAAGTTCGACTTTTAGAGGGGGGGGATGTTAAAACAAAGTATTCTGTTAATATCATTGTTCATAGTCGCATGTGCCTCAAATAAATCTTATGTACAGACAGAAATAAAAGTCCCAACTATCCAATGTGAAATGTGTGAACACAATATTGAATCTGCATTGAACGATGTAGATGGAGTGAAAAAAATATTAGTGAATAGCCAAACAAAATCGGTTTCTATTAATTATGATTCTTCAGTTGTTTCCTTAAAACAATTCGAATCAGTAATTGCAAAAACTGGTTATCAAGCAAATAGAATAAAACCCGATTTAGAAGCATATGAAAAACTGAATCTTTGTTGCAGGGAGCCAAACAATCAATGATTTACCCATCATGGAGTTTTTAACAAAAAGCATTATTGGAATATTATTTACAACTATAGGATTTTCTCAAACAGGTGAAATCAAAGGATTTGTTCATGATAGTACCAATAGTCTACCCATACAATATGCGTCTGTATCTGTCGTTCGAATTTCTGATGAAAAAATCGAAACAGGTCGTATTACAGATAAATTTGGTCATTATTCAATTCAGAATATTCCCGAAGGCGGTTATCGGTTAGTGATTGAATTCATTGGGTATAAACCATTCATGAGTTCGGATTTTTTTCTTCAGGACGGCGATGAATTGGATATGGATACTGTATCTCTGGATTTGACTGTGTTGGCAGGATCTGAAATTGATGTTAGAGCAGAACGCTCTTTACAAAAAGTCGAAGTGGATAAAAAGATTTACAACATTGAGCAGTTGAAAACCACTGCCGGTGGTACGTGCTGTGATGTAATGAAAAAAATACCATCTTTGGATGTGGGATTAGATGGAACAGTATCACTTCGGGGCACATCCAATGTTACCATCTTAATTGATGAAAAACGCGCCGGTATGCTGGGGGGTGAACGAAAAACGAATGCGGTTGCTATTCCTATTCCTGCAAGTATGATTGATCGAATTGAAATTATCACCAGTCCATCAGCCAAATATGATCCTGATGGAATGTCGGGAATTGTCAATATCATTCTGAAAGACGAAAAATTGGAAGGCTATAACAGTGAAGTTTCTTTGAATGGCGGTCATACGGGGAAATTGACAACAGGTGGATTGGTGAATTATAGATGGAATGAACTGAACCTATATGCAAAAGGGAATCTGGATATCATCAATATGGCAGGTAATGGTACACGGGATATTTCCTTAACCGATGTCAATAACGATCTTGTTTATCGCTCAAATGAGACCACACAGACAAATGCATATCATTCTATCAATTTTATAAATACAGGATTGAAATATTCTATTTTAGAAAACACTAAGATTACCATTGATTCAAAATTTACTTTTTCCTCCAAAAAGTTAAATGATTCTGCTTTTTACGATTTAAATGGATTCTATCCAAATAAATCGATTGAAAGGGATGAAAAGAAAAATGGGCTCAACCAATCATACTTGATGGCTTATACCTATCAGAACAGTTCCAATGCATTCCTAAATGCAGAATTGGCATTTGATATTTATGATGAAAGTTTAACCCAAGATATTTTCCTAAATGATGTAATTGATAGAACTGTAGAATCTGATCTTTCAAAAAGATATGTTATTTTAAAAATAGATCATTTTAATTCCCGAAATGAAAATTATGTTACAGAATCAGGATATAAAGGGCGTTTTCTTTCCATCGAAAAACAACATGGTGTGGTTCCCAGTCAGTATCATTTCAGATATGGGGAAATAATTCATGCATTATATAGTACAGTAAATTATAATATTTCTGAATCATTCAGTATTAAACCAGGAATTCGGTTTGAGTGGGTCTTTTCCAAGAATGATTCCAGAGTGAATGATTCAAATCATTCACAAAACACAATTCCATTTCAAACAGGGCAGATAAAACTTGATTATGTTGAATGGTATCCCACATTCAATGCTGCGGTTACACTGAATACTTTTTCAAACATCCATTTTGGATATGGCAAAAGGGTAAATCGTCCGGAATTCCATGCATTAGACCCTTTTCCTAAACACTTTTTCTATAGTTCCATCGATACAGTTGGAAACCCTGAATTAAATCCAGAATTCACTCATGCATTTGAAATTGGTTATGCTGCATTGAAAAGTAAATACAAATTCAATTCTTCCATTTATTACCACAAGATCACTGATTTGATTTTGTGGGATGAAGGGTTGGTGTCTGATTCATTGAGCCTTTATACATATGAGAATTATGGTAACGGCTCTCTAGTTGGTACAGAAATCAATGTTAAAGCTTCCCCGGTGACAAATTGGGAAATGTCTGTAAGTGTGAACCCGTTCCGATATGATGTGTACACTGATAACAATGATCATGAATTCTATCAAGGTATTGTTTGTCGAGTTGTAAACACGATTGATTTTAAACGAATTGGAAAAATTGAATTGAACGGAGCTTACCATTCACCCCATTCCCTTTCAAATGGATCTATCTGGCCCAATGGGAAAACCAATTTGGATTTGGCATTTCAGAAAGCATTTTTTTCTGAAAAGCTGATGTTGACAGTAAAAGTAACAGACGCATTAAATAAAGATCATTACGAAAGATCTATCCAAGAGTTTGACCATAGGCTCAATATCGAAAGTGATATCGATACGTTTAGGAAACAGGATGAGCCAACTATTTATTTGGCTATCCAATACAAGTTTGGGAATATTTGAATCCAATGACCAAAACATCCCGATATTTCATAAAAACATCTTTCCTTTGTTTTGGTTTGGGGATGATGAGTGGTATCTGGCAGTATGGCCATTATGTGTACGAATGGGCAGCACCACATACACTGACCATGGCACACACCCACATTATTCTCATCGGCGGCATGGTGAATATGATCATCGGTGTAGCATCTTGGTTTTTTCCTCGGTCCAAAAAAGGTTATCGATTTTATAACCCTCGATTCATGTGGCTACTGTATTGGATATTGACCTTTGCGACCCTGGGCCGTTTTGGAGTTGAGATAGCGGCTGGATATGTACCTCATCAGGCATTGCTCAAAACTGGGTTCTTTGCTTCTATCCTCCAGGTCAGTGTATTGGCAGGTATCTTTTTTCAACTGTGGGATCGGGTGGTAACAAAGGGCAGCCATATACGGGAAGCACTGGGTGAAACATTTTAAAGGAGCAACTATGATTGAACAATTACCAGACGGACATATCATTAAAACCATGTTCACAGAACATGAACATATTTTAACTATTTTGGATGAATTGCAAATTTTAGGAGAGCAATTATCATCAAAGGATCATTCAAATAATGAAAAACTGTTACCCCAAATAAATCAACTTTCTATCAAATTGATATCAGCCGAACCCCATCACCAACGGGAAGAAGATGTTCTTTTTCCGGCACTTGAATTATTGGGAATAATTGGTCCGCCACATGTCATGAAGCAAGAACATGGGCTAATTCGGAATTTGAAACATCAATTAAAAAAGGAAACAGTTGGATTTGGAAATAACTGGAAAGGACAGGTCAATTCACTCTCTTATTTAATTATCGAATTGTGCGACACACTTCGACAGCATATTCATAAAGAAAATCACATTTTATACCCAATGGCTATACAGGCAATCACAGAAGACTCCCAATGGGACAAAATGAAAATTAAATGTGATGAAATCGGTTATTGCTGTTTTTGTCCGAATGACAATCAAATAATACATCCAGAAAACAATTCTAAATCTATTGTTGGAAAATGTGAATAACTCCTATTCAAAAAGGTTAAAAGAATGAAAAATTATCAATCTAAAAATATAAATTCCATTCCCTATTTTTTTTCGGGGTTTTGGTACAAAGATCCTCCGAAGGATGTGTCGCTGGATGGATATCGAATCGACAATGTTATCCATTACACGGATCTGGTTATTGGTATTTATTTTGGAATTGTTGTGGCCGCCCTTGCATATTTTATTTTCAAATATCGGGCATCCCTAGGACACAAGGCAGAATACGACCATGGAAATTCCAGAAAAAATGTAATGTTCACTGGTGGTTTGGGACTTCTTGTCTTTTTTTCTGTAGATGCTGTGATTGAAAAAATGGCTTTCAAAGATTTAAAGGAAGCATTCTGGAATTTCCCTAAAACGGAAAATGTTATTCGCATTGAAGTCATGCCACAGCAATTTGCCTGGAATTTTTGTTACGCAGGACCCGATAATGAGTTTGGGACAGATGATGATATCATTCCATCCCAAAACCATATGCATATTCCGGTTAATACGCCGGTGGTAGTGCAAATTGCATCTTGGGATGTAATTCACTCATTCTATCTCCCAAATTTCCGAATTAAGCAAGATGCTACACCTGGCATGATTACTGCATTGTGGTTCCAAGCCACAGAAACGGGCATATTTGATATTGCTTGTGCTGAATTATGCGGGAACAGCCATTACAAAATGAAAGGGTATTTAACTGTGGAAACGGAGAAAGATTACCATCAATGGCTCCTAGAAAACACACCGGAAGATTCTGAAGAAGATGACTGGGATGATTGGGAGGACGGAAATGATGATAGCGGAGTTCCTGAAAACTGGAGTTGGACGTGGAAGGAGATAAAATAATGAGTGGGCACCAAAAGTCCTTTTGGACGAAATATATTTTTTCAACCGATCATAAAATGATTGCGAAGCAATTTTTATGGTTGGGAATGTTTTTTCTTTTTTTCGGCGGCGCATTGGCCATGTTAATCCGTTGGCAATTAGGTTACCCAGAACAGCCTGTTCCTCTCATTGGAAACTGGATGTGGCCTGGCGATGGCGGAATCATTAATCCTGATATTTATAATCAAATGTTTACCATGCATGGTACCATAATGATTTTTTGGGCAATCACGCCTTTATTGATTGGTGCCTTTGGAAATTTTATCATACCACTTCAAATTGGTGCCGGAGATATGGCATTCCCAAAATTGAATTTGATTTCATTTTGGACCATGTTTCTGGCAACATTGGTCATGATAGCTTCTTTCTTTGTACCTGGTGGTGCGGCATCCGCAGGTTGGACCGGATATGTTACTCTCTCTGCTGATCCTATTTATACGGGTGTCAATTGGGGATTGAATTTCTGAATGAAGGAGTAATTCTTCACTAGTAATTTCTTGATTAACTGCCATTATAAATTTGCTTCTGTCTATCTTAACGCTGGAAACTTGGGAATTAGCATTCATATGGTTAACTTCTACTTCTTTGATGTCTTCAGGAGATAAAGAAGCAGTTACCCTAGCTGCCCTTCCAGTAGCTCTCACGTAGCTCCGATATTTATTTTGATTTACTGTTATTTCTATTTTATCTTCTGTTCTAGTTGCACCTTGAAGATAAAGTCCGTGTTTATTAAGATTTGTTAATAGAGAACGGTAATAAAATTTTTTATCATCTTTTAATCTCTCTTTTTGAGGCTTATTTGGTCGAGCTAAAGGTGGGGGTGGGTCATATTTAGGTACTATATTCTTTTTGGAATAATCATTTTTTAGAAATAAAGAGAATTGATAAACATTACCTCGTTGAATTCCAAAGCTAAACTCCCCCCATTCACCTATAGGGAATGAAAGTCCGTAATTAATTTTGCTTGATACATCAAATCCTTTTTCTGTGATAGCTTTATTAAAAATAATATCATAGTTAATCTGTCTAGCATTTGGTTCTAAATCAACATTTAAATTACTATAAGTAACTGTTCTATCTCTGTCAGAAGAAGTTGGAACTCTTAGATTAATACTACCATCTTCAACTCTTTGTGGCTGATTAACAAAAAAACCTATGCTTTGGTTTTTTTTAATAAAATAGACCTGACAATTTTTTTCTGTTTAACTGAAAATATAATTTGATTTTTTGTTTTTATTGCAGCTGTTTTTTCTTTTGCTATTTTAGCAATTGTATTGCCTAATAAAGATTCATGATCAAGTGAAATATTTGTGAAGCCTAAAATTTGATTTTGACAAGCAGTTACACTATCTAGCCTACCTCCTAGTCCTGTTTCTAATATAACTATGTCA
>ERZ651768.1847-NODE-1847-length-15173-cov-8.645270_pt1 | contig 15173 bp, 11 predicted proteins | sample MGYA00514754_ERZ651768 | MGnify/ENA metagenome assembly ERZ651768
ACCGGCCGTGTTGTTCACTTCCCTTCAGCTTTCAATTCTTCACCCGTCTTGCCGCCGTGTTTGCGGAGGAGGTCGGCTGTTTCGGGGTGACTTATGGCCCAATCAAGTGGTGTTGCAACATCATCGGTTTTCGCGTTTACATTCGCACCTCTGGAGATAAGCAGTTCAACGATTTCCTTTTCACCCCGAATAGCCGCATAATGCAAAGGAGTCCGCCAACGATTACCCTTCTCGTTCTCCTTCGCATTCACATCCGCGCCTTTGGCGATTAACAGTTCGGCGATTTCCATGTGACCTTTCAAAGCCGCAACATGCAAAGGAGTCAAACCAGTATTAGTCATCGTATTCACATCCGCGCCTTTGGCGATAAGCAGTTCAGTGGTTTTCATGTACCCGTAAAAGCCGCCTGATGCAAAAGGAGTACTTTCATCTTTATCCCTCGCATTCACATCCGCACCAGCATCCAGATGCTGTTGGACGGCTTTGATGTTTCCAATTCTTGCAGCAACATGAATCGAATCTTCTGCACCACCTTTGCCGCCGTGTTTGCGGAGGAGGTCGCTACTTTTTCAAGTGGTGTATCAGGAAAGCCACATCGTCTTCGAAGGGCAGTTGGGCTTGTGGAAATTTGAGGAATACATTCACGCCTTCCCGTCGCAGTTTCTTTTCCATGTCGATGCCGAAATTGACGTGGTGAATGGACCAGCCCCGGGCGCGTTTGGGGTCGCTGGGAATCGGATCGTCCGGATTCATGCCATAGCTCATGAAGGTGGGAGGGTCGTCCGGGGGGATGTGATTGATGACGGAGATTTCGTTGAGAAGGGCCCGCCGTTCGACAAAGGACAGGTCTTCCCTGCCCCCTTTACCGTGGAACTCTCTTTTGTAGCCCGGGATATTCTCGACCCACCAATTCATGTCCAGGGTCGATTGTCCGCCCCTGAGGGCCACCGCTTTGAGACGCGATGATTCCCGTGAGACCGGATCGTTGCTTTTCGAATTCGCGAAATCATCCCCCCAGGCGAGGTAGGCAACAAGCTGGGCGCCCGCCGATCCTCCATAGGCGGCAATGCAGTTTTTATCGATACCCCAATCCTCCGCCTTGCTGCGGATGAACTGCAAGGCGCGAACGCAGTCTTCGTGCGCAGCCGGAAAATCGGCATGCTTTAGAAAGCGGTACTCTACAGACGCATGGTGAATGCCGGCATCGAGGTATTGCCGGATTGCCTTGCCATTGACTTTGTCGTGCGAGCCTCCCTTGAAGCCGCCTCCGTGAATATAGACGATCAGGGGAGCTGGTTCATCCACGTTAGCCTTCCGGAAATCGATCACTTGGTTGGGGTGATCGCCGTAGGAAACATTTTCGTATGTGATCGGCGGAGAGGGGGGCTTTTGCTGCGCTTGAACAGTGAGGCCAGCGATGTCTACGATCAAAAATGCGGAGGAAAATAGAAGCGTTGAATAGAGGTGTTTTATTTGGAAGTCGGCTGCGATTGTTGTGATTAGGAGGTGTTTCATTTGGCTTTAGCTTTCAATTCTTCAGCTGTCTTGGCTCCGTGTTTGCGGTATTGGGAGAAGAGCCATTTCCAGAATTTATTGTCTTCGTAGGCTCGAGTCCATGCGTTGTGACGGACATCTGGATACTCAGTGTATGTCGGAGTTCCACCAGCTTTCTTCAAAGCTTCAACCATTTCCCGGCTACGCTCCACTGGCACGGTGGGATCTTTTGCGCCATGAAATACCCAGATCGGAATTTGGGCGATTTGCTTGGCTAATTCCGTTCGGCCTCCTCCGCAGACCGGCGCAGCAGCGGCAAAAAGTTTAGGACGTAGCGTGATTGCCGCAAACGTACCGTAGCCTCCCATTGACTGCCCCGTGACATATATCCTGTCAGGATCAATGGCGTGTTTGGTTTGCAATGACGAGATCAGTTCAAAAAGCGTCTTGAGCGTTTCACCATTCCAGCGCTGGCTCTTTTTGACTGTCGGTGCAATAACGTAGCAAGGGTATTGTTTTCGCCTTTCCGATTTGCCGAGTGCCACGTTTGCGTGGCAATTACGTTCCCAGTTATTCTTTCCCCTGCCCCCGCTGCCGTGCAGGGAAATCACCAGTGGATATGTCTCCTCAGTCTTTACCTTTTCAGGCTTCATAATAGCGTAGCGAAGGACATTGCCTGAGGGGGCTTTGAACTCGGTTTTAATGAAATCCAGAGCATATGCATTGCCCTCCTCGGCCACCACCAGCACCATGGCTGCGATTGTTGTTAGTAGTATGTGTTTCATTTCCCTTCAGATTTCAATTCTTCACCCGTCTTGCCGCCGTGTTTGCGGAGGAGGTTGGCGGTTTCTTTTTTGGCGGCTTTAACTTCAGGCTGTTGCCAAGAATATACAAATTCGGCATAATCCAGCGGTGTTTCGCCATCATTATCCTTCGCGTTAACATCAGCACCTTTAGCAATTAGGAATTCCGCACATCCTTTGTGACCAAACATTCCCGCAGCATGCAAAGGACGCCCACCACGAGCGCTCTCCTTCGCATTCACATCCCCGCCAGAAATTAACAACTCTTTAATAAATTCAATATTATTAGCAGCAACAGCATTCCAAATATTTGTTTTCGGAGCCAATTCTATTCCCGTCTTGCCGCCGTGTTTGCGGAGGATGGCCGTAACTTCCTTGCGACCATATCTAAGCGCCCAATACGTAGGAGTATTCCCAATCTTATCCCTCTGGTTTACATCCGCACCTTTGGCAAGAAGTAGTTCAACAATTTCCTTATAACCCCCTTCAGCTGCATAATGCAATGGAGCAAAACCGTATTTTTTGTCCAACACATGAATGTCTGCCCCAGCATCTAAATGTTTTTTTACGGCTTCGATATTTCCCTGATCGGCAGCTCGCCAAATTCCTCTAGGTGGTGGTGCAGGTGCGATAAGTCTTCCAACACACCCCACCAGCATCACGGCTGCGATTGTTGTGAGTAGGAGGTGTTTCATTTAGCGTTCAAGTGGTGGAGTGGGTTGGTTTAACTCTTCACTCGAAAAGCACTCGAAAACCGAAGTATCAACCACGGGATACCAAACAATAGAAACGCAGCCAACTTGAACGCACCCATGAGGAGGTAATTCAGCATCTTCGCGTCATAGGTGAACTGTTCCATCCTGACCTCCTCGATCCCAAACATCGCACCGTGGATAATGGCCATCTCATCCCCAGCAATAACAATTCCGAATAGCCAAAGTAACAGGATACCAATGGAGATCAGTAACGCCCGTAGGCAAAACTTCTCAACCGCCCGACAACACTCATTTGAAATTAGCGTATTCATAGCGAGTCGACCGTCATCCCGTTGAGCGCAGTTTTCAAGCCGTTTTAACTGTTGCCGCAGAGGTGGGTTGGTTATTTCCCTTCAGCTTTCAATTCTTCGCTTGTCTTGCCGCCGTGTTTACGCAGGAGGTCGGCGGTTTCAGTTTCATCATTTCTGATGGCCCGATCTAGCGGTGTTTTGCCGTCATCACCCTTCGCATTCACATCCGTGCCTTTGGCCATTAGTAGTTCAGCCATTTCCTTTTGACCTTCAAGAGCCGCAAAATGCAAAGGAGTCACTCCACTATCATCATCCTTCGCATTCACATCCGCACCTTTATCGATTAGTAGTGCGGCCACTTCCTTGTGAACTCTATCGACCGCAAAATGCAAAGGAGTCAATCCACCACTCTTATGCCTCGCATTCACATCCGTGCCAGCAGCCAAGTGTTGTTTGACGGCTTCGATGTTTCCAGTTGCCGCAGCTTCCCAGATTGAGATGTCTGGTGCTTTGGCTGTCGGCTGCGACTCACCACACCCCACCAGAAGCACGGCTGCGATTGTTGTGAGTAGGAGGTGTTTCATTTGCCAGCGGCTTTCAGTTCTTTCTTGGTCTTCCCGCCGTGTTTGCGGAGGAGGTCGGCGATTTTACAGGTTGGTTTTCCACTAAATCAATAGGAGTGAGCGTATTAACAGTCATTGCGTTCACATCTGCACTTTCGGTGATCAGTAACCTAATCCTTCACGCTCACTTTTCCAGCGTGTTCAAAAACGACATAAACGGCAGTAACACTAATATCATAAACCAAGGGTCAATCATGTTTGTCAATTTCTCTGAGCAACTGGTCAGCCCGACGGCCCTCGGGAGAATCGGGAACACGGTGGACAAATCTCGCCAGATGATGCCGCGCGTATGAGTTACCGGCCCGCGCCAATTCGATAGCCTCATCAAAGCCACTATCACTATAAGAGAAATCGCGCGGAACGACCGTCATGTTCTCCCGTTTCCAGTAATACTTAAGCTCATCACTATCCCAGTCCCGGTAGACCTGCTCCCAGCCAAACGGGCTGAAATTACTCAGGTGCGGCTCCAGCATGTGCTCTGCAATCGGGTCACCAATCGCCTGATAGCGATTATCCAGTGAAACCCGCAGCCGGTCATCCGTCTCGTTGGGGAGTGCCATGTGAATTGTCAGGGCGGGAAAAATCAGTGTGTCACCAACTTGGTAATCAGTACTGAACCATGCATCTTTCAACTCGGGATGATCAGTTATGTTGACCTGCAGGCTACCTGCCCCTAGGGAGAAGTGGTGATCGACAACTCGTTTGATGCGATTAGACCCCCGTAGGACCGCCAGTCCGCCTAACTTGCTGGGACAATCTCCGACAGGAGTCCAGCAGGTCAGATTGTCCGTGCTGCCCTGAAAATGAACAAAGTCCTGGTGGATCGGCGTGGTGTGGTCGGTGTACTTCGGGAACCAAAGTCGGGCGACTTTCTGTGGCTGCGGTAAGATCGGACGGCCAACGATCTTTTCGATCACGTCGAGTACTTCCGGCCAGTGAGCAGACTCATGAAATGACTGCAGTCTGTACAACTCGTGGTAGACATCCGTGTACTCTGGATCTCCCTCAGTGCAGCGGGCATCAATATTTGCAATTCCCTCGATTGGATCGGTCCCCGGGACCAGCCAACCACCCTGCTGCATTACGCTTAGCATCTCACGCCTTAAGGCGAGCAACTTGCCGGGATCCTGTAACTGGCGAAAAAACAGATAACCATCCTCGTCGATGCGGCGACGAAGCTCCTCGACATCATCGAGTGCATCATTTGATACCTTAAATTCTATCCACTCCATGGAGATATCTGTCATGCGTTAAGGACACTCAATAGCCATAAGAGACTGAACACTCGTGGCCGCGATGCCAGTTTTCAAGCCGTTTTAACTGTTCCCGCTAAGGGGGATTGGTTTAGTTACCAGCAGCTTTCAATTCTTCACCCCTACTTGCCGCCGTGTTTGCGGAGGAGGTCGGCGGTTTTCGCGTGGCTGCGCCAGTTGGCCCAATCTAGCGGTGTTTCGGCATCTTCATTCTTCGCATTCACATTCGCACCTTTAGCAATCAGTAGTTCGGCGATTTCCTTGTGGCCGTTACGCGCCGCCTGATGCAAAGGAGTCCATCCATTTACATCCTGCGGATTCACATCCGCACCATTGGCAATTAGCAGTTCAACGATTTCCTTGCGACCATGCCAAGCCGCCTTACGCAAAGGAGTCCATCCATCAATATCCTTCGCATTCACATCTGCGCCCTTGTCAATAAGCAGTTCGGCGACTTCCTTGTGACCCCAAGAAGCCGCAAGATGCAAAGGAGTCGATCCCTTCTCATCCTTCGCATTCACATCCGCACCTGCAACCAAGTGTTGTTGGACGGCTTCTATGTCTCCTTTTTCGATTGCTTCGCGTAGCTTCATAAGCCTGAAGTGCGTTAAACGATAGCAGACCACCTAGAACCCACCAGAAGCACGGCTGCGATTGTTGTGAGTAGGAGGTGTTTCATTTTCCTTCAGCTTTTAATTCTTCACTCGTCTTGCCGCCGTGTTTACGGAGGAGGTCGGCGATTTCTTTCTTACCTTTGGCCAAATCTAGCGGTGTATCGCCATCCTCCATCTTCGCATTCACATCCGCGTCTGCGGCGATTAATAATTCGGCGGTTTCAAAGTGACCCTTCCAAGCCGCAAGATGCAAAGGAGTCGATCCATCATCATCAAACTTCGCATTCACATCCGCGCCTTTAGCGATTAGGAGTTCGACGATATCCTTGCGACCCCAACCAGCCGCCTCATCCAAAGGAGTCCCACCAGTCTTATCCTTCGCATTCACATCCGTGCCAGAATCCAAGAACTGTTTGACCGCTTCGATATTTCCTAACGCAGCAGCCTCGTGAATTGAGATGTCTGGTGCTTTGGCTGTCGGCGGTTCTGGCTGTGACGCTTCGGCAACTGGTTCAGTCGGTTTCGCTTCAGCTGGCGGAGCCGACTGCTGCGCCTTCCCACACCCCACCAGAAGCACGGCTGCGATTGTTGTGATTAGGAGGTGTTTCATTTGCCAGCGGCTTTTAGTTCCTTCTTGGTCTTCCCGCCGTGTTTGCGGAGGAGGTCGGCGGTTTCAGTGTGTTTGTACGCGATGGCCCAATCTAGCGGTGTATGGCCTTCCTCAATCTTCGCATTCACATTCGCACCGTTGACGATAAACAGTTATGAGAACGGCCGAGTGACATGATGGGTAGTTGATTTTCATTTTTTTTCTTTTAAATCTTAATTTTAACACTCCGGAAGGTCATCGATCACGGGAACCCCCGTTGGCGGGCATCAGTCGAGATCAACGGTCACGCGCCCGCAGGCTACCCGCCCTCGAGCCGGTTGGAAAGAAACGAGCGGTTGGATTGCCTTCGGGCGCTTACTCGTAAAGCCGGTCGGGGAGGATCGAGCTTTCCCATTGCGAGTCATCGATGGCGGTGACGCGTTCGAGCGAGCCCGGCGTCAGGCCCGCGTCGATCGCCTCGCGCAGGGTCGTGCCGCCGGAGAGAATGTCGATCGGCAGCTTAACGGTCTCGTATTCGTACGGCGGCTGCCGCCAGGCGAATTGCTCCGGCCAGAGCCTGGCGATACAGCCGAGCATCGCAACGGTGAATCGATAAGAGCAAAGCGCCCGGGGATTTGTCGGGTGCAGAAATAAACCGCCGCACGACTGTTGCGCGAACTTTTGAAAAGTCGGCTCGAAGCGGTAGGGACGCGCGCACAGTCCATCGAACTCAAATTTCTCGAGCTCGTTCAGGAGCGCCATTGGCTCGATGTACGGAGCGCCGCACAGCTCAAACGGTGTGGTCGTGCCTCGGCCCTCGGACAGCATTGTGCCCTCCAGCAGGACTTGCCCGGGATAGACCAATGCGCCTTCGAACCGCGGCAAATTCGGCGATGGCGGAATCCACGGCCGGCCATGCTCGGGCCAGAACGAGTCTCGGCGATAGCCCTCCATCGGCACCCAGTGGAGATCGGCGCCGATTTCGCATTCGCGGTTGAGGTACCTCGCGGCTTCGGCCAGCGTGAGGCCGTGCCGCATCGGCATCGGCACCCGGCCGACGAAGCTGGCGAATTCCGGATTCAGGATCGGCCCCTCAATGATGTCGCCGCCGAGTGGATTGGGCCGGTCGAGCACGACGACAGCGATGCCCTTTTCCGCCGCCGCCTCAAGACAAAGGCTCAGCGTCCAGAGGTAAGTGTAGACGCGCGTGCCGACGTCCTGCAGGTCGACGACCAAAACATCGAGACCCTCGAGCATCTCCGGGGTCGGTTTTCGCACATCGGCGTAGAGACTGTGCACCGGGATCTTTCGCAGCGGATCGAGCACGTGCGGCGTCTCAATCATGTTGTCCTGCTGTTCGGACCACAGGCCGTGCTGCGGCCCAAACAACGCCGCCAACTGGCCCGGCAGACTCTCGTCGAGGACTTCATCGGCGGTCCGGAAGCCGGAGTCGATCGACGCCTGATTCATCACCAGGCCGAAGCGGGTGCCGCGCAGGATCTCTGGAGGATTGGCTGCGCAGACTTCGAGGCCGGGACGAAACTCAGTCATGGATCAGGAACCCTTTGCGCTGTTAAACAGCTTGTTGTGCATCCAGCCTGTGCAAAAAGTCACAGTCGAGCCGACCAAGGCAAACCAAGGCCAAGCCAGCGACGTGCCGAACTTGATCGCACTCATGACGATCAAGCCAACGACCAAGCCAACGAGCGCCGAGTTAGTGCCGACCCTGCCCTTGGCCAAGCCGAGAGCGAAGACGCCGAGGATGATTCCGGTCGTGAACCCCTGGATGGCCAGCACGTTGCCGATCACCGACGATTCGAGCCATTGCCCGGAGATGCCGACGACGATCTGGGCGATGCCAAAGGCGACTGTCAGCCACTTGGCCAAGCGCAACCGGCTGCTGTCACTGTTGATTGTGAGGATGTCGTTGACCAGCACCGTGGCGCTGGAGTTGAGCGAACTCGACAGGGTTGACATCGCTGCGGAGAACAACGCGCCGAGCACGACGCCAAGCACGCCGACCGGCATCTTGTCGACGATGAACGTCGCGAAAACCCAGTCACTCTTGGGGAATGGCTCGCGTGGTGGGTTCTGGCTGTAATAGGCTAACAGCGCGGTGCCGATCAACAGGAACAACGCAAACTGCAGCAACACCACGATGCCGCTCAGTCGCAACGCCAGCGCCGCTTCGCCTTGGCTGCGGGCGCTCAAATAACGCTGCACCATCAACTGATCGACGCCATGGGTGCCGACCGCCAGGACGCCGCCGCCGATCAAGCCGGCCCAAAACAGGTACGTGCCAGTCAGGTCGAAATCGAAGTGAAAGATCCGCAGCTTGTCGCCGTCCGGCGCGGCGTGGGCCAAGTCGGTGACAGCACCCCAGCCTCCCTCGATCGAACCGAGCAGAATCCAGAACGCGATCGCAGCGCCGAGCATGTACACCACGAACTGGATAAAGTCGGTCCAGATTACCGCGCGGATGCCACCGGCGAAAGTGTAAACGATTGTTGCGACACCGAGGGCGATGATCGCACTGTTCATGTCGATTTTGGCAACGTGCTGCAACACGATCGCGCCGAGGAACAACCGGAAGCCATCGCCGAGAGTGCGAGTGATGATAAACAACAGGCTCGCAGCGCGCTTCACAACGCTTCCGAAGTGCCGGTCGAGAACTTCGTAGGCCGTAAACAACTCACCGGCGAAGTACCTCGGCAGCAGTGTTGAAGACACGATCCACCGGCCGAGGATGTAGCCAAGCGGCAGCTGCAGAAAGCCCAAGTCCCCGGTGTAGGCCACCCCGGGCACGCTCAGGAAAGTGATCGTGCTGGTCTCGGTCGCAACGATCGAACACATCACAGCCCACCACGGCATACTGCGCCCCCCGACCATGAACTCAGCGGAGCTGCGGGTGCCGCGGCCCATCCACATTCCGAACACGACCATGCCGAGCAGGTAGCCACAGAGAAGTGTCGCGTCGATCCAGTGAATATTCACGGCGACAGTGTGTGTGAGGGACATGTCCGGAACAAGCCATACTCCGAATCCGCCACCAAACCTCACGCGAAGCCGCAAAAGCGCGAAGAAAAAGAGAGGAACGTTGGCCCGCCCGTCTGCCCATGAGCAATGCCGCCGTCCGCGCCATGGACACGGTCACCGACTTTTTGGTCAAACCGGACGGCAGCCCGGGCATGTAGATGGACGCTAGAATTGGATGCGATAGAACTGTTGCTCGGCATCCGGCGCGGGCGCAGTGATTTTGAAACCACCGGCTTCGGCCTCGACTGAGGCGCCGGCCACCTCGGCAAAGGCTTCTCCCAAGGCTACCGTGGATTGCAGTAAAAGTTGCCCCGGGGAGAGTTCCCCGCCGGCAAGGCTCACATGCAACTCGACGCTGTTTTCCAAGACGTTGATTGTTGTGATCTCCAGGATAGACGCCTCGGTGCCGGAGCCAAGGTCGTGGACCACCAGATTATCGACCAAGCCAAAGGAGGTGGCCGGGTTGTCGGACACCGAGGAGAAGGCGTCGTAGTAGCCGACGAAGATGTTGCCCTCGGTCGTGAACGCGCCGAGCGCCTGTTCCAGCGTGGCAATGGTCACGCCGTCGATCGCCCACGTCACACTGTCGCCGATCTTGGTGATGGACACCTGACGCCATGCGAAGCCAACCGCTCCGTTGGCAACCGCACCGGTTTGTTTGCCCGGGAAGGCTGCGGCCTGCGCGGCGGGAGGGCTTTGTCCGGGGAACGCGTCGGCGTAATGAGCGTTGGTGTTGTTGCGGGAGTCAGCGGCGGTGCCTGCCGCATAAGCGCCGGACTCGGCGTCTTGGCGAGCCCCGCCGATGTGGGCGCGGAAGTCGCCGGAGTTGCCGGATCCACCTTCGCCGGTGACTCCAAACCAAGCGCCGTCGACGCTGTCAGCAGCCCATTGCAAATGGTCGCCGGTGGTCCCAACCCCGGCCGTGAAAAACTCGGTGGAGCCGCCACCACCGCCTGGGAAGGGGCCGTTGGCGTTGATCCACATGTCGAACTTGACCTGATAATCGCCGGTGAAATTGGCACCAACCGGCGAGATACTGACCGCCTCGGCACCGGTGGGGGCGGCGATGTTGACTTCAAACTTCACCCCGATCGTGGAGCCGTCGGAGTTCGGGGCCGCCGGGATGCCGTCGGCGCTGTAGTCGTAACCGAACGTCACGGCGGTGTCGTCGGTTGACTTGTTGACGATCCAACCCGTGTTGTCTGCGGAATCCAGATCATTGCCCCAAAGAGTTACCTCTGGTTCCGGCGCCGGCCCGGTGTCTTCCTTGTCATTGTCGTTGAGCACGATGACCGCTGAGGCTGCGGCACCGATGAAGTAAGCGTCACTCTTCGCGACGTCGATCCGGATGGTTTCCGCCGCTTCCACTTCGTCATCATCGATGGAGGTCAACAGAACGGTGACCTCGGCGCTGCCGGCCGGCAACATGATCTCGCTCGCGGCTCCGCTGTAATCGGTGCCCAGTTGAGCGTCGCCGGAGACTTCCAAAAGAACCGTTAACGCTGCATCGGTTGATCCTTCGCGGGAGACAACGATCGTGCCGGTGTCGCTGGAGTCCCCCTCGGTCATTGCGCTGTCGGTGGCGTTTACGCTGACGACGGTTACGCCGCCTTCGGATTCCAAGGGAACCACGCGGACGTTGTCGTAAATGACGAACGTGTCCGGTGAGCCGATGGAGGAAAACTGATCATTCATGCCGAGCATGAACACACCCTCGGTGAATTCGCCACGATCGGTGACGGTGAATATTGGGACTTGGTTCACTTTCATTGTCACCAAACCATCAACGTGGCGGATCTCGACGTCGGCCCAGACCGGATCGGGCTGGCCGCCATTGCTGCTGGGAGAACCGGGGCCGCTGAACGACAGGCCCGAAATGTACGGCGGGCTGGGGATCAGCGTGGCGAAGTCCGAGGCTGGCAAGGAATTCTTCAGGTCTGCGCCGACATAGCTTGCGTAGGAGCGGTTGTTGCTGCCGTCGGTTACCACGCCAAACCAGACACCATCGCCGGTGGCTGCGTTGCGGGAGACGATGTCGCCGGAATGGTTGACTCCGAAAATGGCGTGTTCGGTTGTTCCAGCACCCGAGCCGGCGCTCAGGAACATGTCGAACCGAACCGCATAATTCCCACTAAAAACCTGATCCTTGGGAAAGACGTTAACACCGGCTGCGCCATTGGCGGTATCATCATTTTTGTTGACCTGCAGATACAATCCCAAGGTGCTCTCATCGGTGGTGTGGGGCGCCGGCGGGATTGACAACTCCGAATAATCCACGGCGAACGTCGCGGTGTAGTCCTCGACACCATTGATGGCGCCGAACTGCAAATTCCAGTCGGCACTTGAATCAGCGTTGAACTCGTCGGCGAAGATGATTTCCTCCTCGGCGTAATCGTCATCCCTGATGGTGGCCGTGGCGGTGGCGGATTCACCGACGGCGTATCCCGCACCTGCCGCCACAGTGAGTTCGATGGTTTCATTTCCTTCCACTTCCGCGTCATCGAGGGTAAACACTTCGACAATGGCTTCGGTCTCAAAGGCGAAGATTTCCAAGTCGGCGAAATCTCCCTCGTAGTCTGCATCTGCCGTGGCGCTGCCACCCACCTTGATTGTCACGGCCAAGTCTTCACTGTCATCACCGGTTCGGGTAATAGTGTAACTGATCAGGTCTCCTTCGTGCCGCTCGTACGCCTGGGCATCGGTCGCCGTGATGGAGACGGTTGCCGTATCGCCGTCGTCGGCCAGAATCGCGGTGGCCGTGTATTCGTGGTTGATCTCGTAAGCCTCCCGGTCGAGCTTCAGGCTGGCGATGATGGTCTCTTCCAGTTCCCCCAGCTTGTCATCGACCGGCGTGACAACAAACGAGGCCGATTCGGCCCCGGCGGGAATGGTGACACTTTTGCTTTCCACGGTGTAGTCGACCCCCTCGGTTGCGGTTCCGCCGATGATAACATCGAGGGTTTTGGCTTCGGCCGTGTCCCCGGAACGGTGAACCGTGAACTCAATGGTATCGCCGCCGGATTCGACGCCGGCGTCATCGGTCGCCTCCACGCTCAGCAACGGTATGCCCGGGTCTTTGTCCAGATTCACGACCCGGATATTGTCGTACACGACAAAATTATCCTCCTTCGGGTTGGCGATGGAATTGAACAGATCCATGTATCCCAGCATGACCGTCCCCTCGGTGCGCACGCCAAAAAATTCGTCAGACGCAGGTCGTGAGGCGATCACCATGCCATTCATCACCCAGGACAAAACATCGTCATCCTGGCGTACTTCCACGGACACCCAGTTTTTCCCCGGGGCACCCTGGGTCTCAAAAGCAGGCGAGGGAAAGAGGAATTGGTACACCGGATGTGTGTTATTCTTGCCGACCATCCCGGCGAGATCCGGCGGCAGGGGGCTGACGGTTCCCGAATCGTCAGCCTCGAAACTGTAGTAGTCCGTTCCGCTACCGCCTTCGCCATCCACGCCAAACCAGACGCCGTCACCAGTGGGTTGGGATGACCAGCCGACCTGCTCCCCCGATTGGTTCATACCGAAAATGGCGTGCTCCGTGGAACCGGTGCCGCCCCCGGCCGGGCCGTTGTAGTTGATCCACATATCGAACCGTACGGCATAGTTCCCGCTGAAATTCTGTTTGGCGGGAAACAGGTTGACGCCCATGGCTTCGCTCCCGGTGGTGTCGTCGTTGTTGTTCACCGAAATCCTCACCCCCCGGGTCGATTTGTCCCCGCTGTTCGGTGCCGGCGGGATCCCGCGAGTGCTGTAGTCGAAGGCGAAGTCCACGGTAAAATCCCCAAGCGCAGCGTCGTAAGCGTCGTCATTCTCGTCGGCGTTTGTGCCGCTGAGGACGATCCAGTTGGCTGAGGTGTCCGTGTTAAAATCGTCTTCAAACAGGACCTGGGCGAACCCGTTCAATGAAAACGTGAAAAAGGCGGCGACAAGAAGCCGTGCCCAATGGGATACAGAGGAGGATTTCATGATGTTACTTATTTGATAGTTATTTGCTGATATGGGTTTTAGGTTGCAAGCGATTGCTTATCAGGTGACTGAAGTAAGTCCAGAAGGAACGCCAGAAAAAAATCTCACTGTTTTACACACGCCGACAACTCGACTCCCAAATCTGTTCAGTCCCCTTGAACGGCTTCACCACTACCCGAGCCCGGTAACCATAGCTCTTGGCTGAACCCCAAGAATACGGTCCAGTAAACCAGAGGGGCAATCGGAGCGGCCTACAAGCTTTACTCGGCGGGCGATTGCAGCTTACATCGGGTTGGTGCTGATTCCACACGATGAGATTTGGTGGATGCCATTTTCAGAGGTTAGGGGCAGGCATTCGGTCTGCACCAATATTGAGCGAGACGGGCTGGCTGAGTACCGCGGTGCCACCGATGCCCTAAAAAAATGGCAACAGAAGTGGCACCAACAATTTGAATGTTCAAAAACCTCCGTAAACTTTGACTGAAATGAACATAGAGTTTTCCTTTGTCGATTGATCATGAATCCTTTTTCCGCTATGCCCAATAATCTACCGCTTGGCCAAGCGCAAAATCGGCGCGACTTTCTTTGGCGCTCGGGCGGTGGATTGGGCGGCATCGCCCTTGCCGGCATGCTCGGACGCGACGGCGTGCTTGCAGATACAGCGGCAACCCGCCAGCCGGTCGGCCTGCACCACGTGCCCAGGGCCAAGCGAGTGATTCAGTTGTTCATGGGCGGTGCAGCGAGTCATTTGGACTTGTTCGACTACAAGCCGGAGCTTCTCAAACGCCATGGTCAAAAATGGGATCCGGGCGAAACGATCGAGTTGTTCCAAAGTTCCCCAGGCAATACATTCAAATCGCCCTGGGAATGGTCGCAGCACGGCCAGTGCGGTAAGCCGCTGACCTCCATCGTGTCGGAACTTGGCCAATGCGTGGATGACATAACATTCATTCACAATGTCGTCGGTAAAACCGGCGTTCATAGCCAGGCCACCTACCTGCAGTCGACCGGCTTTCAGCGCCCCGGTTTCCCCGGGATGGGAGCTTGGGTGAGCTATGGTTTAGGCAGCCTAAATGACAATCTGCCAACATTCGTGGTATTGCCGGATCATCGAGGCTATGCCTCCAACGGGCCAAAAAACTGGAGTTCCGCATTTCTCCCAGCAGCGCATCAGGGCACGACACTGTTCCCAGGACGGGCCAATCCGATCGCCGATCTTCATCCGCCGAAAGGTTCGTTTGTGAACCCCGAGAGCGAGACAGACACCCAATCACTATTGGCCAAGTTCAACCGAAGACACGCCGCGACGCGCGCGACCGACTCGCGGTTGGACGCCCGAATCAAGTCGTACGAACTTGCGGCCCGCATGCAGTTGAGTGCCCCTGAGGCACTCGATATTTCCGGTGAACCCAGCCACATCAAGCGGCTATATGGTCTTGATCATAATATCAAAACCTGGCCCAAGGAAATCAACGAGATCGAGGAGATCGACTACTTCTCCCGCAAGTGCGTCGTCGCGCGGCGACTGCTCGAGCGTGGCGTGCGCTTCGTCCAGATTTGGTCCGGGAACGACAACGGATTCCCGCGCCGCAACTGGGACTCGCACGAGGATATCCAGCGCGATCATGGTCCACTCGCTCGCGGCATGGCGCGCGGCACGGCAGCGCTGATCCTTGACCTCAAACAACGAGGCATGCTTGACGACACGATCATTCTTTGGACGACCGAGTTCGGCCGGATGCCGTGCGCCCAGGGCAGCAAGGGACGGGAT
>ERZ651768.1849-NODE-1849-length-15167-cov-3.659443_pt1 | contig 15167 bp, 10 predicted proteins | sample MGYA00514754_ERZ651768 | MGnify/ENA metagenome assembly ERZ651768
AATAGACTTTCGATTCACAGTTGTTTTGCTTGTTGATCTCGTACTTAATAACGTTGAACTCAAGACTGTCGAGCACACTCCTCATGGAATAGAACTGGTTCTTCGTTTTCACGACAATCTCATCAAATCCGTTGTCTAGTGCCCAGACCTCCTGCTCCTCACTGAGCGCGCGGAAATGCCCTTGGCCTCGCCAGTCTCGACGAGTTGCGCCGATCCAGCTATACAGTATTTTTCGCTCGCTAAAATCAAGACAGCTAGTCAACCGAACGACGAGATCCATGAGCTTCGGTTCAGACTCTTCGAGCCTTAGCTCATGCGCAACCTTGTAAGAGACAGGGACGACAGTCGCTGGATCATCAGGTAATGGCGCCTCGGCCATTAGAATTTGATGATCGCGGCCATCCAGGCGTTGAATCACTTCGATCGCTGTCTTCCGCCTGGGAAACTCGCCGAAATACTCCTCGATGTACTGAATCTCCAGAGCACCCTGCTGTAGCGAGTACTGCCTGATTTGGTATTCCATCGGCCCCATCACTACTCACAACTCTTACGTAAGCTCAGCGTGTGTCCTACCCAAGATTTGGGGCCAACCAGCGTTTGACTTCATCCACCGGCTGCTGTTTGCGAGCGGCGTACGCTTCCACTTGATCCTGACCAATCCGGCCAACGGTGAAGTATCGCGCCTCCGGATGACCGAGGTAGAGCCCACTCACGCTGGCAGCAGGCATCATTGCGCACGACTCAGTCAGTCTGACACCCACTCGCTCAGCATCAAGCAAACGGAACAATCTGACCTTCTCGCTGTGATCGGGACACGCTGGATAGCCAAACGCCGGGCGGATACCACGGAACCGCTCAGCGAGTAAATCCTCATGCGTCATCTGCTCCGCTACACCGTACTGCCATTCGCGCCTGACGCGTGCGTGTTGGTACTCCGCGAATGCCTCGGCCAGTCGGTCAGCGAGGGCTTTTGTCATAATCGCGTGGTAGTCATCGTTATCGCTCTTAAATTCTGCGACTACCTCCTCCACGCCGAAACCACCGGTGACAGCGAAAGCACCGATATAGTCGGTGCGGTTGCTATCACGAGGCGCAACATAGTCAGCGAGAGATCGATTCGGCCGTCCGTCAGCCATCACGCCTTGCTGACGGAGCATCGGAAATCGAGCTAACTCGCGTGTTCGGTCCGTGTCAGTGTAGACAGCGATTGACTCCTCGTCGGCATCCGCTGGCCAGAATCCGTACACCCCTCGTGCCTTGATGAGGCGCTCGTCTACTATCCGGCCGAGGAGCACCTGGGCGTGACCGTACAGTTCCCGGGCTGCTGACCCATACTTTGGATGGTCAAGAATCTGAGGGAATCGCCCCTTAAGTTCCCAAGCCGAGAAGAAAAAAGTCCAGTCGATATAGGGCACGAGATCGTCCAGTGGCACATCGTCTATTACTCGCGTGCCATTAAACGACGGTACCGGTAACTCTGCGGTTGTCCAATCAAACCGGAGACGATTGGCTCGACTTTCTTTGAATGTTAGTAAGGGCTTCGTGCTTCGGCTGGCATAGGTTTCCCTAATCTCCGCCTGCGCACGGCTGTTCTCCGCATTGAATTCGTCTTGAGCCGAAGGGCTTAACAGACACGATACAACATCAACCACCCGAGACGCGTCTAGGACGTGGACCGTGCTCTGGCTATACTCCGGTGCGATCTTGACTGCCGTGTGCTGCCGGCTTGTCGTGGCACCACCAATTAGCAGTGGCAGCGAAAAGTCTCGGCGTTCCATCTCCTTGGCTACATAGACCATCTCATCGAGTGATGGGGTAATGAGCCCACTAAGACCGATAAGATCGGCGCCCTCATCAACCGCCTTTTGGAGTATCGTGTTGCACGGTACCATAACTCCGAGATCGATAACCTTGTAGTTATTGCAGCTTAGAACAACACCAACAATGTTTTTTCCTATATCGTGCACGTCACCCTTGACGGTAGCCATCACCACCTTAATCGGTTGCGTATCGCTGCCCGACCTTTGTTTATCAGCCTCCATGAACGGTTCAAGATAGGCCACCGCCTTCTTCATTGACCGTGCACTTTTCACCACCTGCGGCAAGAACATCTTGCCTGCCCCGAACAGGTCTCCGACAACCTTCATGCCCTGCATGAGCGGGCCTTCGATGACCTTCAGAGGGCGCGAATATTGCTGTCTCGCTTCCTCCACGTCAGCATCAATGAAGTCCACAATCCCGTGTACAAGCGCGTGCGATAGTCTGGCTTCGACAGAAGCCTCTCGCCACGCCAGATCGGCCTCTCGCGTTGTGCCTTCGCCCTTCACCGATTTAGCGAACGTCACTAACCGCTCGGTGGCATCCGGCCGGCGATTGAAAATGATGTCCTCAACATGCTGCAACAGCTCCTGAGGAATGTCCTCATAGACAACCAGCTGTCCCGCATTGACGATCGCCATGTCAAGTCCGGCCCGAATGGCGTGATAAAGGAAGGCCGAGTGGATAGCCTCTCGAACAACGTTGTTGCCCCGGAAGGAGAACGACAGATTACTTACGCCACCACTTACCTTGACGCCGGGACATGTGTCCTTAATACCCTTGATAGCTTCAAGGAAATTAACCGCGTAGTTGTTATGCTCCTCGAGGCCAGTTGCAACTGCCAGAATGTTCGGATCAAAAATAATGTCGTGTGGATCGAAGTCAATCTCTTTAGTTAATATTTGATAGGCGCGCTTACAGATTTCGACCTTGCGCTCCACCGTGTCAGCTTGACCAACCTCATCGAACGCCATGACAACAACACCTGCCCCATAGCGCTGTGCCAGGGTCGCCTTCCGAAGAAAGTCCTCTTCACCTTCCTTGAGGCTAATTGAATTAATGATCGGCTTGCCCTGGACACACTTCAGCCCAGCTTCAATGACCGACCACTTAGAACTATCGATCATGAACGGAACCCTTGCGATCTCTGGCTCTGTAGCAATGAAATTTAGAAAACGCGCCATTGCCTGCTCGGACTCGAGCATTGCCTCATCCATATTGACGTCAACGAGGTTGGCGCCCCCTTGGACTTGCTCCATGGCGACCGAACTGGCGTCGGAATATTCCTCGCTCTTAATAAGGCGAGCGAAGCGTGCAGATCCAGTCACATTCGTTCGTTCGCCGATCATTTGAAAGTTGCTATCAGTATCAATCGTCAGCACCTCGAGACCGGAAAACTGGGTCCTCCGCTCTAGCGTCGGCACAATGCGGGGGGGCAGTCCTGAAACGGCCTGCGCGATTGCCCGGATGTGATCAGGTGTCGTACCGCAACAGCCACCGACAATGTTAACCAAACCACTTTCGGCGAACTCTCGTAGCAGCTGGCTTGTTTCGTCAGGGAGTTCGTCGTAACCACCAAATTCATTAGGTAAGCCTGCGTTTGGGTAGCAACTGACGAAGGTACTGGCCTGATTCGATAGCTCCGCCAGATACGGGCGCATTTCCCTGGCTCCAAGGGCGCAGTTGATGCCGACTGAAAAGGGGAGCGCATGCCGAGTGGACACATAGAACGCGTCAATCGTCTGTCCCGACAACGTCCGACCACTGCGGTCAGTCACCGTCACCGATAACATCACCGGAACGTCGTAGCCGCGCTGCTCAAACTCCTCACGAAGCGCAACAATCGCGGCCTTAGCGTTGAGCGTGTCAAAGATCGTCTCAACGAGCAGCAGGTCCACTCCACCGTCAAGTAGGCCACGTGCCTGTTCCGCATAGGCGTCACGAAGCGCATCAAATGTGATCGGTCGAGCCGCTGGATCGTTCACATCAGGAGAGATCGACAGGGTGCGATTAGTCGGACCGATGGCTCCCGCCACAAATCTCGGACGGTTTGGTGTTCGGTTGGTCCAGACGGTCGAGGCGCGCTTGGCGAGTCGGGCAGCCTCCACGTTTAACTCATAGACGATCGCTTCAAGGCCGTAGTCTGCTTGTGAGACTGAGGTCCCGTTGAATGTGTTGGTCTCGATGATGTCACTGCCAGCTTCGAGATATTCGTGATGTATGTTCTCAATTACGTCCGGTCGCGTGAGAACTAGGAGGTCGTTGTCTCCCTTGAGATCGCGGTCATGTTCGCGGAAGCGGTTGCCCCGAAAATCAGCCTCTGACAACCCACGCCGTTGGATCATCGTGCCCATCGCACCATCCACTAGCAGGATCCGTCCGGCGAGTGCCTGAGTGAGCTGAGAACGCACTTCCCCCCGACTTTGAAGGGCACCATTCAGTTGAGATTCTTCAGACATTGCGTTCGATCTTTCGTCGGTCGGCGTCCAGAAATTTCGTAATCACCCTTTCCCCCACCAGGCCATCGGCGCCTCGCAGTGACTGTAACAGGATTACGTTGTCCTCCAGTGGCAGTCGATCAAGTCAGCGCAACCTCCGAAAATGTTTAAGACCTAACGCCGACACGATAGATATATTATTGCAGGATTCGGCCGCCTGCCTCTGATTCCAGAATCGAAACCTTAGAGAAACAACCAAATTGTCCTACTGTCAGCCGCATGCCTGGCGACCCAAGAACGGTTAAACTCACCAGCTGGCTCTGGCTGCTTTGCGGCCTACTCGGCCTCGCGGGGCCAATCGGTCTCGTGCTCGAAGCCTCCAGACTAATCGGAGGCCTCGCGTATGGGGACCTAGTCAGTGGAACGGTACTTACGATCCGCGTTATTTTCTGCGGGCTGGGCGTCGCCGCCGCCTTGGCACTTGTTCGCCGGCATCGCATCGGAGTTGTGCTCGCTCACGCGTCACTGGCAGTATCAGTGGTGTTCGCGTTGGCCCGAGCTAATCTGTCCTTCATACCATCCAGTCTCGCGCCGAGCGATGAATGGGTCCGCTTTTGCCTTACTGCCCTGCACGCAGTTGGATGGTGGACATACCTTGCAACGTCGGATCGTGTCCGCCAAATCTACGGGACTAAGCGAGGACTGTGGGGCTAGGTCCTCGAGCTCGAGACATAGTAAAATCCGCCTCTCGCTGTGACTTCTCCTGATGACATTACGGTAATAATGGGGTCGAGGAATACTGTGCCTATATATTCGTCGCGTTTATCTCCGACCGGTTGGACGAGCGTTCTGGTTAATACCATTGTTGTGTTCGCTGTACTCCTCAGCACACTGGATGTGTCGGCTCAGTCGAAGTCCGGCCGCTCCTACTATGTTTACGTTTGCGCCGAATCGGACGATGAAGTCGCCTTGATCCGCTTCGGACCCAGTGGCACCGAAATGCTTAAACGTATTTCGGTCGGAAGCTTCCCGGCCGAAAACGAGGGACCACACGGCATCAACGTCTCCCCCGATGGTCGACATTGGTACGTTTCGCTCGCCCACGGCATGCCATTCGGAAGCGTTCACAAATACGAAACTGGCACCGACCAGTGGGTAACCGATGTCACGCTCGGTATGTTCCCAGCCACACTCGACATAGCCGCCAGTACCGGCCTGATGTACATAGTTAACTTCAACTTGCATGGTCTTATGGAACCAAGCACCGTATCAGTCGTTGAAACGCGAAGCATGACCGAGGTCGCGCAGGTGGAAACCGGTGTAATGCCACATGGAGCTCGCCTCAGTCATGACGGACGATGGCTCTACACGGTCAGTATGATGAACGACAAGCTGGTTGAACTTAATGCACTTACTTTTGAAGTGTCGCGGCAACTCAAACTCGGCGATCCCGTGGGGAACGGACGCGTAGGAATGGAGTCTGTTGAAGTCGCTGGCTTAGTTCAGCCAACTTGGGTGAGTCGGCCAACGCCGCAGGGAAAAGTCTACGTGACCGGAAATGCTTCGAACGAAATCTTCGAAGTCGATCTCGATACCTGGATGATCACTCGGCAGTTCGAGGAGACTGGTGCAGGACCGTACAATCTTGACGTCACACCAGACGGACGCATCCTAGTGGTGACCTACAAAAAGGATGCGGCCGTTGGCTTCTGGGATCTCGAAACGGGAGACGAACTAGGACGCATCACCACACTACGCACGGTGCCACATGGCGTTGCGATTACTACCGATGGCCGTTACGCCTTTGCGACCATCGAGGGTGTCGGTGGTGAGCCCGGTGGGCTTGAAATCTACGACATCGAGACACGGGAACGTGTCGGTGACGTCGAGGTCGGCAAGCAGGCAGGCGGCGTAGCGTTCTGGAAAATGGAACCCTGAGAACAAGATTACAGACCGGTCGACCTCTCGCTAGGAAGCGCTTGAGCGATCGCTCTTGGCCAGACGCTGTTTCAGTATTTCGTCGACCAGGAACAGGTCTGTCAATAGTGTGCGGACGTGGATCGAAGCATTCAGATTATCCACGAGTTGCGAGCTAATCGCAGGCTGCGCGAGCGCGAGCCGTATTGCGGCCTGAGCAGCTTGGGCATCGCGCTCCAGCATCTGGATAAATACTTCATAAACATCTGGCGACTCAACCTTCGTCTCGGCCACAAGCTTCCTAAAGACGTCGGCGAGGCCAGTGAGTGCGTCGTCGGTACCGGTTAAGTAGCCGCGTATTTGTCCGCCGGTCTGTGAACTGGACTCGCCAGACACTCCCTGGGCGGCATACGCCAACATGTACTCGTAGCTCTCTTCAATGGCGTTACACCGATCGTGCAACTCGTCTTTCGCCGTTTTCGACAAGGCTTGTTCTCGAGGCCGAAACAACTAATCTTGACCCGGACGACTCTCGGGGTGGGCGACCCACTGCTCGGGATCGTGGTGCTCACTGTAGTGGCGACGATCGATCCAACCCAGGATCATCGACCAAGTGATCCACCGCTTTTCGGGGCGGAGGCCAAAGTAGATATGGGCGATGATGAGGGTCACCAGCGAGACGGATGACAGCCCGTGCACCACATAGACCATGCCCCACGTCGGGTCCGCGAACAGGTAGGGGTTGCGAGCCCAGAGCGGCGTCTCAATGCGGACAGTCATGAGCAGGCCCGTAATGATCACTAGCAGACCAGTGAGCATGATGGCGTGATGGTAGAGCCGGTTCTCCAGGGGATATTTAGCGTGCTTCCGAGGTGCCGGCGCGTCCTGCCCAACGCTACGCTTAAAGCGACGCATCGCGTCAGTGATGTCTTTGGGGCCAATCCACATCGACCACAGATCCAGCCAGAATGACGCGTGGATGATGTGATAAATGATCGAAAGCGTGAGCACCACACCGGCGACCCAGTGGATGGTGACCCACGGAAACTGCACGCCGATCACCGGAAGGAACCCGGTGAACAACAGTACCAGCATCGTCGCTGCCATAATCCAATGAAAGGCTCGAGACGCAAACGAGTGACGCGCTACCTTCTTGGGCAGGTGTGCCAGCGTCGCGTCATCAACCGGCGCAACTTCTTCCTTGGCGAAGAACGCAAACCACACAGCGTGCGCGACTACGAAAAGCACACCCAGGAAAGATGCCAAGTACAGCAAATCCCACGAAATACGTATCAGGATCTCCTGACCCCACGGATCGGGCCCCCACGTCAGAAAGTTCATCTACGCCTCTCCACGAATCGAACGCCTCACCAGATTCCTCATGAGCGGAACTTTGTATGCGTTCTGCCGTAACGGCCGTGCGCCACGAATGGCCACTTCGCCCGCGAGCTCAGCCGTCGCTTCGTTCCGAGAAGCACCGCGGATCGCATCCTCCACCGCGACCAGCCGCATTGGATACGGCGCCGCACCGTTGACCGCTACTCGCGCATCATCAATCGTACTCCCGCTCACTCGCATAGCCGACGCTACGTTGACCAACGGGAAATCCCAAACCTCCCGGTCGCGCACCTTTTCAAAGTAAAACTGCGCACCAGCCCAAGTCGACGGGATACGGATTTTCGTCAAGAGGTCGCCAGGCTTCAGGACGGTCATGCGCATGATGTCTATACTCGGACCAATGAAATAGTCCTCTGCATCAACGACGCGCTCACCATCGGCAGTCTGCAACACCATCTTCGCGTCAAGCGCGATGAGTGCCGGCGCGGTGTCAGACGGATTCACAGCAACGCAGCGGTCGGCACCAAAGATGGCGTGCTCCCGGTTCATCGACGTCGGCGTGTCGGCATAACAGATGTTGCCGCCGGCCCGATAACATGTCCATCCATCCCGGTAGTACCAACACCTCGTGTCCTGAGTGTTGTTACCACCAAGCGTTCCTTGATTCCTGATCTGTGGTGACGCGACGAGCGCAGCTGCTTCACCTAGGAGACCGTAGCGCTCTCGAACCTCGGAGTGTTCAACCACATCTGTCAGTGGCGTCATTGCACCGATTTCTAAGCCATCAGCCGTAGCCGTAATTCCCTTAAGCGTTTCAATGCCACCGAGATCAACGACAACGGCAGGCCGCTTCACACGGTCCTTAAACCAGTCGAATGAGTCTAGACCCCCAGCCATCACCCACGCCTGGTCACCATGCTCCCGGAGCAGCGCCGTGGCATCTTCCACACTAGCCGGCTGGAAAAGTTCGAACACGGGCATCATGTCGCGAATCACGGCCATGATGATTCCCTCCTCCTAAAAATATGCGCGCACCGCAACGGCCTACTCGGCCGGCGGCCATGCTTACGCCTGCCGCATGTTCTCGGCAGCCCGTTCCATCGTGGTTAGGATTTTGTCGTAGTCAGCGCAACGACACAGGTTACCTGAGAGTCCGTGCGCTAACTCGCTGCGCGTCGGATTCTCATTCTTCTGCAAAAAGCCGACTGCGCTCATAACAAACCCGGTCATACAGAACGCACACTGGAAACCCTGCTCGTCAACCACAGCTTGCTGTATTGGATGTAACGAGCCATCTTCGTGAGCCAGGCCTTCAATTGTTCTGATGGCACGGCCACGCACGCTCTGTGTCAGGATCGAGCACGAATAGTGAGGAACCTCATCTATTAAGACGGTGCAGGCGCCACACTCGGAACGGTCGCAGCCAAGTTTTGTCCCAGTCAGGCCAAGCTTGTAACGAAGCGTCATCGCCAGCGTTTCTTGCTTCATAACGTCCACGCGGCGCTGCTGTCCGTTGACGGTTAGTGTAATCAGGCGCTCAACTGCACCAGGTGAGGCCGGCTGAGCAAAGATGGAGCCGACGCCCCGGAACATGTAGTTCGCCGAGCCCACGGCGGCACCGGCCGCAATGACACCCTTGATGAAGTTTCTCCGCGAAACTCCCGAATCAATTGCTTCAGTGATCTCGATATCAGCCATGGATGCGATCACCTCTCTGGATGTTCAACACCGAACATCACACACTTCCACCTCGCCGGAAGCGAGGAAACCCTGTGCTCCGAGGGCTCAGCATCAATCCCCCGAGCCGCCCACGGGTCGCATCATACTACGCGCAGGAGTCTGGAAAAAAGGCAATATTCTAACCCAGTGTCGAGCATTTCTTGGTCCGAGGGGCACAACGCGATGGGCAGGCACCTCCACAGGAGAAAATACATCGTTTTGACCCATTTTTCGCCAAGTTTTTCGATTTGGTCACGTTTGTTGCACTCATTGGGCACAGCCTCTTGGCCTAATCTTCTCGGTCTGCGGTACTGAACAACTCACTAAATTGGTGATTTTGAAGACGAAGGCTGGAAACAGGCCAACACCACTGTCTCGTTGCCGTGGGCCTACAAGACACCGCGGCAGCTTGTCAGAACTGGAACGGTAGTGTGAGATCAGAACTCGCCTTGAACAGTCTAATCCGCCTAAGTAGCAAGTCGAGTAAGTAGAACACTAAGGCCAAAGCTGCTAAAAAGGGCCAAAGGGCAAGCGGCCGTACCGTACGAACCCCGTCATCTTCAAAGATTTGCTCTGGCGACGGTGCGAACACGCCACCCGTGTCGCGGGCGATGGCTTGTAGTAGTTCAACGTTGGGAGGCCGGAACTGATACTCGGCCGGATACGAATAAAGGAGTGACCGAGCAACTTCTGAACCATCGGGTAGGTTGGTTTGAAAAGTTTGGTCGTCCTCAGGACCCAGCGTAACACTAGCCGCATAGGATACTGAGCTAACGCGCTCGGTCTTAATGGTCGTCGTCATGCCGTTGCCGACAGTCCACCGAACCGTCGGCGGGGCGTTCACATTCCCGGCAGCGGGCGGAATGTCGACGGTGATGCGTGCCCGGTCCGCTTCGCGCTTGACCGTGAGTGCCCTGACGCGATCGTCCGAGCCGCGCATCGTTTGTCTTACAAGTTGCGTCCAGAACTTGCCGTAACCCGGCCATTCCAACCACTCGGTCGCCCACCGGTTTTTGACGTCGGAGGTGAAGGCGACCGCGCGCCCGAGCCCGAACTGCCACCGCGCCAAGATTGGGTCGTCCTCCTCAGAAATAAGCAGCGCCTCAGAAGTCTCCTTCAACCGCGTGCTAAGGTAACCATGCAGGGGTGGAGAAGAAGTGAAGTCAATCCCCTTGAACATCTCAACCGACTTTCCCACAATTGGACTGAACGGGACCTCGACTAGTGTCGGCCTTGCGGCGCGCCGTGTTTCCTGCGCGAAGATCTGTGGCACCTCCTCCACATCCTCGACAAAATAACCACGTCCGTCTCCCCAGTCCGCAATATTCTCAAGCAGTTCGCGATCTGCCTCCTGCCCCATCGCGACCGTTGAAACAGTTATCCCCATCTCGGCCATCTTCGTAACGAGCCCTTCATAATCGTCAGGGTATGTCCGGCCATCCGACAAGAGAATGACGTGCTTCAGACGACTCTCACTCCCTTCGAGTCCGAGAAAGGCTTCTTCAAGCGCGGGATACACATTGGTGTGCCCACTCGGCATGATCGTGCTGATTTTGTCCTTAATCCACTCGCGGTTCGAAGCGCGCTGGAGTAGAACAGGCCAGTCAAGACTGTTGTTGAACGCCACGACCCCTATCTCGTGATGATCGTCAAGCACGTCAACTGCAGCCTTCGAGGCCTCCTTCGATAACTCAATCTTCTCGCCCACCATGCTCCACGATTTATCGAGCACGATGATCAGTGCGAATTCCTCCGGCCGCTCCTTCACAGTGAACGTGATCGGTAGCAAAGCCTCGAGCACACTATCGGCGTAGCCTTCCTCTCCGTACATCGCGTCACCGCCCGCCATAATGAAACCGCCGCCGTAATCGCTCACGTAACCCGACAGTGCCTCCATCTGCACCCTGCGGAGTGCATCGGCAGCAATGTCGCTAAAAATCACTGCCGCGTAAGGTTCTAGACTCCCCGCATCGCCTGGCAAAGACATCGCCGTTGCTGTGTCGACCGACAAGCCACCCGCTTCAAGCGCTCTCGCTAAGAAGTGCTGGCTTTCAGCATGGCCTTCGACATAGAGCACCTTTGGCCGTTCAATGGAAACAACCGACCGGCGCACCTGGTTGTTTTGATCCATTACGTCCTCAGCAGCACGGAGACGAACGACGAGCTCGGCTGATCCGACCTCGTTGAGGTTACCTTCAAGTGTCACTTCCTGCGACCCTGACGAGAGCTGTATCGACTTCGCGTCAAGCAACGAGTTGTCGTGTAGGACCTCGACCACTGCCGGGGTATCTGTCTGTCCCAGGACGCGTACAGCGATGGGAAACGGCTCATCGATGGTCACTACGTCGGGCATGCGCACATCGTCAACCCAGCCATCACCGAGGTCTCTCGGATCCAGTGGCATCGTGTAAACAGCGATCCCCTGCTGTTGAAGCAATCCCAGCGCCTCAATGAGACTCCCGCTCGTCTCATGCCCGTCAGTCATCAGGACGAGGCGTTTGACTTGGTTCGGCGCAAATGCGCGTGCGGCCTCTCGCACTGCCAGCTCAAGATTCGTGCTCCCTGCATCATCCGACAATGACAGTAACGGCGAATCGGCCTGACTGCTGATCGCCACTTCAACGGCTTCCAGATCGTCCAAGGTAGCTGTCGAGGCACCGAAAGTCATAGCCTGCCAGTGATCGGGCTGGCCCTCAAGGGTCGACAACGAGATCCACTGCGAGGCCGTTACGGCTGCTGCTGGGGACACACTGGCCGACTGATCGAGTAAATAGACCACCGACAACCAACGCCCGGAACGTTCCCATGTCGGTTGCATCAGAGCGAAAACGAGTAACAGTAATACAGTTGACCGCACAACCGTCTGCAGTGCGCGCTGTTTCGCTGTGAACCCAGTGAATGAGCGTCGTTGGACCCACCAGACTATTGGTATTAGCACCAATAGAAAGATCGGCCAGTACTGCTCAACAGCAATACTCATGATTCACTCAGTGTCCGGGCTAACGGAGTTCATCCCATCGTCCAAGCACTATCACACGGTGATCCGTCGATGGTAAGTCCACCACTCAAAAACGACCAGAACCAAAGCAAGGCCGAGCAGATACTTCCACAACTCACCTGATAGCCACCCGGTTTCCCAAGTGATGTTTTCTCGGCCCGTTAACGTGACACCATTGACGTCCGAGAGACCTGCCGGTAAATTTACCGCCACATAAGTGCGTGCTGCGCCGGCCGTCGCCACATAGAGCCCAGGCACAGGTGCCTCAAATGACGTGCTGCCGAGCCTTGGCCAGACCGGGAGATCAACTCCGTTGATTGTCGCGACCGTCGCATCAGATAGTGGCACATCCACCGTGCCAACTGATCGCCGAAGTGGCAGCCTATCCCCCACAAACCAAGTCAGCACATTCTGCATAAAAATCGGGAAGCTTGGATGCACTGGGAAATCCGAATCGTCGAGCGAAAAGTTAACCGCAACCCACTTTGGCACATCCGAGCTGACGACAACCAGCGGTGTCTGGCCACCCGACGCAAGAATCCGAGTGGTTGGATTAGTCGCAGAGAATTCGAGGTGTCGCGCGTCGGCGATCCGTACATCAAGCATAGAGACATATTTCAAAATCGGATGAGTTTCATCCCAATTTGTCACCTCTATTGCCGACGCACGAAGCGGCGGTGCAAGGTGGGATGCTGCTAGCCACGTCCGACCAGGCGGGCGGAACAACAAAGCAGGGTGCCTTGGCTGGGTGTTTGGCGCGAATTCGTCAAAGACGTAAAGGTCGACCGCCTCGTCACCGTTGTAAACATCAGGGCTGATCACACGAAGATCGACTCGCTCATCAAGTCCGAGTAACGTTTCAAGAAATTCGTTACCCGCTGTGACCAAGGCAACCCTTGTATCTCGCAGTGGTGGAAGGTAGTCAATCGCTTCATCGTCGACAGCAAGCACATCCTCGTCGGTTGTGACTCTGGCGCGGATCACACCCACCGGATTTCCGCTCAGCGCAACCGTGCGCATGATCGTATCTCGTCCATTGACCGTGACATTCTCGATGAAGCCTACTTCGCCACTATCCTCAATCGTTAGACGGATGTACTTCGATTCCAGAGAGTGGTTCGCAATAACGAGCCGCCCATCATAGCCCTCTCGCTCACCAGCGCGCGCAACCACCGCGAAGTCGGCGATCGCTACATTATCGGCTGGCTCAAAGACAGACAACACGCGGGCTGTCCGCGGTAGATCAAGTGTGGCGATCCCATCGGAGACAACAATCACCTCACGATCTGCGACGTTCACCTGAGGAAACACGGGCCTGATAGCCAACGGCGTCATTCGCTCAAGCGCAGCATCGAGCTGCGCCCTGTCAGCGGTCATCGCTGTTGCCACCCGGCCGGACGTATCGGCCAATAGGAAGCGGTCGTTCCCACCAGCACTCTCGATTAGGCGTGTTACTGCATCACGAGCATGATCCCAGCGAGACTGGTTATCAGCAGTGCGAGCGGCCATTGTGATTGACGTGTCCAATACGATTACAGCCTCTCGCGGTGCTCCGGTGATTGCTCCCGCCTCAGGCCGACCGAGCGCTAGAGCAATGAGCAACGCGATTGTGATTGCTAGTAACAGCGAGAGCAAGCGCCTCAGACGTTCAAGCAGTGAGCGATACTGTCTGTCCTGGAGTACTCGCTCCCACAGTAGCAACGACGCCACAGCGACCCGTGGATGCCTAAGCTTTAGGAAGAACAATACAATTACGGTGGCAGCCGTTAGACCACAAAGCAACGCCACCTGCAGCGGGGTCAGCGCTAAAAACGTCACGTTAGGAACCTGTTCTGACGGAATACCTGAAGGATAACGTCCTCAAACGGCACTTCCGTCTGGGTACGCACATAACCGAGCTGATACTTGGCACAGAATCCTTCGACTTCCCTGCAGAACTCCGCGTAGACATGTTGATAAGCGCTAAGTAGGGAGGGAGTGGCAGCGATGTCATGCGTTGAGCCGGTCTCAACATCCACCAGTTGCAAATCACCGCTCAATTCAGGCTCGCTGTCGGCTTGGCTGACAACATGAATGGCAAAGATGTCGTGGTGCGAGAAGCGTAGCAGGTTTAGTCCGGTTTCAAAGCCGCGCGGATCGAGAAAATCCGAGATAACAACGCTAATGCCACGCGGCCGCTTACCGCGACAGAATTTCTCAAATGCAGCCTTCGCGTCGGTCGTGCCACCTGATGCGAGCTGCCCAAGAAATTTGAACACCTTGAAAATCTGGCCCTTGCCGCGCTGCGACGACAGTTCTCGACCCAGATGATCTGTATAGGGAGCCAAGGTGACGCGATCGAGATGAGCCAGCCCGATATAGCAAAGCGCGGCCGCTATCTGACAAGCGTAGGCTAGTTTGGTTGGCCGGCCGTCGGCCATTGATCGGCTGCAGTCGATGAATAGATAAATTGGAAGGTCCTGTTCCTCTTCGAAGAGCCTAAGGAGAAGCTTCTCGAGCCGCTGGTAGGCGCGCCAGTCAACCCGTCGGAAATCATCACCTGGCGAATACGCCCGGTGGTCCGCGAACTCGAGACCCGAACCGCGTTTCTTGGCACGGCGCTCGGCGCGGAACTGGCCGGCGAATGCCCGCTTGGACACGATGTGCAAGTACTCGAGTTTCTTTAGAAACTCGCCGTCGAATAATTCGTCTTCAGTAGCCATTGAAGACTCTTGTTGGAGTCCGTTCCAATGCTCTTATGGGGAATTCGGCACGGCCAGCCGACACGTCACTCGGTCGGCTCTGGCGTGTTCGCGAGTACGTCCTCAAGAATTGTGTCCGTGTCGATTTGCTCGGCTTCACCTTCGAAATTCAGGAGTACCCGGTGGCGTAGTGCCGGCAATAACATGGCGCGGATATCCTCACACGACACGTGGACGCGGTCGGCTAACAGTGCTCGG